>Ga0272442_10007383_pt1 | contig 14216 bp, 12 predicted proteins | sample SSMForm2O_FD_200262 | JGI IMG/M metagenome (GOLD analysis project Ga0272442, IMG submission 200262) | Marine sediment archaeal communities from Little Sippewissett salt marsh, Falmouth, MA, United States - SSM-Form-2O | ecosystem: Environmental > Aquatic > Marine > Wetlands > Sediment ...
AAAAAACTTGTTTGTATAATGAACAAAACTTGGGGCAAAGAAATGGATACTATGGGCTTCATTGGAAAATTCCCCAATTTCAAGTAATGAAATAAATTGTTCTTTGGATGTTTGCCAGATTTGTTCGGCACCTAGACTTGTCATACAGGTTTACATTCAGGTTCGTTTTCTAAAAACTTTTTGAGAGCATTCTCAATACTTCTATACAAATTTCAATTCGGATAATTTAATACAAGATTTCACTTACAGGATTCAAGACATTTGGTGTAAGCAATGAAGGCCACAGGTTTTCCCGAAAAAATTCGCGTTTCAATTGGTTCTGCTTTTGTTTTAGGGCTGAAAAGTGGTTGGATGGATGTCAAACCAACTACTGCATATTTGCTTTTGGATAGAGCCTCAAAATGTTTGGCTAATTGCGTTTTTTGTCCTCAAGCCAAACACAGCAATTCAAGAACTGATATGCTTTCTAGGGTTACTTGGCCAGAATTTTCAATTGAAGAAATGATGTTTAGCATAGAAGAAACTGCTAAAACAAACAAAATAAGGCGCATTTGTATCCAGTCCCTTAATTATCCACAATTTTTTGAGGATGTTTTGAGGCTTGTCCAGGAAATTAGGTTTAAAGTGGAGACGCCGATTTCAGTTTCGTGTAAGCCATTAAACAAAGAAAAAATGAATGAACTATTCCAAGCAGGAGTAAACCGAATAAGCATTGCCTTGGATGCCGCTACAGAAGAAATCTTCAAAAAAACCAAGGGAATAAGCGTTGATGGCCCTTACAAATGGGAAATGCACCGCAAAGGGTTACAAGAAGCCATTAATGTTTTTGGAAAAGGCTTTGTGACTACTCATCTTATTGTTGGTCTTGGAGAAACAGAGGAAGAGTTGTGTCAAACAATTCAATGGTCCGTAGAATCAGGAATATACCCGGCATTATTTGCTTTTACACCTGTTGTGGGAACGTCACTTGAAAACAAGCTTGTGCCGCCATTAAGGGTCTATCGTAGAGTTCAAGTTGCCCAGTGGCTACTTGCAAAGAAAAAAATTCGCATAGAAAATATGAAGTTTGACAATAATGGCAGAATCAAAAGTTTTGGGGTTACTAATGAAGATTTGATAAATACAATCCAATCAGGTGTAACGTTTCAGACTTCAGGGTGTCCGGATTGTAATCGGCCATATTATAATGAAAAACCAAGAGGTCCATTCTACAATTATCCTAGGTCATTAACAGCAAAGGAAATTGAAAAAGAAATGAAGTTACTGGGTTTTTAAATCCAGACTTTTTTGGGTTTTCTCATTAGTAGAACAATTACTGTGATGCTTGCGACGACTGTTGTTGCAACAAAAATGTACATCAGATTTCTGGTGGAGCCTAATTCGACCTCTAAATCTGATTCAAGAGCAGTTTGGTTACACAAGCTGTCGTAGTAGGTTGCATTTAGTTGATTGAATTCTGCACGCAGTTCTTCCAATTCGACATTTTGGATATAAGTTAAAGCAAATCCAGATGGAGTAATCCTTTGATGGGTACCCATGAAGTCCCATTCAGAGCTAATTATTCCGTAGATTAATCCTGGGGAGATGTCATTTGGGATTGATATTTGGTAGTTTGCTTCATGAAAAGTCAGTGGCATATTTTCGATGTGAGTGATTTCGGCAAGGGAAGTTTCGTCTTTTGCATTTTTTATTCCATATATTTGAACATCCAGATAATCAACATCAACTTCAACTCCCGATGCAGCTTCTGCGGTTATGGTTATTGTGATGTTGTTTCCAGGAGAGGATTGAACAGGAGCTACAATGTCTATTAGTAAACCTCCATAAGGAAGACTGTAAACATTTTTTGTTTGTTCAGATTGAGATTGAACCATCCCAGAAAATGATAAACTTAAAACAACAATACAAAACACCGTCGCAAACAATTTCTTGTATTTCACTGCTGTTACCTCTCAAAACCACTTTCCTCATTTTTCAAGTGCAGAAATATTTAACAGTTCCGCTAAAAAGTAGATTAGCGAATGTTATGCAAAAATAAAATATGCAATAAATAAACAATATTACTAAAATTTTCTTAAACAATAATATTAAATATATCAATTAATAAGTATTTATCTAAAAAATAGATTACATCTTTAATGGGCTAAATGTTCTAATTTTTCACAAATTTCAAGTAACTAAAAAAAGAGTTTTAAGAATCTAAATTGACCGAATAAACCTTTGATAAATGTAAACAAAATAGACCAGTGCAAAGGAAGTAAGAAATATTTCAAATCCTAAAATTGCTTGGTTTTGTTCGGTTGCTCTGAAGAATCCTGTTTGAGATATATCCCAGAAAACTAGCACTTGCAAAAAGATTGCACTGCTTACGCATCCTAGACCAAAACTGTGGAACATGAATCGCAAACTTGAGGGTGCCTTAAACATTGTTGTTCAAAAATAATGCTTACGCTAGCACTTTATCTTACTTATGAAAAAAAAATAATGATTAAAAAAAAGGATTTGGACTACCTATTTCTAGGTAGTCACACTCGGACTTGTTTAGCCCCATTTCCAAACTTTTCGACCGTAGAATATCTCTGGCATAATCAGGAAACCTGACAGTGAGATGGGTATTACTACAGCCCAATCCTGTAGAGTCAAAGGAACTGTTCCAAGCAATCCAGTGTAAGGAACCAAGACTGAAACGATCAGCGAAGCAACGACAGCAAACAACAAGAACTTGTTGTTTGTGAAGCTCAGCCTGAATGCGCTCTTTGTCTCAGACCTACAGTTCCAGACGACTAGCAATTCCCTGATTGTAGCTTGCATGAAAGCCATAGTTTGTGCATAGGCCAAGGAGTGTCCCCACACAAAATATGCTAACGCAAACAAACCACCAGTACATAGGGCTTGCGAAAGGAACGAAGCCATTATTGAGGCGCCTCTTCCATGGAGTATTCCATCATTTGGGTTTCGTGGTTTTCGACTCATCAAATCTTCCTGTGGTGGGTCCATGCTCAAAGCAAGTGCGGGACCACCATCAGTAACAAGATTGATCCACAAAATCATTTGTGCGGATAGCGGAATTATTGTTTCTTCGGTTCCCAAGATTGGACCTAAAAATGCAAAGACCGCAATTACCAGAAGTTCATCAAAGTTGGAACGCAACAAGAAGAACGAGAATTTACGGATGTTATCGTAGATTGCTCGTCCGCCTTCTACGGCTGTGACGATTGTAGCGAAGTTATCATCTGCTAAGACCATGTCGGCGGCTTCTCGGGTTACGTCTGTTCCGGTGATTCCCATTGCGATACCGATGTCTGCTTGTTTAAGGGCAGGTGCGTCGTTGACTCCGTCTCCAGTCATGGCGACGATGTGTCCTTTGTCTTTGAAAGCTTTAACGATTCGAAGCTTGTGCTCCGGAGAAACACGAGCATAAACAACTGCTTTTTCAACAATGTCTTCAAACTCAGCATCACTCATTTTGTCAAGTTCTGCACCAGTAAAAGCCAAATCACCTTCCTGCATTATGGTTAATTCTTTAGCAATAGCAACTGCAGTAAGTTTGTGGTCTCCAGTAATCATCACGGTTTTGATGCCTGCTTTTCGGCACAGTTCGTTTGCACCTTTGGCTTCATCTCGTGGTGGATCAATCATTCCTGCCAATCCAATGAACACTAGTTCGCTTTCAAGTTCTTTTTCCGTGTATTCTGCACCTGCATTTGAAGGTAATTCCTTGTATGCAATTGCAAGAACACGAAGGGCTTGGTTTGCCATTTTTTCGTTGGTCTTTAGGATTTGTTCTTTTTCAGAGGCTGAAAGATTGGTTACTTTCCCATCTTTGATTATGCTTACTGAGCGGTCCAGCAACTTTTCAACTGCACCTTTGACATATGAAATGGTTTTGCCGTCAGGTGTTTTGTGAACGGTGGTCATTCTTTTTCGTTCAGAAGTAAAAGGCACTTCTTGCAAACGAGTGTATTGACTGTCTAAATCGACTTTGTTCATTCCGCTTTTGGCGGCTGCAACAATTAAGGCTCCTTCAGTTGTGTCACCTAGAACTTTGTTTCCATCGTAAGTTGCGTTGGCACATAGAGTGCTAGCTTTTAACAACAAATTGAGTTCAGGTTCATTGTTTACATTCACTGCTTTGCCATCAATCAAGAATTCGCCTTTGGATTCATAACCGGCACCAGTTACATCAACAATTGTGTCGTTGGCGAAGATTTTGCGCACAGTCATTTCACCTTTTGTCAAAGTTCCAGTCTTGTCGGAACAGATTATATCAGTAGCACCCAAAGTTTCCGCAGAGGAAAGTCTTCGGATAAGGGCCTTGCGTTTTGCTAGTTCTCGAGCACCCAATGCGAGTGATACAGTTACAACTGCTGGCAATCCTTCAGGAACCGCAGAAACTGCAAGAGCAATTGCAACTTCAAAAGCTTCAATTACTTCACCAAAAATATTTTCTAAACTTCCGGCTCCACCACTAGTCGCAAAGAGGTCATATAATTCCAAAGCAAAAATTGCAATGCTCACGAAAATTATGATGATTCCCAATTTCTTAGCGAACTTTGTTAATTTTTGTTTAAGAGGCGTTTCTGTTTGTTCAACTGATTGAACCATTTCGGCGACTTTGCCAAATTGGGTTTTCATTCCAGTTGAAGTAATTACAGCCTTGCCTCGACCATAGGTAAGGTGAGTTGCCATGAAAAGAGAGTTTTTTCTGTCGGCTACAGCTGTTTTTGGTCCAAGCACTACGTCTTTTTTGGCTACAGCTGTGGATTCTCCGGTGAGAATTGCTTCATCAGTTTTCATGTCTACAACTTCAATTACCCGTGCATCTGCGGGGATTCGGTCTCCTGCGTCAAGGAGAACAACGTCTCCGGGCACAACTTCCCTTGAGGGAATAAGTGTTTCTTTGCCGTCCCTTAAGACACGAGCTTTTGGAGCCGTGAGTTTTTTCATGGCTTCCATTGCTTTTTCTGAGCGATATTCTTGGACAAAACCAACTATGGCGTTAAGAAATATTATAGCGCCGATAGTTGCAGCGTCCACAAAATCTTCTGGATTAACAGTTATTGCAATTATCAAAGAGACAGCCATCGCGAACAGAAGCATGATTACGAAGATGTCTTTGAATTGTCCTAAGAAAATCTGAAGTGGACTTACCTTTTTCTTTTCTACAAGTTCGTTTGGTCCGAACTCTGTTAGTCTTCGTTCAGCTTCTTCGGTAGTTAATCCTTTTTCTGTGACTTTCAGTGATTCTAAAAGTTCCTTTTTTTCCATCGAATGGTATTCAGAACTCATTTCAACCGCCATTTTTTCCAATCTGCAGAGTTTAGATGGAAGAACCAAGTTGTTATTAAAAAGCGTTTCTTAAGTTATGTACAAATTTTTCTCACATTTATGATAATAATGAAATAATATTCAAACCCCAACCGTGTACAACAAAAAACTAGCAAATATACTGATTTTCAATCAATATTGGGGAAAACCTTAAAGCAAACAAACTTGAACCGTAATACTTCTATAAAAAGGTGTGAAAAATTACGATGATGATTGATTGGACAATTGCGCCTATCACAGCAGGAATATCCGTTCTAGTTGCAATTTATCTTTACTTCTACATTAACAGGCAAGACGCCGGCTCAGAAAAAATGCAAGAAATTTCTAACGCAATCCAAGAAGGCGCTCGTGCCTTCATGAAAGTGGAATTCAAATACCTCGCAGCTTTCGTCGCAGTAATGGCAGTAATCTTAACCTTCGTGCCGTTGGTCGCAGACATTGGATTTAGTTATCTAATGGGAATTGCATTCATTTTTGGTGCAGTTTGTTCTGCGATTGCAGGTATTTTGGGAATGACTGTTGCCCTAAAGGCAAACGTCAGATCAGCAAATGCTGCAAAAGAAGGATTGAACAAAGCATTTCCAATAGCCTTCCGTGGAGGAGCCGTCATGGGCTTAGCCGTAGTAGGATTAGCGCTCCTTGGATTGAGCGCAGTTTATGCATTGACTAACGACACTGGAATAGTTTTGGGCTTCAGTTTTGGTGCAAGTGCAATGGCACTGTTCGCCAAAATTGGAGGCGGAATCTACACTAAAACAGCTGACGTTGGAGCTGACCTAGTAGGCAAAGTAGAACACAACATACCAGAAGACGACCCCAGAAACCCTGGAGTAATAGCCGACAACGTTGGCGACAACGTAGGTGACGTCGCAGGTATGGGAGCAGACCTTTTTGACTCATACGTAGCAAGCATTGTTGCAGTTATGACACTAGGAGGAGCACAATCGATGATTAATTTCGGTTTTGCCAACATCTCATTTGAGCATGTGCCTTTGGTGTTTGCCGGATTTGGAGTAATAGCTTCAATTTTGGGAGTTGCAATAGTTCGTGTGGGCAAAAAAGGAAACCCTGGAAAAGCCCTCAACATAGGAACATACTTAACATGTGTAATGTTTGGTTTGTTAACCCTAGGAGCAACATACTACCTGGACATCAACATGGGTGTCTGGGCGGCCGCAGTCATTGGACTGGTCGGTGGAGTGATTATCGGAGTCACAACTGACTTCTTTACTTCAATCGATAAATTTCCAGTAATCAAAACAGCTGAAGCATCACAAACAGGTGCCGCAGTTAACATTATTACTGGATTTTCTTATGGATTGCTTAGTATATTCCCAGCACTTTTGGGAATTGCATTTGCGTCTGTGGGAGCATATTCAATAACTGAATACTTTATGCCCGGTGTTGAAGGAGCAGGTGTTTACGGCATCGGAATGGCAGCAGTCGGTATGCTTTCTATCGTTGGTATGATTGTGGCCGGTGACGCTTTCGGACCTATCTCGGACAACGCAGGTGGAATCGCAGAACAAGCAGGACTTGACGAAGAAGTTCTAGAAATTACTGCAAACCTTGATGCAGCAGGCAACACTTCGAAGGCCATAACCAAAGGGTTTGCTATTGGTGCAGCGGGACTTACAGTAATTGCGTTACTTGCGGCTTTCCAAGAAATTGCAGCCCAAGCAACAGGTGTAAGCATTCAGTTCAACTTGATGGACCCACTGGTCTTGACAGGTGCTTTGATAGGTCTTGCAATACCTGCAGTGTTCTCAGCAATGGTAATGCTCAGTGTTGGCAAAAACGCATACGTTATGATTGAAGAAATCCGCAGACAATTCAGAGACATCCCAGGATTGCTAGAAGGCAAAGAAGGCGTTAAAGCAGACTATGCGTCATGTGTAGATATCGCAACAAAAGGTGCACTCAAAGAATTGATTGCTCCAAGTGTTTTGTCGATTGCTATCACATTGGTAGTAGGTTTCATTGGAGGAATCCAAGCCCTTGGTGGATACTTAGCAGGAAGCATATTCTCAGGACTTATCTTTGCTCTGTTGATGTCTAATGCTGGTGGACTTTGGGACAACGCAAAGAAATACATTGAAGCTGGTGCATTTGGCGGCAAAGGCTCTGAACCTCACAAAGCTGCTGTAGTTGGTGACACAGTCGGTGACCCATTCAAAGACACCGCAGGACCTTCGTTGAACACGTTGATCACTGTCATGTCTTTGGTTGCTTCAGTGTTTGCACCAACAATTGCAATGTTTGCACTGCTAGCATAGAAACCTCAACAAAACGAGGACTTACCGAGGAAATTCCAATCCTCGGTCACAAACTTTTCTTTTTTTAATTTTTCTGCAAGCTTTTTTTCATATTCAGTTAAGGGTTCTTGAACAAATTCTACGTTCAAGGCTTTTTCAAAGCCCGCAACTAAGGCTTTGTAGGCTTGTTGAATTGAAAAATCTGGGTTTATTTCGTGTTTTACGCACCCAAGTTTGCGTTTTGCAACCCCTATTACCGTGTCTAGATTGGTTGACCAAGACACCTTAAGCAACTTGAACATAGTAGGGTAGTCTATTACAAGCAAAAAGGTGCCATGTTGCATTAAAACCCCTTTTTTGGTGGTTTGAGCGTTTCCAGAAATCTTTTTTCCAGCTACAGAAAGGTTAGGACACCGCTTCGGGTCGGGAGGATTATAATCGGCGTTGGCACCTAAGATTTTTACCGCCTCGTTCAGTCCAGTGCAAATTTTTTGGTAAGCCCCTAAAAGGTCCAAGTTTTTGCATCCAAGGTCAACTGTCTTTGCTGTTATGCTATAGGTAATTTCGCCATTCTTGTCATGATATACAGCCCCACCACCACTGATTCTTCGTACTATGTCTACGTGTTGTTTTTTGCACTCTTCAATGTTGATTTCATTTTCTATTTTTTGGAAGCGCCCAACTGAAACGGCAGAAGGATTCCACATGTAAAATCGTAAAGTGTTAGAAACCTTGTTTTGAGTTCTAGCGATAAGGATTGCCTCGTCGACTGCCATGTTTGTGTATGCATCTGCGGTTTCGAGTTTTAAAAGTCTCCAACGGTCAGACAAGTAGACATCCTCAGAACTAAAAACATAAAAAGAGACTATTAAAGACTGCAAAATCAAGTTTTGTATAGTACATTTTTTTCTGAAATAGGGCGATTTTTGACAATCCACCTCTATTAATATGTTCAAGGAATATAAGGAACCAATATTGTTTTGCTAGGGAATTTCAGAAAAAATATGGTTTCAACATTCAAGTGTTATTAGATACTAATATGTTAGTTAACAGCATAAAAGCAATATTGCAAATAAGAGAAAAGTAGTTTGGGAAATTGAATGCGTATTAATCCTGTTGTTTTGTTGGTTTTGGTTAATGTTTTGGTAATTGGTTTTGGTGGAGTTCTTGCGTTTTCTGATTTGAACAATCATACTTATTCTACCATTACGCATTCAACTACACGGGTTGTTTCGGTTGAATACGGTGTTCTTAGTTATCGTCCAACTTATCAGTACTACGACAGGGGCCCATCCCAAGTTGTGATTGTGCAGGGTTCGTGGACTTTTGATTTTTTTCAGTTTGCAATTCTTATTATGGTAATTTTTGACATCAGATGGATCTATATTAACAAACAAAGTTTGAATTGAAAAATCAGCTTTTTTGTTGGTTTTATGACAATAGTTAAATGCAGATACCATGTATCTTGTGCTCTATTAGGCTCAAAGGCTTAGTTTGCCATGACTGTTCTAGAACAGATTTCAGACCCGTATCTTGGTTCATTGGTTTTTGGCTTACTGTACGGGCTCACTTTTTGTGCGTCGTCTTGTCTGCCGTATATTATTAGTTACATTGCAGGAATTGGGGCAGGATTCAAGCAAGGAGTAATTGTAACCACAATCTACAATGCGGGACGAATAGTAGCCTACGCAATAATCGGAACCATTGTAGGTTTGCTCAGTGCGGTTGTGAGTGAAGATTTCTTTAGTTCATACCAACAATACAGTGCAGTTGCCTTCAGTGCAATCACAGTTTTGATTGGAGCAACCATACTAATGAAAAAACAAAACAGCAGCTGCGACTGCAAAGAGCAAAAACCTGACAGATTCGGAATCGCAAAACTAACCGACAGATTTGACCTAAGGGCATTTTTCATGGGTTTTAGTCGAGGATTTATTTTGTGTCCTCCATTGATTGCCCTCTTGGTTTTTGCCGCGACTTTTGGTCAGATTAACCCCACAGTTATGGCAGTTTTGTTTGGATTAGGAACAGCAATTTCGCCCCTTTTGATTCTGGGGGGAGCCACAGGTTGGCTACTAAAAAAGGCACCAATGTTCACGAAATGGTTGTCCAAAATTGGGGGAATCGCCCTTGTTCTCATGGGACTAAGCGTGTTAATAAGTTCGTTAATCGAATTTACTTGAAGGAATGAAAAAACCGTGCTAGAAATCATAGCTGAATCGTTGCTGGTAATAATTACATTAGCTTTGATTATAGCGGGAAGTCTGGCAATTGTAATCTGGGTAAGAAACAACACTAGAAAACTAAGCACACTACGGCTGTTCGTCCAGATTGTTGCAGTTGTTTTGATTTTTCTGGGATTAATAATTGGACCCTTTGGACAAGAAAAATGGGAATACCTAGGAACAGCACCCAAAGACATCGCCATAGGCAAAGAAATCTTTGGAAGACCCTACCCAGACGGGCTAACTGTGCCTACCTTTTCGTGTTACTACGCCTCAGGGAGAACTGCAACTTGTGTAGTCTGGCAACTGCAAAGTTATCTGTTTCCTGATTTTGGCACCAGCAGCGTTTATGCCACAACCGGAGTGGAACGTTTGGCAATAGCAGCGGGATTGCTCATAGTAATGTCCATAATTTTTGGGCGATTCCTTTGCGGATGGATATGCCCCTTCGGGTTGTACATGGATTTGCTTACACGATTACGAAAAGCTTTGAAAATCAAGCACTGGACTCTCTCCGACAGAACCAACGAAGCTTTACGACAGGCCAGATACTTGATTATTGCCGCGTTTTTGATTTTAAGCGTCATTTTAGGCATGCGAGCCATAGCAGGAGTTGAACTAATCTCAGAAACGGAACTGGGACGTTACCTTGAGATACCCTTCTGCCAAGTTTGTCCAGCAAAACCCTTGTTTGTTCTAGTAGAAGGCGCTTTGGGATTCATGGATGTAGATTACATGATGTCCCAAACTATTGGGGATTTTGCGTTGACAGGGTGGTATCTTACTTCAATTAACATTATAGTCCTCAGCGTTGTTACTGGGGGCTCATTTATGATTCGCAGATTGTGGTGCCGAATCTGCCCTTTGGGAGGGCTAATAGCGATCTTTAGCAGATTTGGGCCCTTTAAGAAAATTTCATTAATCAAACTAACCAAAGTAGAAGAAAAATGCACAAAATGCGGCATATGTAAAAGGGTGTGTCCCCCACAGGTTACAGAAGTCTACGACGAGAAAGGAGGAGACGTAACTGTTTCATCGTGCATCCTGTGCTTCAGATGCGTAGAGATGTGCCCATACGAGGATTGCCTGAAGGTGGAAGTTGCAGGCAAGCCCATATACAAATCCAAAAACTGGCTAAAAGAAGAAGAATGAGGAAAAGCAAATGGCAAGTGAAATCGAAAAAGGAACAAAATACATCCCAGAGATGAGCAAATCCGAAATCGATGACTTGAACAAGTCAATGAAAACATCATCCCTGAAAGTAATTGAAGACAACATCGAAAAAATGAAAAAAGCATGGAAAAACCGACCAAAAGCCATGGAATATTTCGATGAAATCTCAAACCTTTTTGGAAAACGCCAAGAAGAAATCAAACAACAAAAAGCCGCAGGCAAAAAAGTCATCGGATACTCATGCATTTTTGCCCCAATAGAAATGATTATAGCAGCAGAGGCCATCCCCGTTCGTGTTGGCTCGGGATGGTATGACAGCGCCAAACTGGGAGACAGAATCATGCCAGTAGAAGTCTGCCCAGTTATCCGCTCCACCGTAGGAGCACAAATGGTTAATTTATCACCCTTTTTGGAACTAAGCGACGCAATTGTTATGCCTCTTACATGTGACGGCAGAACAAAACTAAGCGAAATGCTCGCAGACCACAAACCGATCTGGCGCATGAACCCCCCACGAGTAAAAGACGACCCCCACACCCTGAGCATGTGGAAACAAGAAATAATGGTGATCAAAGAAAAAATTGAAAAACTAACTGGAAACAAAATTGACAGAAAAAACCTCAAAGCCGCCATCGAAAAAATGCAACAAGCAACCAAAGCATTTCGTAGACTCCAAGACCTACGCAAAGGTAACCCTGTAATCAATGGACGAGACGCCATGCTGGTAAACCAAACCGCCCTATGGGACGACATAGAACGCTGGACCCAAAAAGCTAACGAGCTCTGTGATGAGCTAGAAAAACGTCTGGAACAAAAACAATACTCAACATATCCAGACACACCAAGGGTAATGCTAACTGGAACTCCCATGATTTGGCCCGACAGCTGGAAGGTCCCAAACTTGATTGAGGAATCTGACCCTCAAGGAATTGTTGTAGTTGACGAACAATGCTCCGGAGATAGAATCCTATACGACCCAGTAGGAGTTGATGAGTGGACCATGAGCGACATGATTGATGCTATCGGCGAGCGGTATTTAATGGCTTGTACTTGTCCTTGTTTTACTTCTGAACACGGAAACGAAGACCGAATCAACTGGATAATCGATAGAATAAAAGAATACAAAGTCGACGGCGTAATCTACTACGTTGTTCGAGGCTGCATACTTTACGCCATGGAATACCAACGGATCAAAAATGTGCTTGATGCAATGAATATACCTGTGTATTACCTTGACACAGAATACACACGCGAAGACGTGGGACAAATGAAAACACGCGTTGAAGCATTTCTGGAAATGCTGGAAGCACGGATGGACATTTAAGAGGAGAATTAAAGTGGTAGTTTCTGCCGGAGTAGACATGGGCACCCAAAGGGTAAAAGTCGCAATAATAAAAGACAAACAAGTCGTCGGCAAAGCCCAAGAATTTGTAGGATTTGAACCCACAAAAGCCGCCGAAAAAGCCCTAGAAGAAGCGCTAAAAAGTGCTAATATTTCTCGAGAAGAACTAGAACACATAACCGCCACGGGAGCAGGAGTGGACATGGCAACTTTCGCCGACAGCAAAGTCAGCATGATGGGAGCAGACGCAAAAGCTGGAGTATACTTTTTCAAGTCTGCCCGAACAGTGATCGACGTCGGAGCCGAAGACGCCCGAGCAGTCAAATGTGACGAATACGGAATCATGCAAGACTTCATTGTAAACGCCCGATGTGCAGCCGGTGCCGGAACTTTTATCGAAGCCATGGCACGAGCTCTGGAAGTTGAGCTGGAAGACATGGGCCCGCTGTCCTTGAAAGCAGAAAGGGCAAGCCCAATAAACGCAAGCTGCGTAATTTTTGCAGAATCAGACGTAGTTTCCCTTATTCACCGTGAAGAACCCAAAAGCGAAATTGCCCGAGCAATATTTGACGCCATGGCGGAAAGAGTTGCATCCATGGTAAAACGGTTAGGAGTAAACCCTGACATAGTTCTTGTAGGGGGAGTAGCTAAAGACGAGGGATTTGTGGCTTCTTTGAAACGGCGTCTAGGAATTGAATTACTGATTCCTGAAGAACCCATTTATGCAGGGGCAATTGGAGCAGCTTTAGTTGCCGCAAAAAAAGCTAAACGTGCAAGGAGACGAGCACAATGACAAACAACAACGAAAAAAAGGAATACTGGCGTTGGCTGGAATACAAAAAAATAAGACCAAACATGGACCCAAAAAAAGCCAACATAATAACCGCCGGAGTAGACGTTGGTTCTGTTGGCTCTAAAGCAGTAATAATGCTAGACGGAAAAATCTATGCATGGAGCGTAATGCGCACGGGATCAAACAGCTCCGACAGTGCCAAAAAAGCTCTGGGATGGGCCATGGAAGACACTGGATTAACTCTTGATGATTTTCACTACATCGTGGGAACAGGTTACGGACGAGTAAACGTTCCCATGGCAAACCGAGCAATCACAGAAATTGCGTGCCACGCCAAAGGCGCCAACTACATCTGGGGACCAACAGTTAGAACCGTTCTGGATGTTGGTGGACAAGACGTTAAAGCAATCAAAGTCGACCAAAACGGAAAAGTTGTAAGTTTTCTAATGAACGATAAATGCGCGGCAGGCACAGGACGAGGAATGGAAGTAATAGCTGACCTACTAAAAATCCCAATCGAAGATGTGGGTAAAGTCTCGTTAAGCGTAACTGAAGAACCCAAACCAGTCAGCAGCACATGTGTAGTTTTCGCAAAAACTGAGGCAGTTGGTTTGCTCCGAAAAGGCTGGACCAAAGAAAAAGTTATAGCAGCATACGTCAAAGCCATGGCAATCCGAATGAGCGAGCTTATCGAAAAAGTGGGTTGCGAAAAAGACTTCGTAATCACGGGTGGACAGTCCAAAAACATTGGAATTGTAGACAGGGTGGAGAAAATTCTAGGCGTAAAAAGGTTGCCGGTTCCAAACCTTGAAGAAACAGGATTGGATCCTGCTTCTGCTGGTGCAATTGGGGCAGCTTTGTTCGCTAAAGCATTATACGAAAAATCCCAAAAACAATGAATCAAAGGTGAAGGAAAAATAATAACATATTATGGTTACACTGATGGCTCTGGCGAATATTACATAGTTATTGACGCAGACAAATGCAACAGCTGCGGAGAATGCATTAGTGCATGCCCTCAACAAGCCTTGCAAATGGAAGACATTTTCATAGACCTAGAAGACAAATCAGTCGCTGCAGTCACAAAAGAGCACCGCAAA
>Ga0272442_10007385_pt1 | contig 14213 bp, 6 predicted proteins | sample SSMForm2O_FD_200262 | JGI IMG/M metagenome (GOLD analysis project Ga0272442, IMG submission 200262) | Marine sediment archaeal communities from Little Sippewissett salt marsh, Falmouth, MA, United States - SSM-Form-2O | ecosystem: Environmental > Aquatic > Marine > Wetlands > Sediment ...
TCGATGTTGACCGGCGTGCGATACATGCGGTCCCAACGGTTGACGTGGTGGATGTCGCAGTTCCGAACGAAATTCCCCGCCGGCGTGAGCGTCTTGCGGTCGCCCCCGCCGAGGACCACCCCGCCCGAACCGGTGTTGTAGATATCGCAGCTGAGCACGCCGTGGCCTCTCCCGCCGTTGCGGTTCCAGGCCGTGTAAACGTAGATGTAGTTCTGCCACGAGCCCAGCATCCGCGAGGCCGGCTTGCCGTACGGCAGACCCTCCATGCCCTCGCCGTGGGCGTTGTGCTTACCGTCCGGCAGCGGCGTCGTGCCCTGGCCGATCTGCACCCCCACCAGACCGAGGTTCCGCAGCACGCAGCCGGCAATGAGGTTGCCCTCGCCGGCCTCGATGTAGAATCCGCTGCCCCGGGCGTTCTCGAAGGTGATGTCCTCGAAACGCACGTGCGAGGCGCCCTCCAGCACGACCATCGGCTCGGCCAGGACCGAGACCTGGATCAGGGCCCGGTCGATGCGCCCGTCGGGCAGGAGGTAGAGGATCCCCGTCTTCGTGTCGACGCAGTACTCGCCCGGCAGGTCGATCTCCTCGATGAGGTTCAGCGCGAACCACTTCGTGAAGCCTCGCCGGACAAACCCGTACAGGTGCGGGTAGGTCGTCCTGATCGTCCCGGCCTTCGTGTCGAGCTTGGCGACGGGAATCGTGTCGTCCGCGAAGCCGTAGTTGAAGATGCCCGAAACGTACAGGTCTGCCGCCTTCGTCCACCGCTCGGCGCGCTTCGTGACGTACTGGAACACACCCCCGCGGAGGCTGTAATCGCCCGACCGCGGGACGCTGCCCTTGTCGACCACCTTGCCCATGGGGATGTGCGGCTGGCCCTCGTTGGGCCATCGCGCGACCTGCTGGGCCCGGCCGTCGATGAACAGCTCAAGGGGTGCGGGCCGATAGGGACGTGAGAAGCCCCGCGGGCCAAGCGTGCCGCAGTCCGTAACGCCCAGCGCCTTCAGGTCGATCTGCAGGATTCGGCCGCGGGCCTCCGGCGCGAGGCGCGCCAGGATCGCCGCGTCGGTGACCGGCTTGCACGCCGAGGGCGGGACGACCTTGCCCCCGTCGACATACACGTCCGCCCCGCGAACGGCCCGGTAGGTGACCGGCGAGCCCTTCGTGCCCGAGTCGGACCGGCCCAGCTCGAACGGCCCCGTCCGGAAATGCCGCCCGCCCGTCAGGTAGACCTTCGCGCCCGGGCGGCCTTTGGCCTTGCGCAGGGCGTCCCGGGCGGCCTCGAGTGTCCGCAGGGGCCTGGCCTTGCTGCCGACGTTCCGGTCGCTGCCGTCCGGCGAGATGTAGAGGTCCAGGCCGGCCGTAAGGTGCGCCGGCAATAGCGCACCCAGAACCGCGGCCGCGCGACAGGCATTCTTCAGCATCGTGCGCTCCAGCCCGTAGTAACCACGTGCCTCATCAGGATTGGCTCGACCGGCCAGTGTACGCCGACCGGGACGTGCGACAAAGGGACTATGGGCCGGGATGCCTGCCTGATTTTGATTGACATGCGGCGGCGCTGGCACAGAATCGTCTGGGCCGATGGATCTCTGTCTCTCCGACGAGTCCTCCGGCGGCCGTCCTCTCCACCGCCGGGAAGGCCCTTCGCGCAGACGGGCCTGCATCCAGGCACTGGCCGCAGTAGTATGTACTGGTCCCTCAGCCCGTCCTATCGAGGAGCAAACATGACCGCCTTCCGGACCGCCCGCCCCGTCAGGGAACGCCGCCTTCCCCGGATCTGCTGCCTGGCCGCGCTGGCCCTGGCGCTCACTCCGAGCCTCGCCGCCCACCGGATGGACCGCTACAACGTCGTCTGGGAAAGCCCGTCCGCCAACGCGTCCGGCCAGATGCCCCTCGGCAACGGCGACATCGCAGCCGGCGTCTGTGCAATCGAGAACGATGCCCTCTACCTCCTTCTGGCCAAGAACGACGCGTACACCTACAATGGCGATATCTTCAAGACCGGCCGCATTCGCGTCTCGCTGACCCCCAACCCCTTCGTCAAGGGCAAGCCCTTCCGCCAGACGCTCGACTTCGCCACCGGGTCCATCCGCATCGAGGCCGACGGCGTGCGCCTGCTGATCTGGGCCGACGCACACCGGCCGGTCTACCACGTGCAGGTCGACTCGCCCCGCGAGCTCGCCGTCGCCGCCGCGGCCGACCTCTGGAAACGCTTCGACGACTGCCGGTTCAACTGCTCCCGGGCACCCATCGCCGAGCCCACCCAGGACGTCTGCCTCCAGCGCAACGGCCGGGTCCTGTGGTACTTCGCCGTCGGCGACCGGAGCGTCTTCCGCGACGAGATGGAGTACTACGACGTCGAGCACATGATCGGGGAGTTCCCCGACCCGTACCGTTCCAACACGTTCGGCAACCTGCTGGAGAGCCCCGACCTCAAGCCTGCCGGCGGCAAGCTGGTCGGCAAGGGCAGGCGGTTTGACATCCGCGTACACGCCCTGACGATGCAGGCGCCGAAGGTCCGTACGTGGATCGAGGCCATCGAGCGCCAGGCGGCCCGGCCGATCGACGTAAAGAAGGACTGGGCCGCACACCGCCGCTGGTGGTCGGCGTTCTGGGACCGCAGTTGGATCGTCGCCTCGGACAGCTCCCTGCCGCCCGAAGAGCGTGAGAAGCTCCGTAGCGAGGCGCCGTCGGGGAAGCGCACGGAAGCCGACGGCGCAGCCCTGGTGGCGCAGAGCTACAACGTCTTTCGATTCCTCATGGCCTGCCAGAGCCGAGGCCGGGTCCAGACGAAGTTCAATGGCGGGCTGTTCACCCAGCCGCTCAGAGGCAATCCGCGGAAGCGAGTGATGGTCAAGCAGCCCGACGGCACGGTCCTGAGTCACGAGGACGACCGCGACTGGGGCAGGCGCTTCACGTACCAGAACCAGCGGCTGCTGTACTGGCCACTGCTGAAGAGCGGGGACTACGACCTGATCAAACCGTTCTTCAACTACTACTGGGGGCTGCTGCCGGTCCGGAAGGCGATCACCAAGGCATGGTTCGGGCATGAGGGTGCGTACTACCGGGAGAACATCGAACCGACGGGCGGCGAGCGGGACTGCGGGCGAACGGGCAAGCCGCTCAAGACCAAGCCCGGCGAGAACAAGGGCAAGGGGTACTACCACAGCTACTACTTCACCAGCGGCCTGGAGACGGTGGCGATGATGGTGGAGTACGTCAAGCACTCCGGCGATGAGGTGTTTCGCGACACCGTGCTCGTGCCGTTCGCCCGGGAGGTTCTTCTGTTCTTCGACAAGCACTATCCGCGCGACGAGAAGGGCAAGATTCGCTTGGACCCGGCCATGGTGCTGGAGACCTGGTGGATCGCCGTCAACCCCGCGCCGGACGTGGCGGGGCTTCGGTTCTGCCTCGACGGGCTGCTGGCGATGAAGGCGGGCACCGACCGCGACCGGACACAATGGCGCCGATTCCGCGCCGAGGTCCCCGACGTCCACCTGCACGAGATCGACGGGCGCATGGCCATCGCGCCGGCAGGGAAGTGGGAGTCGAAGCGCAACAGCGAGAACGGCGAGCTCTACCCGGTCTTCCCGTTCCGCTGCTTCGGCCTGGCCCTGGGGTCGGCGGACATCGTGGCCTGGACCATGAAGCACCGCACGCACAAGAACGCCTTCGGCTACAAGTGCTGGACGCAGGACCAGATCCACTGGGCCTACGCGGGCAACGCCGCCGAAGCTTCCGACGGCCTCGTCCAGCGGTATCGCCACGCCTCCACGCAGTGCCGGTTCCCCCTGTACGGCAGCGCCGGGCCCGATTCCTGCCCGGACTTCGACCACTTCGGCTCCGGCAGCACGGCCCTTCAGCGCATGCTCGTCCAGGAGGGTAAGGGCAAGATCCTCCTCCTGCCGGCTTGGCCGGCGGACTGGGACGTCGACTTCAAGCTCCGCGTGACGGGCGGAGGCGTCCTCACCGGCACGGTCGCCGGCGGCAAGCTGACAACGTGGGCCATCGAGCCGGCCACCCGAAGGAAGGACGTGGTAGTCCGCAAACCCCAGCGCGTCCCCCCGCGCCCGACGGTGCCCGCCAACGAGCACTCGCTCCGCATCGGGGCCGACCAGACGGGCGCCAACCGGTTCCGGGGAACGATCGGCCGGGTCACGATGTTCCGGGGCCGGCTCGCCCCGGAAGCCGTTGGCGCGCTGGCCAAGGGCGACAGGAGCAGCAAGCTCACGGACAAGCCGGCCGTCCGCTGCGTGCTGGGTCCCAAGCCGGGCCAGGTCTTCCCTCTCGAGGCCGGCGACCTCAAGGCCGCGGTCTCCTTCGAGGCCTGGATCCTCCCCGCGGACGCCGAGCAGGGCCGGGTCCTGGACAAGGTCACCCCCGGCCGCGACGACGGCCTGCTCATCGACTGCTGGCCCGGCCTGAGCCTGCGGCTGATCGTCGACGACCGGACGACCGTCTACCGCGGCGTGCTGAAGCCGGGCCTCTGGCAGCACGTCGCCGTCGTGCTCGACAGGAAGGTCGAGCAGGTGTACCTGAACGGGCAGAGGCAGTGAACGGAGTGCGTGTGACCATGGCGCGCCCCGCATCCTGTCGGATCGGCCGTGCGGTTGTGTGGGGTGTCCTGGCCGTCTGTGCGTGCCGGGGAGCTGCCCGGGGGACGCAGCGTGACTACGCGTCCCTGCGGGCGGACGTCGTCCGTTGCCTGGACGCGTTCAGGCAGTTCACCGCCCGGGCGGCGGGACGCGGCATCGACGTCGCTCGCGAACAGGTCACGATCACCACGGCGGAACTCTTCCTGAAGTACGCCGATTGGGATTCCCGGCATCCGGACGAGCTCAAGGCGGCCGTCGGCGCGTGGTGGCGCGTGCGCAAACAAGCCGGGAAGATCAGCCAGGAGCTGCCGCAACGGGAACTGAGGGAGGTCCTGGCCATTCTCGCCGCGGCGCGTGCCGAGCTGACAGCCGTCGTCCGGCGGCCGGCGTCTCGTCGTGCGGCCCCGCCGTTCGACGCGTCGGCCTTGACGTTGGCGAAGGGCTACTTCCATAGCCGCAGCCGGCCCGTCTTCCCCTCCTCCTTCGTCTGGATGCCCGACGACGAGAAGCTGAGCGACGCCTACGGGGAGATCGGCGGCACGTACATCCACCCGCCGAACCTCCGTCCGGACGGGACGAGGGCAAGCATCCGCTATCGGCCGGGGGGGGCCGACGAGCCGATGGGCTACATCTTCCTCGGCCACTCCCGAATGCCGGAGTGGGTCCGCCGCAAGCACCCGAACATCGCTGTCGGGAGCAGGCGCTTCACGGCCTATGACATCGACCACCCCGCCACGCGAGAGGTCTGGAAAGGACTGCTCGGGGCGGCCGTCCCGCAGTTCGCCGGTCGGAAGGTCCGGCAAGGCGGGTATCTCCTGGCCAACGAGCCACACTGGTTCTCCGCCACCGGCGAGTGGGACACGGGGCCCGTCTCGCGGCACACGCACGCGAAGCTGCGGGGCTGGCTCCAGCAAAGACACAAGATAATCGACGCCCTCAACCGTCTGTGGGGCACCAACTTCGCCTCCTTTGCGGACGTGTCCATCGAAGTCCCCGTCGATGCCAAGCTGCGCGGCAGGCCCCTCTGGTACGACTGGTGCCGCTTCAACATGCACCGCGTGACGGAGTGGTTCGCCTTCCTCAGGGCCGAGATCCGCCGGCACGATCCGGGCGCGAAGGTGCACATCAAGCTCATCCCGGGGCACTTCGCGCGCGGGTCGCGGTCCCACGGCCTGGACTTCGAGACGCTGGTGCGCCTCCAGGAGATCATCGGCTGCGACGCGAAGATCGTGAACTCGAAGTCCTGGCGCGACAAGGGCAACTGGAACGACCGCTACGCCTGCGATTGGCGTAACCTGGCCATGCCCTACGACTTCTTCCGATCGGTGGGCCCGGGCAAGCTGCTCTTCGACAGCGAGTTCCACGGGCTCAGCACCGTCCACTGGCGGGACCCGAACATGCCGCCGGAGTACGTCCGCTGCATCTACTGGCTCGCGCACATGCATGGCATGGGCATGAACCAGACGTGGTACTGGAGCCGCAATGCCGACGGCTCGCCGAAGACGCAGAGCGCAAGCGGCTTCCATGCCTCGAACCTCACCTTGCCCCGCGTCCTCGACGCCTTCGGGCGAACCATGAAGGAGCTCAATGCCTTCGCTCCGGAGGTGGTCGCGCTGGCCACGCAGCCGAGGCCCATTCGGCTGTTCTACTCCGAGACGGCCGCCATACAGGACGCGGCCTGCATGGATCGCGTGTATGCGGGCTACAAGGCGCTCTACCACGGGGGCATCCCGCTCGGTTTTGCCACCGGCCGCATGCTCGCCGAGGCCACCGCGCGGGAGCTCCGCAGTTGGCCTGTCGTGGTGGTCACCCACGCCAGGCACGTCACGGTCGCCGAGAGAAAGGCGTTGACGCGATACCTGTCTGAGGGCGGCACCGTGGTCCTTTCCGGATCGAAGAGCCTGCAGCACGACGAGTACGGTCGTCCGCACGGCGCCGGCCTCGAAGCGGGCCGGGGCCGGCTCCTTCACGCCCGGGACGCGGACGCCGCGAGGGTCTCCAACCTGGTTGCCGGCGCGCTGCGACGCGCCGGCGTCTCGCAGGCCCTGTCTCTGCGGGAATCCAACGCCGTCGGCCAGCCGGGCTGCGTGTGGCGCACGGCGCCCTGGGAGAACGGGCACATCGTGATGATCGTCAACCTCGGACGCGGCGAGGCCACGGTAGACCTGGGCTCCCCGGGGCCCTGTCGCGACCTGGTCGCCAACTCCCCGCACCCGTGCAGCTTCAAGATGAAGCCGTTCGACGTGAAGCTGCTCCACCTGCGGGCAACAGGCCGGTAGCCGGCGGGAATCGGGTACGTGAGAAAAGCCAAGCGATGATGCCTTCAACAAGAGCACCCATGCTGATGTGCGGGGCGCTGGTGGCCCTGCACCTCGCGCCCCCCGGCAGGGCCGGTGAAACCCCGGCCACGATCACCGTGAGTCCACACTGCACCCGGGCCATTCGGGGGATCAGCGGCATTCGGCGGGAGGCGTACTTCGGGTTGTGCGACCCCGGAACGAACTTCGACGGCCGATGCCGCTCCGTCCAGCGCTACCGGTACCTCCTCAAGGAGTGCGGCATCTGCTTCGGCCGGAGGCTCGGCGTGGTCAGGTGGCTCGGGCGCAAAGCGATCCGCGAGGACCCCAACCGCCCGGGGTTCGTGGACCTCGCCCACTTGGAGGCCCGGCTTTCGCGGGGACGTCGGCCGCCTAGCGAGGCCTTCCGCCGCGACATGGGCGGTCGGCTGGACGTGGCGGCACACGGACACCACAACGCCTTCCCGAAACTCATGGGCCAGTACCTTACGCCCCAGGCCGCGCGCGACCCCAAGAAGCGGGACTGGATCCCCAGGAACATCGATGCCGCCGCCGAGCTGTCCGCCGCGGCGCTGAAGTACGCCTATACCGACTTCGACCGCCCCGCCTACTACGAGCCGGTCAACGAGCCGCACTGGTCGTACCCCGCCGACGGGCACTTCCAGCAATGGCACCTCAAGACGCGGGCCGCCGTGCGCAAGGCGGCGCCAAAGGTGATGGTCGGCGGGCCCTGCCTGTCGGTGGCGTACTTCTACGGCCGGCAGTACCGCAACTTCGCCGGCCTGCGAGCCTTTATCGACGGCACGAAGTGCGGGATGGACTTCTACTCCTTCCACGCGTACGACTACCTCCGGGACGAGGGCGGGGACTTCGGCGGGCGGGTCACCAGCGGCCTGCCCCTCGAGGGCGTGCTCGACCTCGTGTCGAACTACACGAACAACGCCTTCGGCCAGGAGGTCGCCCTGGTGCTCAGCGAGCACGGCGGGTATGGCGCGCAGGACCTCGTCGAGGCGCTCGCGAAGAAGCACTTCCCCGGCGAGGGCTTCGACTGGGAGATGAAGAAACGCTCGATCGACGACCTCAACATGGTCCGAAGCGTGCTGGCCAACACGCTGGTGTTCATGGACCACCCGCACGTCGTCAGCAAGGCCGTGCCGTTCATCCTCCTCGAAGCGATGGCCTGGAACCCGAAGTACTACGCCGTGCTCTATGTCCCCCACAACTTCACCGACAGGCAACGCTGGGTGCCGACGAAAAAGATCCTCTTCTATCGCTTCCTGCGGGACCTGAGAGGCCGCCGCGTGAGGGCTTCCTGCAACGACCCCGACCTCCAGGTCCGCGCCGTCGTCGATGGCAAGACCCTGCTGCTGGTCGTCAACAACCTGCACACAGGTCCCCAGGCCGTTACGCTGAAGCTCCCGACCCCGACGCGAGTTCGGCTGCGACGCCTGGGCCGAAACCCCGACTTCACGCCGTACCTGGTCGAGAACGAGGGCCAACCGCGGGGCACGCTCCGCCTCGCCGGGCGAGAGGCCGTGCTGGTCAAGGCGGAGTATGCCCGGAAGATCGAGCAACGCGTCGCTGTCGACGAGATCCCCTGCTACGGCGACCGGATCGCCGCCGAGGTGCACGGCGAAGCCCGGTTCACCGTCCGGGTCCCGAAGGCCGACCCCCTCGCGTACGCCACGCTGCGCGTCGGCATCAGCCGACCGGCCGGGACGGGCAGGGAAGTCGCCATCGCGGTCAACGGCAAACCGGTCCAAGCCCCGATCGAAGACTGCGCCGAGCGGTTCGAGGACGCCAAACAGGGCTACGCCACGTGCAGGATCATTCCATTGGCCCCGTGCGACGTGCGAGCCCGGAACACCGTGACCGTCTCGTTCCCCGACGGCAAGTCCGGCAGCGTCGGGTCCGTCGTAATCCGCGCGGCAGGGCCTTGGGGGCGATGAGGCCCCCGGCGGCTCGGCCCGTGTCGCATCCGAGGGTGCACTGAGGCGATAGGGACAACGTAAGGGACGGCGGGCCAGGTCCTGTGGGCAGAGGCGGTGGAGGTCAAGGTGGACGCCTCGTGCGTCCGCTCGATCGGCGGCGTATCGATCTTCCAACGCAAGCAGTTCATCACCATCCACGAGACGCCCTTCAGCAACGACCTGACCGATGCCGACCTCGACTTTCTCGAGAAGGTGCTGGAGGTCTCCTGCGGGCGAGACGGCGGCAGCCGGTCCTGGAACATGAAGCTCACCAGGGCCGATCCGAAACGTCCGGACTTCCCCGACGTCGCCCGGCTCAGGAAGCGTTTTGCCGCCTGGCGCCAGAAACGAGACGGCACGCGCCGCCGCAGGCCCGACCCCGGCGGGGGCCAAGATCACGCTCCGCACGCTGACGACCCACGGTGCTGCGGCTGGGGATCGGCCGCGAGCGTGGGAGGTCGCTCAAGCCCGTCGTGCGGATCGCGGGCAGGGCGCTGACGGTCCCGGATGACTGGGTCGGCGGAGATCAGTCCGGGCGACGGAACTTCTTCGGCGTGATCGAAGTGCCCGTCCCCATGTCCCTCGTGACCTCCGCACCGACCGTCGAGGTCCTCTTCCCGGACAGCGGAGGGAAGGTGGCCTCGGCCATCCTCCAGATCAACCGCCTGGAAGCACGAGCCCCGGACGCGGCAAGGGAGTGACGTGCGCCGCAGGTCGAATCGACGTCTTCAACGGGCGGCAGGCCCTTGTCCTGGCGACGACGCAGTGGGATAATGCCCCGGTCCGTGCTCGACGGAATCCCGCTCAACCAATTGTTCGACTTGCATAGGACTGTCTACCCGCGATGGAGAAGGTTCGCCTGGTTCTCTTGATTCAATCCCTACTGGCGTTCGGGGGCGGGTGCGCCAGCGTGCAACCGCCGTCTCCAGGGAGCCAATCAATGGTGAGGGTCCCCAGAATAGCCGGTGGTTACGTCAACGTCTACAAGCCCAAGGGGGACGTCTTCCCGGGCCCTGATGTCGCGAATCTGGTTGCTGGACAGTTCCATGAAGATTGGGTCCCCAACGATCACTGTTTCGTCAGAGACGATTCCGGGCGCTGGCACGCGTTCGGGATCACACATCCGTTGACGGACCCCTCGAATGTCCACGCCGGCGAGAGCCTGCTGTTCCACGCGATCGCTCCGGCCGGAGCTCTGAAGCGAGCTCTGAAAGAGGGAAGCTGGAGGGACCTTCGCAAGGTCTTGCCGCCCTCCGATCGCCCCCGAGAGATGCCCGCAATCCACGCGCCGTGGATCCTCAAGCGGAACCGTCTCTTCCATATGGTCTACGGTCCGACGCCCATCCGGTATGCCACGTCGGATGACCTCGAAAAGTGGACTCCTGAAGGGGATCTGCCGGGCACACCAAGGGGCCGCGATCCACATATCTTCGTGTGGAAGGACATGTACCATCTTATCGTATGTGGCGTTCACGACGTGAGGGCCGCGACCTCCCGGGATTTCCGGAAGTGGATAGACCGTGGCCCCATCCTGGAGATGAAAACAGGGGTCGATCCGGAATCCCCTTCGGTCGTTCGCTACAACGGGACGTTCTACCTGTTCGTCTGTGGCTGGAACGGCAAATGGGATCGCGAGGATATTCAGGGCGCGTATCAGCACAAGACCTACGTCTACCAGTCGGACGACCCGCTGAAGTTCGAGCTTGAAAACGAGGTGGCTGTCATCGACGCCCACGCACCCGAGATCTTCCAGGATGAAGAGGGAGACTGGTTCATCTCCAGCGCGGAATGGCCGAATCGGGGCGTGAGCATCGCTCCCCTGGTGTGGGAGTGACCTCTGCGTTGGAGGATGAACGGGTCGAACGATCGCATGGAGAGCAACGGCTGCCCCGCTTGGAGCTCAGATGGCTGGCTGTCATACCATCTCACCGAGAAAGGCGCCCGTGGTTGTGGGCAGCAGGCCATAGGTGAAACCTCCGTCTAACCCAATGATCGGGATCATCACATGACCGCCCTGAACATCCATATCGCCACGACCGCCGCTGCGTTGGCGGGGCTTCTTCTGGCCTGTCTGACCCTTGTCTCCTCGTGCAGCTCACCGGGGCCGTTCCCCTTCGGTCTGCCGGAGACGAAGCCCGACCGCCCGTTGAGCGCCGCGATGGAGCGGCTGTACGAGCAGTACCCCGCGCCCATGCCGGAGACCAACGAGCTGTACTCGAAGTTCCGCTACACGCGCCTGACCGGCCTGGACTACCACGGCCATGACGGTACGGTGACGCGGCGGGACCCGTCGAAGGTCATCCGCGCGAACGGCAAGTACTACGTCTGGTACACCAGGCGGCACACGCCCGGGCCCCCGCGCGGGCCGGGCAAGGGAACGGACACCGCCCCCTCGACGGACTGGGACCTTTCGGAGATCTGGTACGCCACCAGCGAGGACGGATTCGAGTGGACCGAGCAGGGCCTCGCCGTCCCCAGGCCGCCCAAGCCCCACCCCGGGTGGCGGTCCGTCAGCACGCCGGACATCCTCGTGTGGAAGGGAAAGTACTACCTCTACTACCAGGGCTTTCTGGAGATGTCCGGCAAGCGCGGGGACGACTGCCCGGTGACGGCCTCGGTGGCGGAGACGCCCGACGGCCCGTGGACGCCGGCCGGCAAGATCGTTGTCCCCAACGGCCCGGCGGGCGCGTGGGACCAGTACTCCGTCCACGACCCGTACCCGCTGGTGTACAAGGGGCGCATCTACCTCTACTACAAGGCCGACATGAACGGCCAGCCCTTGCCGGTCCGCGTCCAGGGCCTCGCCATCGCGGACGACCCGTTCGGGCCGTTCGAGAAGCACCCGCTCAGCCCCGTGCTGAACTCCGGCCACGAGACGGCGCTGTGGCCATTCCGCGAGGGCATCGCCGCAATGGCGGTCCACAACGGCCTCGAGCACAACACGATCCAGTACGCCCCCGACGGTGTGAATTTCCGCGTGGCCGCGACCACGTCGCTGATGCCGATCGCCGGCGGCCCGTACGTCCCCGACGCCTTCACCGACAGCGGCGACGGGCGGGGCATCACCTGGGGCCTGTGCCACTTCACCAACGCCTCCGCGCGCCAGACCCAGCACAGCATCCTCGCCCGGTTCGACTGTGACCTCAGCCGCGACCACCACGACCCGTGGATGAAGAAGACCGAGATCTGGTTCAAGCCGGAGATCTACTTCTCCCAGGGCCTGAGCAAGCAACAGCGGGAGAGGGCCATCGAGCGCGCGAAGGCGGAGACGAGGACGAACTGAGCCCCGCGTCGTAGTGCGCAGGGCCTCGGCGCAACGCTCGCCGGCAGGACCGGCAGCGGCCGTTGGCCAGAGACTGGCCCAGACGTCAAGCACACAAGGAAACCCGGATCAGCGGAGACCGGCAAATGCTCACACGCCCGATGATATGTCTCGTCCTTGCTTGCATCAGCCTGCCTGGCATGGCATTGGCTGCGGGGAATCTGCACCTGGTTCCGCAGCCGCACATCGTTAAGGCTCTGGACGGACGGCCCTGGCGACGGCCGGCAACGGTGCGCGTTCGGGTTCCCCAGCGCATTGCCGGGGCGAGAGAGCACTTCCGCACCGTCGCCGAAGCACTGGGGCTGCTGGCGCACGGCAGGATCGAGTTCGTCGACAAGGTGGCCGACGCCGATCTGGCGGTGGCCGTCGATCCCAGCCTGGGGCCCGACGCCTATCGCCTGCGGGTGCAGGCCGGAGGCGCGCGGATCGAGGCGTCGGCGCTGAAGGGTGTTGCACACGCGACGGCCACGCTGCTGCAACTGGTCGGCCAACACCCGGCGGCGATCCCCGCCCTGGAAATCCGGGACAAGCCGGACTGCGTCTATCGCAGCTTCATGGTCGACCTGGGGCGGAACCCTCACAGCCTGGCGTCTCTGAAGGAGACCATCGACCTGCTGTGGCTCTACAAGGTCGACTCGATGCAGCTCCACCTGACCGACGACCAGCGATTCGCCTTCCCCTCGAAGGCCTACCCGAAGCTCGTCACGGAAAAGGGCAAGATCACCTGGGAGCAGTTCGCCGAGCTGGAGCGCTACGCGCAGGTGCGGGGCGTGGCGATCATCCCCGAGCTGGAGGTCCCCGGCCACTCCGGGATCCTGCGCAGGACCTATCCGGAGGTCTTCGGCAAGACGCCGACGGACCTGGCGACGTCGCAGACGGCGCGCAAGGCCATCAAGGTGCTGCTGGACGAGATGATCGAGCTGTTTCCCTCGTCGCCCTACGTCCACATCGGCGGGGACGAGGCGTACGGCGTGCCCGTCGCGCTTCAGCGGGCGCTCATCAACGACCTGCACGCCTACGTGAAGCTCAAGGGCAGGAAGACGCTCGTCTGGGAGGGCCCCCCGCTGGGCAAGGGCGACAACAAGGTCGACACCGACGTGATCCACCTGAACTGGCGGATCATCAACTTCCCGCCGAACCGGATGCTCTCGGAAGGCTACCGCGTCGTGAACGCGGCGTGGGACCCGCTGTACATTGTCGACCATTACCCGCGGACCAACTTCACCATGGCGTCCCCGCGGCACATCTACGAGACACTGCGGTTGACGAAGTTCCAGCACTTCAACCCGGGCATGCCGACGTTCGCGAAGCCGGTCAAGGCCGAACGCACCGATCGTCTCATCGGGTTCTGCATGCCCTGGTGGGAAGGCCGCGACGAGAACTACGCCCGAATGTGCTTCCCTCGGGTGATCGCGATGGCGGAGATCGCGTGGAACCACGACCGCAAGCGCGACTACCGGGAGTTCGCCGCGCGATCTTCGGCTACGGAGGAGGTCCGGCGACGCGCCCTCTACCCCGTTGACATCGTCCCGGATGCGCTGGCGGTTCCGGAAGACGGGGTCTTCCACGAGCGGGTCCGCGTGACGTTCCGCAAGGGCGGCGAGTCCGGCGAGATCCGCTACACGCTGGACGGCGGCGCACCCGCGGCAAGCTCGACGCTGTATCGGGAGCCCCTGACCATCGACCGGTCGGCGATCGTGCGCGCAGCCCTGTTCGACGGCGGCGAGCACGTCTCCCATGCCAGCCGAAGGTCGCTTACGTGCGTCAAGCCGATCGCGAATCTCGCGCTCGGCAAGCCCGTCCGGTCCAACCGCACGTCGGGATCGCCCTTCTCGGTCGGGCGTCTGACCGACGGCGGCGTCGGGCTGCTGGACTACTACCTCGCCTACCCGTCCGAGCCCGAACCGGTCGAGGTCACCGTGGACCTGGGCGAGCCGACGGCAATCAACCGCGTCACCGTGTTCGCCTTCTTCAACAGGCGAGCCTACGAGTCGTACCGAGTGCTCGTCTCAATCGACGGGAAGGAGTTCTC
>Ga0272442_10007390_pt1 | contig 14207 bp, 7 predicted proteins | sample SSMForm2O_FD_200262 | JGI IMG/M metagenome (GOLD analysis project Ga0272442, IMG submission 200262) | Marine sediment archaeal communities from Little Sippewissett salt marsh, Falmouth, MA, United States - SSM-Form-2O | ecosystem: Environmental > Aquatic > Marine > Wetlands > Sediment ...
CGTCGATCGTTTTCCAGGCGGGATCGCTGGTCACCGTGGCCGTGCTGCCGTCGGTGTACTCGATTTGCATTTGAAGCAAGACTCGCGGCGAGTCGCCATATCGTAGCCGCCCCGGTTCGCAGTACCATCCGTTGCCCAGCATCACTCCCAGCGCATTGGGGCCCCTGTTCAGTTGGCCGGTCACGTCGTGGGTCACGTACAAGACCCGCTTGTCATAGTCGGTGGCGGCCGGATCGAGCACGCGGTCGCTCACCTTCCGGCCGTTCAGGTAAAGCTCGCTCCACCCGATGCCCGAGATGTAGACGCGCGCCCGCCGGACGTCCTTGGTCACGGTGAACTCCGTGCGCAGCAGCGGCGAGGGGGCGGTGGCGGCGGCGGCCAACGCGACGAAGCGGTTGACTTTGACGATAGGAGGGAACTTCGGCGATTTCCCGGCATCGTAAACCTTGAATTCGAGGATGCCGGTGGAAGCCGTTTCGGTTGAGTCGAATTCCAGCTTGAGTTTCGACGTGGTAATCTCTTCGAAAGTCGTTGTGTTGTACTGATCGCCTTCAACGCCCAGACCGACTGGATTTTTGACCGGCATGAACGCCTTGCCGTCCCAGTAGAGGAGGCGTGATGCTCTTGGCAGTCGCACGCCGCGGTTATCGTCGAACCAGTACACATCGATACCGTCAACGTGGACCGGCTCGCTCCAGTCGTATTGAACCCATTGGGTGCCTTTGTGACTCCAGTTGCCGTAGGCGCCGTAGCGCTTGTCATTGGAATGGGCCGGTCTGAAGCCATCATTGACGGCATCAAGCGTCTCATGGCCCGACACAAAGGATGTTGACGGCTTGGCGGCCAAGGCGACATTCGCCCGGCCTGGCTTCTCGACATCCTTGTGCGTCGCGGGCGTGCTGGGGGGCGCGACACCGATCCACTGACCTTTCCAGTCACTATGCTCCATGAGCCCCATTCCGAAGCTGCCCGGCTGGCTCCACGTCGATGGCTGGCCCTGCTTGTCCCAGACCCGGACCTTCCAGTAACACTTCTCCCCGCTGACCAGCGCCTTTCCCCGATAGTCGACGTTCACCGACCGGTCGGAATCGACCTTTCCGCTGTCCCATTTGTTGCCGACGTTTGCGTGGAGTTGTCTCTCGCTCGTGGCAACCAGGACGCGATACGCCGACTGAAATTGCGACCGCCGGTCGGACTCAAGCAGCCAGCCGAAGCGAGGTCGGGGCGTATCGACGCCCAGCGGGTTGGTCGCGTACTCGCAGGTAAGTTCCGATGGCGCCAGTTCCGCTTGCTGCTCGGCGCAGAGTGCCGTCCCACTCGACAGGATGGTTACGGCGAAGCACAACGTCAGACTGACGGCGATAGTTCCTACGTGTTGTCGGATGAACATGCTCTGGTTTCCCATCTTGTCAGAATTCCAGCTCGACTCGTTGACCTGTGTATCGAATCTCTTCGGTCACACCATCCGGGATGAGTTCGATTTCTAATTTCCGTGTGACCTTATGCTTTGTTGTTGGCTCAAGGGTCAAGCGATTGGCCGAATCATCCCACTCGATCAGTGTTTGGACAGAATCGCCTTTGAGATAACCCAGGCTGATGCCGTCATCGTCGTACCAGGTGTACTGCCCATGGGCACCTCGGTATATTTTGAGCGTCGTGGGTTCATCCACAGGCTGGCTGGTGTATTGACGGACCGGGTCGAACGGAATGATCGCCCCTGCGCGGACGAAAATGGGCATGGTGGAGATGTCCACCCTGCAAGTGATGGTCTTTCCGCCCTCAACGGCCTCGCTGGTCCACCAGTCGTACCAGGTGCCTTCCGGCAGATAGACTTCTCTGGAGGTCGCGCTCTTCTTGTGGACTGGGGCAATCAGCAAATCGCGCCCCCAGAAATACTGATCGCGGACCGCGCAAGCGTGCTTATCGTTCGGGTAGTGTAACCACAGCGACCGCATCATGGGCATTCCAGTCGTGCGGGCTTGCCAGGCAAGTGTGTAGTTGTAGGGCAGCAGTTGGTAGCGCAGCTCGATATACTTCTTGGCGATTGGTTCAATCGCGGGGTTGTTCATTTCGGACGCCGGCGGGGCGTAGCTGTTTTCGCCCCAGCCAGGCTTGCCCAGACCCCACGCCCAGGGAAGACGATTCTCCCACCCTCGACCGTGACACCGCATCAGCGAATTGAATGCGGCAAACTGCACCCAACGCAAGTACAGCTCGGCCGTGTATTCACCCTGCGTATAGAACGCACCAATGTCCGAGTTCCAGAATGGCGACACGCTCAGCGAGTGATTGATGCCAATGGCGATATGGGTTTCGAGCGTCCGCCACGTCGTGAACGGATCGCCCGGCCACATCCAGCCGCCCCAGCGCGCGATACCCAGGTAGCCATTGCGGTGCAGGCTCCAGGGACGCACGTTCGGCCGTTTCGAGAGCGGGCCCGTATAGTAGAGCTCATGCCGCTTCATGCGCTCGTGGAAATTGAACCAGTCCCCTTCATCCGGCCACCAGGCATCCACCCCGGCATTCACCAGGGCATTGTGCTCATTCCAGTAGTTTTGAATGTGGGTGTTATCGAGTTTCTCACCGGGCTTCGGCGGAATCGTTCCCTGAATCGTTTCCAGACGATCCCGGTCCCATGGAATCATATGCACCATCACCTTGACGTTGCGGTCGTGCAAGTCGGCGAGCACCTCTTCGGGGTTGCGCTTGAATACCTTGGGATTGAACTCGAAGGAGGGCTGGGGCTTGTTCCAGCCACTCGGGCAAAACCCCGTGCCCAAGTAGCAAACGCTGTCCAGCGGGATCTGCTTCTCGCGGAAGGTATCGACAACCTTGAGCATCTGCACTTCGTCCTTCACGGTGCGGTGCGACTGCTGATAGCCCAGCACCCACTTCGGCGGCAGCACGGCTTGACCGGAGATGGTCGAGATGTCCTTCATCAGCGCTGCGGGGTCCCGTGCGTCAAAGACGAAAACATCGTAGGCGCCCGGGATGAAGTACTCCGGCGGCGGCATGCCAATGCGTCCCCTGCGCTGCTGTCTTCGGGTCACCACTGTGCCAGGCGGAATGGGATCAGCAGGGATGAACTTGCCCGTCTCCGAGTCACTCAGATCGATCGCGCCCCACGGCGTCGCAATGAACAGCCCCCATCCAGCCGTGCCGATCATCAGGGGCACCGGATTGTAGGAGCCATAGGTGCCCGTCCCGTACCACGGGGTCATGGGATGCAAACGCCCGCGACGGTCCAGCTCGATCTTGTCCGTGCGCCATGAGTCCCCGGTCTGCTTGGGCCCGCCTTCGCCCAGTCCCAGAACCGGTTGGTCATCCAAAGCAAAGGACATCGTTCCATCCGGAGCAAACGTGATCTTCTGGACAGGTTTGTTGTCCAATGTGGTCACGAGGACGGAGAGCGGCTTGCCCCGGACGGTGACGTTCGAATGGCCTATTCTTGCTCTCACTGGTTCGAAGTCCGAATCGAGTTTGCGCAGACTGATGACCGGCTCCGGATAATCCATGTCGACCAGGGCAGGCGTGTAAGGAAACGTATCCTTGAAGTTGAATGGCCGGATCGTGATGCGAACCCCGGTTTGGGCTGCGGCACGGATATCGAGCTGCGCAGCACCAAGATCCGCCGCCATTGCCACCCACTCCCTGTCTACGCCACGCAGTTCGGCAACCGTTTCCTTCGGCGCCATGGTGGCGCTGTTTTTCAGATTACCGTCGAGCTTCCACCACCCGGCAAGACCAGTAACCGTGGCTTTTCCGTCGCCGAGGGCCATCGTCTTGATCTCGTCGTCCGACAGAGCCCTGTTGTAGATGCGCACATCGTCAATGCCACCCTTGAAAAACTCCTCCAATCCCTTCGCGGAGCCGATATACGCGGGGGCCTCCCCGGAGATCATCATATCGCCGGTGGCCTTGGTAGTTCCGATCTCCTCGCCGTCTGCGTAGAACCTGAGGGCCGTCCCGTCGTACGTCGCACAGACCAGGTGCCATTTCCCGTCGAGCAGTTTTGGGCCTGCGAGTGGCGCTCCGTGCTCGATATACTTGCCACCTATCCCCAGGCCGAAGCACAGGCAGTGCGTCTTTTCGTACTGGCCGAGCGCGAGCAGCGACCTGGCGTTGCCGTCTTCTTTCCTGTAGATCTCCTGCCACCACCAGCCCTCGGTGATCTTATCCGGCTTGATCCAGGCGGATATGGTTATCGCCTTGTCCGGTTTGAGGCCGGCGTAGTGGGGTATCTTGATGCTCTGGCTCTTCCCGTCCAGGATCACTCCCTGCCCCAGCCTGCCGTCACCGTAGCCGCCTCCTGTAGCAGTATCGACGGCTGCGAAGAGAAGGAATAGCAGACAACACGAGACCGCCATGCTTCGTCTCAGCATGTTCATGTTATTGCCTCGGTGTGTGTTGCCAATGAGACTCCCGCCGAGATTCCCCATTTGACTCCTGGGTAGCCCCGTTGTCCAGCCCTTTCGAGGATGATCGTAGCGCCCCTGCCCCCGGATGCAAGCGGAAAGGCTCGAACTGAGTCGGCACGGTGCGGTGTGCCCGCCGCCAGACTCAGGAAAGGTCGTCGCCGGAACCGACAGGGCCGAGCTCACCTGTCTCGCTCCGTGCGGCTCGGCGCCCCCGCTACCTGCCAAGCTGAGGCATCGCCACCCGCCTTCATCCTCCTCGCGCTAGCCCGCATTTCTCACCAGCTCTGGCCGCCAATGTCCGCCGTACGGCGGATCGCGTGTACGGCTTTGCCTGAAGACGAGAATCGCCGCACTGGGCACGTTGCCCCGCCGCAACTTCGCCCCCAACAGATCCCCGAGCCGCCCGCGCGCAAGGCAGGGCCGGCGAAGGGCTTCGACGCGCGTCCTACGGAACAGAAGCGGTGAGGAAGCCGCAAGCCACACGGAACAGCACTATTGGGTGGCGCCCTTGGCGATGAGGAAATCCGCCATGTCGCGGCGGCGCATGTAGGAGGCTCGCTTGAGCGCGGTGCGGCCGTGGCGGTCCTTCGCGCTCAGGTCGGCGCCGTGGGCGATGAGCAGCTCGGCCACGTCGCGGTGGTCGTAGATGGCGGCGCGGTGGAGAGGGGTTTCCAGGTACAGCTCGGCGGGTGCATTGGGGTCGGCCTTGGCCTCGAGCAGGAGCTTCGCGATATCGGCGTGGCCGCGCTGGGCGGCGAAGTGGAGGGGCGTCTCGTCGTGCTTCGCCTTCGCATTCACGTCCGCCTTGTGGGCGATGAGGTGCTCAACGGCTTTGAGGCAGCCGGGGTGCTTGGGCAGGCCGGGCAGATGGTCGGCGGCGGCGTGGAGCGGGGTGCGGCCGTCGGGACTCTTCGCGTTGGGGTCGGCGCCCTTCTCGAGCAGGAGCTTCACGATGTCGCCGTGGCCGTTGCCTGCGGCCCAGTAGAGGGCGGAGAAGCCCTTCTCGTCGACCACCTTGGCGGTGGCGCCCTTGTCGAGGAGCTGCTTCACGGTCTCCGTGCGGCCGCGCTCGGCGGCGTGGTAGAGGAGAGTCTTGCCCGCCTCGTCGATGCCCTCGGCCAGTGTGGGCTTCTCGTCCAGGAGCGCCTCCACCTTCTCCTCTTCGCCGCGTTCGAGTGCATCGAGGGCTTCGTAGGAGATGCCGCGGGGCACTTCGTCCGTCTTCCCTGCGGACTCCTGGCGTTCGCCGCAGCCCCCTGCGGCCAGGAGTGCGGCAGCGATGGGTGCGAGGATCGCGAAGCGTGTCATGGGTCTGCCTCCAGGGGGTGACACGGAAACCGATGCGCCATGGGCGCCACGGCGCCCGGTATCGTAGCGAAAGAGGGTCGCGCGCACAAGGCCCAAGGCGCGTCCCGCATAGCAACGGGGACGTTCATCGCGGCCCCCTGCGAACTCACGGCAGTGGCACAAGCCAGCCGTTCAGGTCCTCCCACTTCTTCCCGCCGGCCGCTCGCCGGGCGAGGGACATGAAGTCGCCCCGCCCGCAGTAGACCAGGCGAATGGCGTGGCGGCCCTTCGCGAGGCGGCGCCGGCCGAGGGTCTCGCCCCAGTCGGATGCGACGCGATCACACACCAGGGTGCCGTCGATGGCGAGCTGGCTGGTGCCGCCGTGGGAGCGGAGCTTGAACTCGAGATCGGCGTCGGCGGGGACGTCGATGGTGCCTTCGTAGACGGCAGCGTAGTGGGCGGGGCGTGCGGCGTGGGGCAACGCCCTGAGGTTCATCCACGGCTCCAGGCTCGCGTGCGCCTTGCGCAGTGCGGACAGGTCGTCCGGCAGGCGGGCCATGCCCTCGGGGGTCTCGTACATTGTGAGTTTCACTTTGCGGGGGAGCGCGGCAATCCAGTGGTAGCGGTAGAACTGCGTGCGGGTGTAGCCGACGGGCCGATCGCCGGCGAAGAGGCGTGCGCGCACGGTGGCCTCCATCTTGGGCGGGTAGTTCGGGTTGCCGCCTCGGCGGGTCTCTTCCTTCGTGATCTGGAAGGGGCCGGTGTACTCAGGGCTCCTGGGGATCGGCTCGGAGCCGTCGAGCGTGTAGCGGATCGTCTCGCCGAGCCTGCGGGGCCGCAGGAGCGACAGATGCACGGTGGCCGCCTGCGCGAAGAGGTAGGGGTCGGTGGGCCGCCCGATCGTCGGGGTGTCGGCCCTGCGGTCGGGGTCGGGGTGGAGGAGGCCGTCGGCCCGGATGGCGACGGGCAGGATCAGGCGGTCGAGGAGCCTGTCGGTGGCCTGCCACCGGCCGTGGAAGTCGTCGAAGCTTCGGGCTGCATCGGGGTTCCAGATGCGCTCGGCCATCGCGGGGAGCCGGGAGCGGAGGCTCGGGATCTCCAGCCAGTCGCGCTGCTCCCAGGCACACATCTGCGCGCCGATGATCAGCGGCGTGGACTCGAGCTGAACCCACTGCGTCCGGGCGTAGCCGCCGCGGGGGTAGCGGCCGAAGCGCAGAAGGTCCCACGCATAGATGTGCTCCGGCTCCTGCCGCACCTGGTTCACCACGTAGAGAGGCGTCCACGCCGTGTTGACCATCGTGTAGCCGTGCCTGGCCAGCACGGTGGCGGGGTTGTAGGTGTTCTCGAAAGGCATCACGAGGATGTCCTTGGGTATCTTCACGCTGGCGCTGCCGTCGCCGTGGAAGCCCTCCCACACGATGGTCTGCTTGCCGCGCTTCCGCACGCTCTCGTTCATGCGGAGGATATGGTGGAGATACAGGTCGTGGCAGTTCTGGAAGCCCAGCTTCTTGACGCGGGCCTTGGCTTCCGGTGTCTTGGCCAGGTTGGCCAGCCACACCTCGTCGCAGCCGATGTGGAAGTAGGGGGAGGAGCGGAACACGTCGCACATCTCGCCCACGAGGGTGTCGAGCGGCCCGTAGATGGCCTCGTTGGCCAGGTTGAGCACGCCGAGGCCGCGGTGCTTGCCCGTCTTGGGGTCCTTGTAGCCGAACACCTCGGGCATCGCCCGCACCATGGCCCCCGAGTGGCCGGGCGTCTCGAACTCGGGCACGAGGGTCACGCCGCGGGCGTCGGCGAAGCTCACCAGGCTCCTGAGCTCGTCGAGGGTGTAGGCGGCGATGCCGTTCCGGTTGTTCGTCGTGAGGCGGGGGTAGGCCGTCGACGGGAAGACGAAGGACTGGCTGTCCGTGAGGTGCAGTTGGAGGTAGCGGATCTTGTAGAGGCGGCACAGGACGATGCACTGTTCGATAACCTCGACGGGGTGCGGCCGCCGGGCGACGTCGACCAGGAGGCCGCGGCAGGCCGCCTGGGGCCTGTCGTCGATGGTGAGCCTGGGCACGACGGCCGCGGCATCGCGCTCCACGACGGCCTGGAGCAGTGTGGCCGTGCCCGCGGCGGCGCCTGCGTAGGTGCCGGCCGCCACGGCCACACGGTCGGTCACCGAGAGCCGATACGCCTCGCCCTCGAGGCTGGGGTCGAGCGTGAGCACAATGTCGCCGGCCCGGGCCTCGCCTGCTGCCGCCTCCAGGCTGAGGCCCACGGCGGTGCGGACCTCGTCCGAGAGCACCTCGGCCAGGGGCAGCAGACGCGGGCCGGCGGCGACGATGCGGCTCTTCGCACTCAGTGCCAGATGGCCCTTGCCCTCGGCCACCGACCGCGGCCAGGGAACCAGGCGGGGCGCCGCCCACAGGCTGCCACAGAGCAGAAGGAGGCATAGTGCTGTTGTCCGGGTCATGAAGCTCTCTTTATCTGAAGACGATGCGGCCGAACTGGTGGGGCGAGTGGTGGCCGCCCACAAGGTCGTAGGTGCCGCTGAAGAGGCCGAAGGTGCCCATCTTGGAGCGGAAGCACTGGAAGCCCCACACGGCGCCCGGCTTCGGCGGAGCAGTGCCCAGGTCGGCGAAGGGGATCGAGGCCTCGAGCACCCCCTGCTTCTCCCCCAGGTGGTAGGCGAAGGTCCAACGGGGCGTCCAGCCCTCCCCCACTTTGCCGGGGCGGTAGGCTTCGTGGTGTTTCGAGAGCCACAGGCCCGCGATGTTCGAGATCACCTGGAAGTACTCCCTGCGGCGGGCCGCCACGTCGAAGAAGATCTCGAAGCAGGGCACGCGCCAGGCGTAGTTGGGGCGGGAGCCGTGGGGGAGGCCTGCCCATCGCTTCGCCGCCCAGCCTGGCAGCGCAGGCTTGGCGGCGTAGGCGAACTCGATGCCGACGAACAGGTGGGTCGGCGTGTGGAGGAGGCGGAGCGAGGTCGCCTCGTCGCCGTCGAGGCGCAGGGCGTCGAGGTCGGCGGGGGGCTCCTTGCGGCCCCAGGCGGCCTGGGAAAAGGAGTCGAAGGCGGGCGCCTTCTTCCAGGCGGGCTCGCCGAGCCGCCCGTCGATGGTGGGCGCCTGGGCGGCGGGAGCAGCGGCGGTCTCCTGGAAGCCGAAGCGGGCCATGTAGGGCTGGAAGCCGATGCGGCGGCGCAGGCGTGCGAACTCGCCCCACTCGAAGCTCGTCCTTGGGGCCTCCGGCCCCCACAGCTCGAAGGCCAGGTTCACTTCCTCGGCCAGGGGGCTGGCGGCCAGGAGCGGCTTGAGGGCGTCGAACTTCGCCTTGAGCGCCAGGTTCGTCTTGCGCAGGTGGGCGACCGCCGCGTCGCGGGCGGGATAGCCGTTCAGGCGGTAGTCCGCGTTGAAGGCCAGGATAGTGTCGAGGAGCGGCTTGTAGAGGTCGGGGCGTCGCGCCGCGACCTCGCGAACGGCCAGGCGGAGCGAGCGGCCGGGGTCGTAGGCCTCCGGGTTCCACAGGTAGTCGTACACGGTGATGCGGGTCACGGGGGTGCCGCGCTCGGGGAAAATGCAGTCGACCTCCTTCCAGAGATCGGGGTCGCGGCCGTGGATGGCGAAGAACTGGCCGCCGCGCCCGTAGTTGTCGTAGATCTGGGCTTTGGCCTTCAGGCCGAAGATCTCGCGAAACTCCCGCAGGCAGCCCGTGGGGATGGCGAAGCTGATCACCTCGGGGCCGCACACCGAGAGCCCGATGTCCGCCGGCAGCGGGCCGTGCGCCAGCAGTCCCTTGGCATACTCGCCCAGCTCGAAGCTGTTGGCGTAGTAGGGGCGGGGCATGAAGAACACGCGGTTCGCCGCGTCGATGGCCTTGATTCGCTTGTGCATGCCCAGCAGGTAGTGGTGGAGGGCCTTGAGAAAGTCCGTGCCGAAGGCGGCCCTCGTGGCGTCGGACATCTTCGATCCCGTATCGTCGAACTTCAGGACGAACTCGCGGCAGCCGGCCTTGTAGAAGTCGAGGGCGCCCTGCACGTGCCGCGTCTTCCCATCCTTGCGGGTCTCGTCGAAGCCGGCCACCAGGGCGTCCATCTCCGCGTCGGTGGCCATGAGGGGGTCGCCGTGGCGGATCCAGGCGCCGTGGCGGCGGGCAAGATCCCAGCGGAAGTTGTCGAGGGGCCGCCGCAGCTTCTCCTTCGGTGCCTCGAAGGACCAGCCGTAGTTAGCCTTGTAGCGCCACTCCCAGGCGCGGGGGCGCTTGTTGCCTCGGAGGGGGAACCGCGGGAAGTCGGCGAGGGTGCCCTCGCGAATCGCCCGCGTGCCGTCCTTCTCGAAGACCATCTGGCGCAGGGTGGCGAGAGCCCACAGGTCGCCTGGCGGCGCGTTGCCCGCGAGGAGCACGATGCTCTGGCCGCCGCGAGCATCGGAGGCGCTGTGGAGCAGGTAGGCATCCTCGCCCTTGTCCGCGAGCGCTTTCTCCCTGGTGCTGAGGCCGTGCGAGGCAATGGCTGAGGCGGCGAGCGGGTTCCGCTGGGTGTTCCCCACGAGCACCAGCGTATCCGCATTCTTCAGATCGCCCGTCGTCGGCCCGAGGATAGCGGCCACGGCCTCGAGCACGGGCGGCGGCGGGAGGTATCCTGCGGGCCACAGGATGGCCACCTTGCCCGCAGGGAAGGCAGTCGGCTTCAGCTCCGCCTCTTGTGGCGTCGGGGTGATCGCCGTCTCCAGGTCGCCCTGCATGTAGTCGGGCACCAGGTCGCCCAGCCGCACGGTCCCGGCCGTGGCAGCGGACGCGAGCAGTGCAGCAGCGAGAACGCGCGTCGCGAGCATCGCATTCCTCCTGGCGGGCCATCGGGTGGTCGCCGTTCTGATAGGCCTCAAGCGTATCATAGCCCAGGCGGCAGCCGCGTCAACGGCGTTCTCACTGATGGCGGTCGCGCTGGGCTGGCCAGGAATGACACTTGACGTACGAAGCACCATATGATGAACGGACTCGTCAACGACGCCTGCTCGCACCCAAGCCACCAGCCCCGAAGGCGGCGACAGAACGTAGCCGGCGGCGTAAGCCGCCGGGGCCAGGAGCCCCCCTTGCCCCAGCCCCGAAGGCGGCGGAAGAATGGACGAAGTGGACTGCGTGGACTACATGGACACGGAATCCGAGGATCGCCGTCCACAAAGTCCACAATGTCCACCTCGTCCACTTCGTGCAGATCGCCAGGAAGCGTGCGGCCAGCCGAGGCTCCCGAGTACCGCAGTACATCCACGACTTCCTGGACGGGAAGCTCTCGCACCTCCAGGAGAAGGCCGACGCGCTGTCGGGCGCCTCCGGGACGTTTGTCCGGGACATCCTGGCTCTCCCGCCAGTTGGGGTTTTCATCCCGTTCCAGCGTGTCGCGATGGATCGCGCCGAGGAGTGGCACTATGTGTTCGCTTGGGCCAGGCACTGGATGGGCCTCGTGACTCCCCGGGAGAGCGAGCTCAGTGCAGGGGATGCTGGCCTGGAGGGCCTACCTGAACCCTACGCTGAAGTACTCAAGTGCTTCGATCAGGTTCCGTTCTTCATGGACCCAGGAGGCTTCATAGGCCCTTCCGGAGGGCTGAAGCTCGGGCCTTCCGCTGACGAACTCTCTTCCATCAAGATGACCATAGACGCTCATGTCGAGGCGGGTGGTCTCATGCCGTCAGAGGCGTTGCCGCAGGAAGAGCTCGAGAGGCTGATCCCAATTATGGCTGACGGTAGCGGGAATTACTATCTCTGCCCGCGGGGATCAACGCGCCTCTCCTTCTTCGATCACGAGTTGGGAACTGTCGGGGATACGGGGAAAACCCTGGAAGACTTGCTTCGCACTTTCTGGACGGCGCCGGGGAAGTGGCGGTAGGCGCTACCCATCCTGCCCCTCGTCCATCTCGGTCTTCCGCTTCGTCCCACTGGCCTCATCTCCCTGGAAGTGCTCTGCTCCCGCTCCCGGTCCACGGAAGCCGGAGGCGGTGTGGGGAGCCACTCCCTCCTTGACCCGAGCCCGTGCGGAATGGTAGCCTGAGCACGGCTCGAGATCCAGGATGTCCCCAGCTTGAGGAATCCGCCATGCTCCACCGGACCCTGCGCGGCTGCGGCGTGCTCGCGCTCCTGTGTGTCGTCGGCTGCTCCAGCGTGTATATGAAGGGCACGCCACTCTACACGGGGGAGTACAGCAAGCCACAGGCGCCGCCCGAACAGCGGGTGAATGTGTGGCCGATTCTCTACTACCACGAGCCCGCGCTCTCCATCCTGTGGCCCGTGGCGGAGAAGACGGACGACCACGTCGCCGTCCGCCCCCTCTTCTCGGTCTACAAGCTGGACAAGGAGAAGCAGGAGTGGAACGTGGCGTGGCCGCTCGCGGAGTTCGACTTCGACTCTGCTGAGCACCACGTGCTGCCGTTCTTCTGGGGCGAGGACTACTTCGTGGCCTTCCCGCTCGTGTGGTGGTATTCCGACGTGCAGGGCGTGCTGCCCTTCTTCTGGTGGGACACGGGGTTCACCGCCTTCCCGCTCGTGTGGGTCGAGAAGGACAAGCACTGCCACGTCTTCCCGCTCTGGCTGCACAGCCGCGAGGGTAAGGAGGGGGGACACGACACGTGGGTGCTGTGGCCCATCTTCCGCTCGCTCAAGACCGAGAAGAAGCAGGGGTTCCACGTGTGGCCGCTGGTGGGCTCCTACGTGGGCGAGGAGGATCGGTATCGCTTCGCCCTGTGGCCGCTGTGCCACGACCACCGCGACGTGGACGAGCGCACCCGCGTGGCGTTCCCCTTCTACTTCGAGCACACGAACGGGGAGCAGGACTGGTGGCTGGCGGTTCCCGCCGCGTTCCGCTGGAAGGAGGGAGAAGGCGACGGCGGGCTCATCACCCCGCTGTGGTCGAGCGGCAAGAGCGGCGACCTGCGCTGGAGCGCCCTCGCGCCCCTCTTCTACCACAGCGCCAACCCCACCGCCCGCACCCGCACGCTCGTCACCCCGCTCGTGGGCCGCCTCGAGGAGGGCGACCGCACGGAATGGGCGCTCATGCCCGCCCTCTCGTCCGTGGCCTGGGGCAAGGGCGAGAAGGACATCTGGCTGCTCGCCCCGCTCGTCCACGCCCGATGGGGCGGCGAGAAGCTCGAACACCACGTGCTGCCCCTCTACTACTACGACCGCAACGAGAAGCTCTTCCTGAGTCCGCTGGCAAGCTGGAAGGGCGGCCAGAAGGAGCCGTTCGTCAACATCGCCGTCGTGGGCGCCCACTACCGCCGCGACTCGCGCGACCGCCGCCGACTCGCTCTCGCATGGCCCTTCCTCCACGCCACCTGGGGCGGGCCGGGCGACAAGACGGGCTTCGCCCTCTTCCCCGTCTTCTCCTGGAACCACTCCATCCGAGACTACGAGTTTGGCCCGGAGAAAAAGCGCACACGCGTCCACCGCGACGCCACGGACACCTGGCTCTTCCCCTGGCTCTACCACAGCGTGAGCGACACCACGGAGACACCGCCGAACGCCAAGCCCGGCCAGGCCACGCGGCGCCGCAAGCGCGGCTGGGGCGCCTTCCCCTTCATCCACTACAGCCACGTCTGGCGCAGCGGCACCGCCAAGGATCCCAAGCACGAGACGACCCGCGCCGACTTCCGCCTCCTCTCCTTCCTCTACGACTACCGCCTCCGCAAGGGCATGAAGGACAAGGCCGACCCGAAGGCCAGCCACGACTACCTCCGCTCCCGCATCCTGTGGCGCGTGATGCACTACGAGGTGCTCGACGGCGACGAGTCGCTCGACCTCGTCCCCTTCATCACCTGGGACCGCAAGAAGGACGGCTACCGCAAGTTCTCGTTCCTGTGGCGCTTCTACCGCAACGAGCGGACGGCCGACGGCGGGCGGAACCTGGACCTGCTCTTCATCCCCATCGTGCGCAGCAAGGGCGGACAGGCCGGCGGGTGAGTGGGAGCGAGGCCGTGGACAACCTGGCGGAATGGCGGCTGGGCGAGTGGCTCCTCATCGTCTACTCGCGCGGCTTCTCGGTCTTCCACGGGGCGGAGGCGGAGTTCACCACCTACGATGCCCTGCTCGCCGTGGTCCTCTCCGCCACCGCGCTGCTCCTGCTCTGGCGGCGGGTGCGCCCGGGCACGCGCTGGCATTGCATGCTCCTCCTGGCCGCGCTGCTCGGGGCTGCCGGCATGTGCAGCGGCGTCTCCACCGCCAGCCGCCTGTCGTCCGTGGGCGCAGCGGTGGCGGGCCTCGGAGCCTTGCTCGGCCTCCCCGCCTTCGGCCTCTACGCCGTCCTGTGGGTCATCGCCCGCCCCAGGAGCCTCGCACCCAGCTCCCACGCCACTTGACCCACGCACCATCGCCGGTAGAATGCGCCCGTCGTGTCCCGCATCTCCCCGTTCCCTCGATGAAAGGCCAGGCAGGCAATGTCCGAACGCACGCGCTATGCCCAGGTGGGACTGGGCGGCCGATCCCGCATGTACGTCAAGGCCGTCGCCCAGACCTATGCCGATTCCAGCGAACTGGTCG
>Ga0272442_10007391_pt1 | contig 14205 bp, 9 predicted proteins | sample SSMForm2O_FD_200262 | JGI IMG/M metagenome (GOLD analysis project Ga0272442, IMG submission 200262) | Marine sediment archaeal communities from Little Sippewissett salt marsh, Falmouth, MA, United States - SSM-Form-2O | ecosystem: Environmental > Aquatic > Marine > Wetlands > Sediment ...
CCGCTCCTGTCGGTCACAGGAGGCAAAATCTTCCTCCGTAAAGTCGACTGGGCTTGCACCGATCGGGTTGACTGTGCGCCCCAGCACAATGCGGGAAAAACCGAAGCTCTCGAAGAATCGGATGAGGTCCAACATTCTCGGTGCCGGATGCGCCATCGTACATCGCACGGTTACAGCGCGTCTGCGTGCCATGAGCTTCTTGATACCGCCTGCCGCCGCGTCGAACGATCCTTGCCCGTCTTGCGTGGGACATTGGGCATTATGGATTTCGGGGGGGCCGTCAAGACTCACCATCAACCCGAAGTTATATCGTTTGATGAACTCTATGGCTTCGTCGTCCAACAGGGTTCCGTTTGTCGTCATTGAGTAGAAGACTCTTTTACGATGGAGCCTGCCCAGGCGTTGGCTGTACTCGATGGCGAAGCGAAGCACGGGCTTGTTTAGAAGCGGCTCTCCGCCAAAGAAGGTAATATGCACGTCTTTGCTTCGTCCGCTAACCGCAAACAACCAGGTAATCGCCTGTCGCGCTACCTTTTGCGTCATCATCCCCTGACTTGGCATGTCACGGCAGGTACCGCAATAACAGTATCTGCAAGCCAAGTTGCACGACTCTGATAGCGCAAGCTCTAACTTGTTCCAAGGACTCGAATATCTACGCTGAAGCTGTTTCTCAAAGTGTTCTCCAGCAATGAAGTCATTCGGCACTTGAAACAGGGCCTCTCTCGATAGCAGTTCTACTTCGCGGGCCACGCTCTCCACCTGCCTGGCACAATGCGCTCCCCGATTCACAAGCTCTCGTTTCGCCTGATCAACCGAACAGGATCGACATAGATCCAGAAACGCATAAGCCAACTCGTCGATGCTCAGGAATCTTCGAGACGATGTGTGATATAACAGCCTTTCCCCATCACACTCTAGAAGCTGGTATGCTGGCACGCTGGGTTCAGGTCCCATATTCACGGTAACTCCATCTGCTATCTTCCAAACCACAGCAGATTGCGAGGCCGACTCGCCGTCGCCGAGTCATACCTCCGCGCTCGGCGCGCGAGCTAGTCCCGGTAGATTCCCTCGGTAGAAGAGGGCCGGCCACAGTCTTTCGCTTCACTTCGTCAAACTCGTCTCTGACACCACCGAGTCCGAACAAGCGTCCCCGTCGATCGTACCGGCCATCGAGGGCAGTCCTGGCCCGGCAACACCTCCTTGCGGGCGCGCCCGGCCAAGACTTCCGACATGCTCTGCACCGCCCGGACGGCTCGCCGCATCTTGGCCGGGGGGCGGCCACAGAAGGCGGACCGGTTCCCATATGGCAGACGACACCCTGCCAGCCGACCGCCGCGGCACGGAGGGCTGGCGTGACATACTCGGCCAGAAGTAGCTGAACGCGGCTGCAATCCATAGTTCTCTCGCCTCGACGATCCGACTTTCACTACCCCTGAGTGACTTTCGCGGGCAAAAGTGAATATCAAATTTGAAACAAATTGGGAAATTTTTACTCGGGTTACCATAAGTCGTGTTCCCACAACGCGATACGGCGTTTCAGGTTTTTTGCGAAGCTGCGGCACCCGCCAACTGACCCCGGCAGGCAAATCATCCCCCAAATCTCTTGTTTACCACGACTTATGTGCTCAGAATCCCCGCGGCACGACGATCCGCAAGCGCGAACCCCCCTGTGCGGCGCTGGCAGGTGGGAACCTTCGAGCAGACGCCTCGCACGCGGCCAGCGAGCCTACCCCACCGCCCGCAGCGCGTCCATCAGAGCGGGGACATCTGCCTGACCGTCTTCGACCACGGGCACCCGTGACCCGCCGTCCTGGCCCGTATAGCCGGGCCCATGATTGTCGCTGCCCGCGCTGACCAGCAGACCCAACTCGTCCGCCAGCGCTTTCCACTCCGGATGAAAGATTCCCCGATAGTGCGCCTCCAGGCCGATCAGCCCGATTTCCTTCTGCCACTCACGCACCAACGGCGCGAGCTGCTCGGGTGTCGCGCCGTACAGCATCGGATGGGCCAGGATCACCGCCGGCCGCGTCTGCCGGAAGATCGCATACGCGTCGGTAATAGGTGGCGTGGGTTCCGGCCGAACACCCGCTTGCTGCCACACTTGCTTCTCCAGGCCTGTCCGGCCACCGGACGTTCCCTTTTCCAGCCCTCTTTCTCGCAGCAACTCCCGCAGATGGCGAAAGGCCGTCGGCTGGATCAACGCCTGGCTCTTGGGCTCGGGAAGTGAATGGAACCACTCGACGGACTTGCGGGCCACGTCGCGATAGGCGATGCGCGTGTCCAGTTGCGCAGCCGCCTCCAGGAACAAAAAGATGTTCTGTATATCCACCCCCGACAGCCTGTTGAAGTGAGGCGCAAAGCGGTTGGCCCGATCGGCTGTCCGATCGTCCCACGTGGGTCCGAACGACGTCAGAAAGTGAAACTCCGTGGGGTTGTCGGGATGGGAACCGCTGATCTCGGCCGAGGCGAATCCCTCGATGCCGTGCCTTTCGCAGCCGGCAAGAAACTCCTGACAACCGGCATAGGTATTATGATCCGACATCGCCAAGCACGACACGTCCCCGTTGTCGCGCTTGGCCGACGTCACCATTTCGGCCGGCATCAGCTTGCCGTCTGAATACCAACTGTGAAAGTGCAGGTCCATCGCGTAACGCAAAGTGTCCTCCTCCATTCAAGCGCGGCGTGCGGGCTGCCGGGGGCAATCATGGCCGCTGCGCGTCGGTGTCACAGGTGGGCTTGCACGAATCGCTCGACGTGCGCGATCGATTTCTTCTGTGCCTCGGTCGTCGTACCGTACCCGAAGCCGTGCTTGGTGCCCGGCAGCGAGATCAACTCCGCCTGCCCACCGGCTCGCGTGATGCGCTCGACAAGGTCGACCGAGTCGGCGTGAGGAATCAACTCGTCGTCCGTACCGTGCAGAAAAAGAACCGGCGGCTCGTCACCGCTGATTCGATCCTCGATCGACGCGATGCGATACAGCTCCGGGTCGTCGGCCTCTCGCACGGGCATGAACTTCGGATGCGCCGAGCGCCCCGAGCGCCGGGCTTCGTGTACGCTGCCGGCCGGGCAGTAGGCCACGACAGCCTGCGGCCGGGTGTCTGCGTCGCCCAACTCGACGGTTCGGCCCAGATCGTCGTCGGGCCCGATCGTCGCCAGCATCAGCACCAGATAGCCGCCCGCCGACGAGCCCGCAGCCGCCACCCGGCCCGGCGAGAACCCAAACTCGCCCGCCTGCCGACGAAACCACGCCATACCCAGACGAGCGTCGGCCACCTGCGCCGGGAACTTCCACTGCGGCGCCAGACGGTACGTCATCGAGCCGCACACATAGCCCAGATCACAGAAGTGCCTCGCCACGTCGTGCCATTGCTCCTTGCTGCCGGCATGAAAGCCCCCGCCGTGAATCCAAAGCAGCGCCGCGCCGTTGGCACGGTCGGGCAGAAAGATGTCGATCATTCGACGGTCGGTGTGCTCGCAGCTATACGTCCGGTCCAGCAACTCCTGCATGGCATGAATCCTCTTTGCACCTTCAGTGCAGCGGAGGGCACCGGATCGGTCAGTCCAACCCGCGGACCGGCATGATAACGCAGAGAACGCCAAGAGCGACGCCCGCGCCCAACACCGGTAGGGTTCAGACGCTGCCACGCCGTGATGGCCGACGCGTCGGTCCCGCTGCGTGCGTCCGTCAACGGCTCCGCGAATCGACCGACGCCAGGAACTGGCGCACCTCGGTCGACGCGTCCTGCTTCAGTAAGTCAATCGCCTTCTGGAGCAGTCGAAGGTTCTGAGCCAACAGGCCACGATCGTGGCTGACGGCGTCAAACCCCACCAAATCACCACCCTGAAGATGATGGTGATTCGAATCCACCCTGAACGGAATCTCCTCGCCCGAATCGGTGGTGATGAACCCATCCCCCGTTTCGAGTTGAAACCAAGCAATACGCCCCTGCATTCCTGGATTCCTCAATCAGGTTGTTCGCGGTCCGACAGGACCCACAGCAACATAGGACGCTCCTGAGAGCTCCTCACACCGACCTGAACGGGTTTGAAGCGGAAGGCGGTCCGCCAGCCTCAAACCACACAGTCTGGCCCGACCTGCATGCATGATAAGCACTTCGACGCGTTATGCAAGTTAGGAATGCGCCAGGATTGTGTTACGGGGCGAATAAATTCGGCGCGCACCAGCAGTGCGCAGAGCGGTGAGAACCGCCCTAGCAGGCTGCTAAAGAACATGGTATTGGGGAATACTTTGCCCCCTTGCAGTACTTCGAGGTAGGTCAAGATGGTCTGTTGGGATGTGAATGTTGATTGGCCGAGGCCGTGGTTCGGCCAACCATCCGCTCTGCGATCAGACCGTCGGCGTCAGTCGCGCCAGCCTCACCAGGTTGTGTGCCGCAACCGTTACATCAGCTTGTTGCTTGATCTTTTATCGATCGACGAATCGGGTCTGCCCTGCTCCTGTGCGTTCCAGTCGTGTTGGCTTCGTGTGCAGCGGCGCCTCAGTCAGATTCCACGTTAGCTTTTGAACCTGGAGTTGTCATGGACTACAAAGAGAATCCAGCCTTTGGCGCTTCCGAGCCCTTGGGCCCTCGTGGTTCTCACAGCCACACGTTCATCGAGGCCGATGCCGGTTACGATGGCTGGGGAGCCATGGCCGTGGGCGATTTTGACCTCGATGGTAGACCGGAGTTCGTAACAGGAGGCAAGGGAGGCGGATTCTTCCACCTCTATGACTTCAACATCCAGACAGGGTCTTGGGACCGCCATGTCATAACCCGCGAACTCTCCCCCCAGGTGGGCGCCGCCGCAACCGACCTTGACGGCGACGGGCGACCCGAGATCGTTTGTGGCGAGTGGGGCCCCCGGCTCCTGTGGCTCGCGTGCCCGACAGGCCAACTCGATCGCTGGGAGTACCACTCGGTTTACGAGGGCCTTACCAATCCTCACGACGTGTTCGCTGGGGACCTCAACGGCGACGGACGAGATGAGATCGTTGTACGCAACAAGGATGGCGCCCTGTTGCTTTTCCGGCCACCCGCCGATCCGACCGAACCCTGGCCAGTGCAGGTGATTGCCGACCGGCTTGACGGTGACGGGACGGTGGCGGCACCGATTGGGCGGTCGAACGTTCTCGACATTGTCACCAACGACGGCTGGTTCGAAAACGTCGACGGAGATGGTTCCACCTGGGTCCGCCACCCGTTCGCACCGAAGGAACTCGATCTCCATCCTGAATGCCGTGTGATTGTGGGTGACCTCGACGGCAACGGGAACCCGGTTGCGGTGATAACCGAATCAGAAATTCCGAATGCACGCATGTTCCTGTTGCGCTACGTCGGACCAAAGAAGCCATGGGAGCCGCAACTCCTGATCGATAGGTCAGATCGCATTTGCGGTATGCACAGCCTTCAGCTGGCAGACCTGGACAACGACGGCAAACTCGACATCTTCACTGCGGAGATGGAGAACAGCCGTACCGATGGTGTAAACGCCAGACCTCGATGGTGGTACCTGTCACAATCGACTGACGGTTCATGGCGCAAACATGTGCTTCTCGACGCTAACCTTGGGTCACACACGGCAAGTGCGGCCGACTTCGATGGGGATGGGAACCTTGAGATTGTGGGTAAGGTGTGGCGTGCCAACAAAGTCAATGGTGCGGACGGAAGGAACCACGTCGATTTCCTCAAGCTTTCGTTCTGACGGTGTTCGACTAGCCTGCCGCCACGGCCGGCACTACCCGCTCCGCAAACACCTACGGTGTCACTGCCAAGATGACCGTGTCGTTTTTGCAGCTTGCGTAACCGGCCGTCATGGGCGGCGGGCCTATTCGCGTAGGCCGTCCGGAATGCTCTGCTTTGTGGCGTGGCTTGGCCAAGCGCTACGTTTTTCAACCGCCGTTCACACAAGCAGTCCCGCAGACGCCACCCTCATCAACACTTCCGTCGCAGTCGTTGTCCTTGCCGTCACAGACCTCCGTCCCGCCCGGATGGTAGGATGCGCAGTTGTCGTCGCGGTCCTGGTTGTTGGAGACGTACCCCGATGACCGGTGACGTGGCGGACGCCGACGCCTCAGCTGGAGCTGTGGTTACGCCAGTCGAGCCGATCAGCAATGAACACAAGCACACGCAATGAACGGTCTGAATTTGCAGTCCCATGGTTCTTCCTCTCCGCACCAACACGGCGGGGATCATGGTTTGGCTGGACGGGCTGCACAATGGTTGGGGAACAGATCCCACGTCGTTCGGACATCCCTGGTGTACGCCAACATGGGCTACGCCACCAACGCCGCCTGCGATTCAGGCGATTGCTCGACGTCCGTTGGCCGACTCTCGCCAGTCAATCGTCAACGGCCCGCCGTCGGGGGACCCGATTCGTACGGCTAGTCGCGCTCGACGTGTATGTTTTCCGGCGCTGCCAGCTCGATCTTACCGTTGACCTGTGCTGCCTCGATGGGTCCGAGCGGCGTGGGGAAGACGAGGCGGTAATCGAACGGCGTCTTCCTGGGGCGCAGGCGCACGCGGCCGCAGCCCGGTTCGAGGATTTCCAGGCCCGCGAGGTTGCGGATGAGGAACTCGGCTGGATGGGCCGACCATGCGTGTGACAGCGATCGCAGGAACCCGCTGTACTGCCCCGAGCGCCAACTGCCGTTGGTGCCCCACTCCTCGAACGTCGACGTCGCGCCGCGGTCGACCATGCGCCGGCCCCAACGATCGCGAATGATTTTCAGGGCCAAGTCGAATCGGCCGATTCGGTCCAAGGCTTGCAGGACGACGGACGTGAAGAATGGTTGAGCTTCGGTATACGTAACCGACTGCTGGTCATAGAAGGCAGCCGCAATCCGTTCGGCCAGACGATCGTCGCACAGTTGCCAGCGGATGGCCGCCAGGTTGGCGTGCTCGCTGACCTTGTCGGACATTTGGCCGTCGACGTTGGCGTCGACGAAACATCCCCGGTCGCCATCGAAGAATTGCCGCACAAAGGCGGCGCGGATGTTCTTGCGCGTGCGATCGATCAGATCGACGGCGTAGGCATCCTGCTTGAGTCGGGCCATGTGGCCGGCCGACTCGAGGGCGCCATAGAAGATCGCGTTCAGCGCGGCGCACTGACCTTGCCTGTCCACGTCGGCCCAGTCGATAAAGACCCAGTGCGGCATGTCTGCGACCAGGCCGTCGGCGTCGATATGTGCCAGGAACGCCTGGACGATCTTTATGACGTGCGGGTAGAAGTCATCGATCCACTCTCGCCGGCCGGTGTACTCATAGTGGTTCCACAGCCCCATGACCCACCAGAGCGAGTAATCGGGAATGACCCACTGCCAGTCGTGGCTGATGATATTGGTCATGTTGCCTATCAGACCGGTGGGTAGTTGGTTGGCTGCCGACTGCCGCAGGAACTTGCCGGGCAGGCGGTCGTCGCCGAAGCACGCGTAGATACCGCTGACGGTCACGGCGGCGACGTCGCCGAGCCATTGGCCCTGCTCTCGCCAGGGTGTATCGGTGATGCACTCGTTGCTGCATAGACGGATCGTGTAGCGACAGATGTCGAAGACGGCGTTGAGCGTTTCGTCGGACGACTCGAATCGACCCCTCTCCTCGAACGGGTAGGACGTGACGACCGCCTCCGCGGCATGAAGCCGAATGGGCTCACAGCAGTCGCGGCAACGAAGCTTGGCGTAGCGGAAGCCCTTCCACGTAAACGGCTGATAGGTCTGCATTCCGCCGGCCAGAATGACCCGGTCGGCAAACTGGCCTTCCAGTGCGTTGTTGAAGTGGCCGTCGATCAGGCGCTCGGCGTAGCCGATGTCCACACTCGCGCCGGGCGGGCCCTCAACGGTCAGACGGATGTACCCCGTGATCACCTTGCCGAAGTCCAGCACGATACACGGGTCGTAGACACCGTCGAACACACCATCGAGATGGTCGGTGCTGTTCTGTATGACGGCCACGCCGTCGCACCCACACAGCGATTCGGCATTGTCGACGCGACTGTGACGTAGAGGTTGCCCGACGACCGACAGGCCGATCGACAGGTCGTCGCTGCGCAACCGATTGGCGATGGACAGGCATTCGTCGATCGCTTCGATGCGTACCGGTTGAACCACCTGCTCGGCCATGCGGGGGATATCCCGCGGAATGAGGCGACTCCACGGCATGACGGCGGGCGGCCGATCGGATGTCCGGCCCGAGATGATCGCAGCGCGGTGCCACCGCCGATCGTCAAAGTCGGCGTCCATCCATCCGCCCGGCACGTTTCGCGCGTCGAAGTGCTCCTGGTAGCCGGCGCACTTATTCATACGGAAATAGTATGTATCGGCCCGCCACGCATGCGCTCGCCTGACGCGCCACGCCCCGTCCGAGGCCAAGACCGTTCGGCCTTGGCGATCGACCAATTCAGCCAGGAAGCCCCCGCGGGTGTCGGGTTGATCGCCGACGTGGTTGACGATGACCGCAACGCAGTTTGTGCCGGGCACCAGATACCCGTCCATCCCGTACTCGTCGTAGTACTGGAAATAAGGCTGGGATTGCGGCGCCCCACGCCCGACAAAGGCACCGTTAACGTACAACTGGTAGCGCGTGTCCGCGGTGATGAAGAGACGATGACCTCGGGCTGGGTCGCGCACGTCGAATGGCCGGCGGAAATAGTAGTAGGCGTTCTTGTCGCGTCCGTTTCCGTGATCCCAGATCCAGTGCGCACGCCAGCGTCGTGGACGCTGTACGTTGCGCTGTGTCGGCTGAGGTGAATCGCTCATTTCTGCGTCTCCAGGGCCGCTGCAACGGCGGTCTGACGGCCAACTTGGCATGACAGGTCTGTGTATCGTATCGGAGGGGTCGACCTGATGCACGCGCGCCGGTTACGATGAGGCCCGAATCGAGACATCCGTGGCCGACCCACCAGCACGGGGGAGCTTGCTGCGCCATCGGACAAACCATCGTGCAGGATTATTGCGGGCTGAATTCCGGCAGGGTAAGCTCTCCATACCCGATACTGGTGTCGCCCGGCTGGGGCGGCATGGGTGATGTATTACGGTGCTTGAGGCGGAACGGGCGTTGACCATTCACGGAGAGTAACCATGTACTTCGGCAGACTGTTGTCAGGTGTACTGGCTGGCGCGATGGTGATGTTTGCGGTGGGCGCCGAAGCGGCGAACGAGTCGTCGCGATCCGAGCCCAGGCCCAACCAGGCAAAGGCGACGGGGGCGGGTGTTCGCACCGAGGTGCCCGCTGAAGCTGATCCCGAGGTTTGGCTCTGCCATCGCAACCTGCACGAGTTGGTCGACGAGGGTGCCGACTGGGAGTTCGTCAGGAAGCACCTCGACGGGATCAAGGTGTACATCGGCGCACTGGCCCGTGGTCGTTCGCACATCCTGACCGATGACGAGCTGACGCGCCTGGTCAAGATGCTCAATGAGACCGGTCTGAAGCTGGCTATCGAATGTGGCGGACCTTTGGGTCACGTTCCGGTCGACGAGAACAACGGGCGGAAGTCGGCCGAGATCGCGCTGCGTGCGGTAAGGAAGGTTCACGAGGCCGGCGGCACGGTGCACTTCCTCGACATGGACGGGCCGGTCCGTCGGTTGTTGGCTACGGGCAGCCACCGCTTCGACTTCGGCAAACGGTACAAATGGAAGGGCTTTACCGAGATCCAGCCGTGCGCGGATCAATTGATGAGCTTCATGGCGGTGGTGCGTCAGGAGTATCCGGGCATCCAATGCTTCGCGCTGACCAACTTCCCCAACTGGGGCTACAAGGGTGGCTTGTCCTACCATGGCCGGTACGAGAACCGCCAGGACTGGGGCGATTACTTCGACGTAGTCTCCACCATCGTTCCTCGGGCAAAGGCCGAGAAGCTGCCGCTCGTGGCCGTGACGGTGGACAACCCTTACGACTATGCGATCGGCGAGCGACCGTCAGCTACACTGAAGGATCCCGGGCAGGTCAACTGGATGCGGCGTATCGTTGATCTGGAGCGGTACGTGGAAGGCCAGGGGCTGGACTTCAATCTGATCGTTAACTGTGAGGCCGGCGCCAAGGAGTCGAGCGAGCGATTCTGCAAGGATACGCTGGCGTACCTGGACGCCTACCGCGCAGCCGGCGGTTCGGCCAAGCGTTATTTCGTGCAGACGTGGATGAAATATCCCGACCGAGTGGTACCTGAAAGCGAGCCGTACACGCTGACCTGGTTGGCGGCAGAGGTCATCAAGCGGGTCAAGAACGTCGCAGAGTAGGCGGCTACGCTGCAGTTGGCGTCGGGGCATTCCTGGATCAACCACACTACTGCAACCGGATGACAACCGGGTAGTCTGGCAGCAGTAGATTCGGGATCGTCTTTTCTGCTGTCACGAGCCGGCGAGTCGTGGCCGTCAGCGGGTCGATGATGGACGCTCGGCTGAATGCGACCTTCGTTGCCAGCGTCAGGTGGCACGGTTTGGGAGCATCGACTGCGATCAGTTTGCCGTGGGGGCTGTTGAAACCAACGGTGGCGACGCCGTCCGTCGGCTCGCACGGCAGCTTGGCGGGTCTGGCGTTGGCGAAGACCGTGGCCAACGTGCGCAGCGCGTAGTAGGCGTGCATCGGATCGTCCCGATGATCGAGAAGCCCGTCCTCCGGTCGGAGCGAGAAGCAGGGCACGACGTTCTCGTCCTGCATGCACGCAACGAAGTGACGGATGAGTTGCTTGGCCGGCGCCGAATTGCGCGCCGATTCGAAGGGCGGGAACATCAATAGCGTAGGCGACGACGCGGTCGGCGGTTGGCCTTCGTATGGCACGGCTCGGTAGGCGCAGTCCGTTAGGCTCTGTCGGCTGACAAAGCGGTCATCGGGTATAGCCTTTCGAAGCTGCTCAGCCGCGATCTGAAAGGTGTTGTCGGGCGCGTCGATCTCCCACAGCGTGGCGGCGCCGAGAGACTCTGCCAGAAAGCGGCAATACTCGGCGAACGCGCGAGGCTTGCTCGCCTCGGGGATGGCACGATGGTGCGAGGAGACGGCGACGCAGACCTGTTGCGCGTTGGCGGCGGCCAGGTTCACCGTCTCGGCAACCCAAGGCGAAAGCCCGAAGACGCCCGGCGACGGCGAAACCGTCTGCCAGGCTGTTGCCCGGTCATCGATACGGACGATTCGGGGATTCAGGTCAAACGCATGCGCGAAGCCATACGTGTTCTTGACGTTGTCGTGCCGCGCGTTGGCCGAAGACGCGGTCGCCTTGGCCCAGTAGCGATCACCCGCCACGTCCGTACCGTCGCCGTTGACGACCTCAACCTGACGGATCGTGACCGGCCTTCGTGCTGCGGCGAACTGGAGTTTGACAAAACGCCCGCGTGCGGCCTTCGCGTCGACGTCGATCGCGCCGCCGTCGCGTGTGGGTTCCAATCGCCAGACCCGGTGCCAGTCCTGTCCGTCGGTACTGATCAGCAGGTCGCACGATCTGGTTAAGCCCGCTTGTCCAGGATGGACAACGATTCGGCTGACCGTTTCGGTTCGTGCCAGCTCTATCTGAAGCCACTGCTCTCGCTGGCCTTCGGGGCCGGCCGACTGCCATGCAAAGCGTCGCTCCTGGGCGGGCTTGAGCGTGCCGCGTGGGACGCGTTCCTGCTCGGCCAGTACACGCTCGGGCTGACCTGGTGCGGCCGCTTGGCCGATGATCGGCACGGTGATCGCCAATCGGGCGGGTGTTGCATCCTGGGTCTGTAGCGGCATGAGCCGCTTCGGGCCAAACGGGTTGTCACGCTGTAGCGGCGCGACATCCGGCAGCAATTCGACGGTACGTACGAGGTTCCGGACCATCTTGTCTTCGCGAACCCGGACGAAGTAATAGCTGCACCGGGCGGAGTTCCGCGAGCCGGCTCGGCCACGATAGATTTGCCAGGAATCGCGCGCGAACGTTGTCGACGGGGTCGTGATGATGGACATCTCGTTGTGTCGGTTCAACACTTCGTGGTGGGTGTGGCCGGTGAAGACGGCTCGTACGTTGTGGTGCCGACACAACTCCAGTAGTCGCGACCGTCCCGGCTCGTCGATGACCTCGTAGTTGTTGAGCCCGCAGTCGGCGGGGGTGTTCCAGTAGGGCAGGCAGTGCATCGCCAGGAAGATGTTGGTCACGTCCTGGTGATGGGTCGCCAGCGCGTCTTCCAGGAATGCCCACTGCCTGGCCTCGAGGTCCAAGCCGCTATTGAACAACGCGTCGGTAAGGACGATGAACAGTGACCCCTTGTTCTGAAACGCGTAGAACGGCTTGCCGAATGCCTTTCTGTATAGCTCGATATTTTCGTCCGAGATATGGAACGACTTGTCCGGATCGCCGACCTTGGGCGACCAGTTCGGCTTGGGCAGCGATCGCTTGTTGCCGATGTCGTGGTTGCCGGGCACGAGGTGATACGGCACGGTCAGCCTGGCCAGTAGCTGCCGGGCGTAGGCGATCTCTTTGTCCCAGCCGGGGCGCTGCGGGTGCGCCGAGGTCATATCGCCCAGGTGCAGCACGAAGTCGGGCCGGTTGGCGTTCAGTTGGTCGTACGCCTTCTGCGTTCGAGCGTTGTTCAGGTCGGGCCTTTTGAAATAGGGCAGTGGCTGTACGTCCTGCGTGAAGCACTTCTCGTAGTAATCCCATGGGCCGGCGTGCTGATTCGCATGCGTATCGCTGACCACTGCAAAGACGAAGTCCGACGCAGGCAGAAAGCTGAAGTCGAATTCGTCCAACGCCAACTGGTTCACCGATACATTTGCCGCGGACTCTTGCGAAGTCGGCGTTGCGCTTGCGGCCTCGGCAGCGCCGGCTTGCCTCATGGCGACCCAACTGCCGACGGCGAGCGTAGCCGATTCGATCAGAAAACCACGCCGGGAAAGAGAGATTCGGGCTTCGTTCATGTGACACTCCATTGGCCGTGGACACGTGGCCAAAGCAACCGTTCTCTACCCCTCGAACACACAGTCTAGCCATGCCGTCAGATAGGGTCCATATCCCCCGCCAGCATGGCGCTCGTGTTGGCTGTCGAGCGGCGGCAAGCTATACTGCAAGGGTCGTGATCTGAAAAGACGCTTCGCAGCGAAGCTGAATCAGGGCTCTGCAAGCAGCGTAATGGTGCGGTTACTCAAGTATCTGATGATGGCTGTCTGCGCCGGTGTGTCGGTGTATGTGCTGTCGGTCGGCCCCATAGACGAGACGCCGGGCGCCAACGAGGTACTCGTCAGCGTGTGGTACCCGTGGGCCGGCGAGGCAGGCCAGCGCCTCCGCGAGGCGATCCTCGCATTCAATGAAGCCGGCATGACCGAGCCGGGCACGGGCAAGCGGATACGCGTGATCCCGCTCTATGCCAGAAACGACATTTCGACGAACCAGAAGCTTTTCATTGCAATCGCAGGCGGGTCGCCACCGGATGTTACGTTTGTGGACGGGCCTCAAGTAGCCGAGTGGGCGCATCGCGGGGCCCTGGTTGACCTGACGGCGATGATTCATGGCGCGGGCATCAGACCGGAGGATTACTACCCGCCCTGTTGGCGACAGAATATCTACCGCGGGCTGATCTACGCTTTGACATTCTGTGCCGACCCGAACTTCGGCCTGTTTTGGAACAAGGACGCCTTTCGCCGGGCGGGTCTGGACCCGGGTGTTGCCCCTCAGACGATCGCCGAGTTGGACGCGATGGCCGATCGCCTGACCGAGCGCTCGGGTGATTTCTACGACGCGATCGGGCTGATACCGTGGGGGGTGTACGGCTCGGCCAACTCGATGTACACCTGGGGCTGGGTATTCGGGGGGCAGTTCTACGACGAGCAGACCGACACGATCACCTGTGACGATCCGCGCATCGTCACGGCACTGGAATGGATCAAGTCGTACGACAAACGTTACGACAAGCAGCGCATCGCAGCCCTCCAGAGTGGGTTCGGCTCGGGCGAACGAAATCCGTTCGTCCTCGGCAAGCTGGCCATGCACCCGACCGTTATCAGCGGCCTGCGCGAGATCCGCCGCTATGCCCCGGGCTTGGAGTTCGGCATCGCGCCGATGCCGTATCCGGACGACGAGAGATGGGGCCGGGGCGAGCCGCGTTCTTCGTGGGTCGGCGGCTGGTGCCTGGCGATTCCGACCGGCTCGCGTCATCCCAAAGCCGCGTTCGAGCTTGTGCGGTGGCTATGTGCGACCGATGAAGGCACCGAGTGGGTGGTGCGCGCGACCGGCTCGTTCCCGGGGATGCGAACGTGCCGATACATC
>Ga0272442_10007392_pt1 | contig 14203 bp, 14 predicted proteins | sample SSMForm2O_FD_200262 | JGI IMG/M metagenome (GOLD analysis project Ga0272442, IMG submission 200262) | Marine sediment archaeal communities from Little Sippewissett salt marsh, Falmouth, MA, United States - SSM-Form-2O | ecosystem: Environmental > Aquatic > Marine > Wetlands > Sediment ...
ATGGGCCCGCCGAGATTTGAACTCGAGTTACTACCACCCCAAGGTAGAAGGATGCCAAGCTACCCCACGGGCCCCTAAATATTAGAAGAACTATAACCTTGTTAATATTGAAAAACTTATATGTTTTACTAAAGTTCTCTTTATTATTTTTTTTCGGTATATTTAAAAGTTAGAATTTGTTTATAAAAATTGAGAGGACAATTTTATGAAAATTAGAAATAAAACTATAATATTATTAGTTGGAATCGCAGCATTAATATTTTTTACTATTAATGTTGCAGCTGCGGGTGATTCGTCAAATGATATATGGCATCAGAAATGGACTGGTTCTGCATATTCTTGGGAGGCTTATTCAGAATCTAAAAATAATATAGACATCTCCGATGTTTCTTATTCTATCGATGGTACCACGGCAACGCTTACTATGACAACCGTAGGACCTATGACACCAAATACTGAAAATGTGGTATATACAATGCATTTAAAATCAAGTGATTCTGCATACTATATGATTGTTTATAGTAATGGAGAAGGAGGAGTTGTCGGAATGGGAGAATATGCAGGGTTTGGATCTGAACTTGAAAATCCAATTGCTGGAAATAAGTTTACTGCAAGTTTTGAAATCAGTAATCCCGATGCAACTTATTCAATCGTTGGTTTTAATGTAGAGCATTCAGACCCGGATGCTGAACATGGAGAAGCATGGTGGGACTATGCTCCAAATACAGTAGCCCCCTACTATTCAGCTAATGGTGGAAATGGTGAACAAAATGGAACCCCTGCACCTAATACACCAGGTTTCGAGCTTCTAGTTTTAATTATTTCCATTGGAACTATAATATTTATTTTTAAAAGAAAATAATAAAAACATTTCTCATTTTTTTATATCAATAATATTTAGTTATTACCACTTTTACTATTGCTGAAGAGTTGCATGACGGCTTCGCATATCTTCTTCTGTTTCGTTTTTACTATCAAGTAACTCTGCGATTAAACCATCAAGTAAAACCCATACAGTAGCCTCAAAAAGAGTTCCTAGAGGTGCATATCTTTCACGCTCAGATTCTTTACATCCTGCTGATATAAAAAGAGTTATATCTGCATATTTTGCAATGTCTGAATCCTTTTTTCCTGTAATAGAAACAACATAAGCCCCAAGATCACTAGCTATTTCTGCAGTCATAACAGCTGGAATAGTCTCCCCTGAACCAGATACTATTATAACTAAATCTCCTTTTTGAACTGGAGCAGTAATTGTTTCACCGATTACAAAAGTCTGAAAACCAAGATGGACAAGTCGTATAGCAAAGGCTTTAGAAACAAGACCAGATCTACCAGCACCGTAAACAAAAATTCGGTCACACTTAAAAAAAAGTTTTTTAATTTTATCTATATCTTTTTGGGAGACATCATCTAAAATATCATCTATTTTATGCTGAATATATTTCACTGATTTTCTAAAAATAGAATCCTTTATCATATGATCTCCGAGAGATCCCTATAATCTGCTTCCTCTCTATCTAATCTTTTCATGATTGCTTTTTCAACTTGAAGTCTAATATATACTGCATCGTGCTCAACAAGAGGGGATTCTGAAATAAATGTTACATCCAAATCATTATCTAAAACATATTCAATCAAAGGGGCAATAGGCATATCCCCTTTTTTAATAGGGATGTGATAATATTCATTTCCCTCCTCATATAAAACACCTGTTATATGTATAAGATATTTATCTAGTTTCAAAGTTTTAAGTTTATCAAAGATAGCCTCAAAATCCTCACGTTTTTTAAGACCACCATTAGTTCTAGCATGAATATGACCAAGACCAATAACTGGAAAAACATCTTTAACACTTTTACAAACCTCAATAATCTCATCTAAACTACCATAAACTTTTCTTTTACCCATAGTCTCTAAACCAAGTTTTGCTTTGATTTTTTCTTTTTTTAGCTTAGACTGAATCTTTTTAATATTTTTTATTATCTTCTTAGTTGTTTTTTTAGGGGTGTTATCACCATAAAAACCAGGATGAGCAACTACAGTTTCTGCACCCATCTTATCAGCTAAAGTTGCAGAATATAGTATTTTTTCAATGCTAAGATCAAGTTCCTCGCCTGAACCAGCTAAATTAACATAATAAGGTGAATGTACATGAAGCTCCATATCCATATCTATTGAATATTGCTTCATAAACTCTGCCTCTTCGTCTTCCATTATATACATTCCACGTACGAACTGTACTTCCATTGCATTTAAATCAAGTATTTTTTTTGTATAAACTAACCCATCTTTATTTGTTCTCCCCTTACACGATAAAGGAATACCCGCAGGACCAATTCTAATCATAAATAGCTCCTCATATCAATACTTACATATTATTTATATATTTTTTTATAAGAAATATTTGAATAAAGATAAATTCTATGCTATCTCCTCAAGTCTACTCATAATATTCCAAATAAGAGTTCTTCCATGAAGAGGAATGTTAGGGTCATTTGCCATTTCATCTAAACGAGTTGTAGCAGTAGCGACTCTAACATCCAAAGGATCTTTTTCATTTAAAAGGGTGTTTTTTACCTCTTCAGCACCTCTCCTAATATTTCTGGGGATAGAATTATCTTCATTTAACATATCTAAACCATCGCAAACTTGTTCAATTTTTCCATCTGTTGACATTGATATCACCATCAACTTAATATTTTTTGACTTTCAGCACTGTATAATAGCTTATAATAAAAATATTTGGGAAAAAAACGGAAAATTAGTACTCAGCATTAAAAAGATTGACAATTTCCTCTGCAATTTGCAAACCAATTCCTTTTACCTGTCTTAGTTCTTCAGTTGAGGCATTTGCTATGTCTTTTATACTACCAAAATGATTAAGAAGTCTTTTTGCTAGAACCGCTGAGATATTGGGTAAGCCTTCAACTAGATACTGCTGTTGTTCCCTGGTAGACATCTGAGGTTTTTCACCCCGGATTATAACATTTTTTTTATCTTTTCTCTGTTCTCTTTTTGCCATTATTCTAAGTAAATCTGCTGTTTCATTTTCATCTCTAGTAGTTATAACTGGTATTCCAAAATCAATGCTTATCGAGGAAAGACTCCCAAAAATTGCATTATGAGAAATATTTCTTCTAGTAAGAACATTTTCACCTTCAAGTACCAAAACAGGTCTAGAGTAAGCAGATCTAAGCATTGATAGTTGTTTGAATAATTTACCTGTTATAAGAGAATCTAAAAAATCATCTACATTTTTTCTTTCAACACCTATCCTAGATGATACAATATAATCTCCAATATCAAGTTGACCTGGTTCAATATTAACCCCTTTTTTTATGAGGTTTTTAGATACATTAGATCTATATTCTCTTTGATCTACTATAATTTTAGTTTTATCGTTTTCTTCATAATCAACTAAAGTCTTTTGAATTTCACCGTATTCTTTTTTATAAAGTGTCTTAGCATCTTCAAATTTTTTATCTAGTCTATTTCTTAAGTTTTCTAGTTCTTTTCTCATTCTTTTTTCTTTTCTTTTTGCTGACCAATAATAACCTTGATCAGGGGTTCCTTTTGCTATAAGTATCACAACTTTTCCAGCTCTTTTTCTTGCAGTTCTACCTCTTCTTTGTATTAACCTTATTTCTGAAGGTATTGGCTCATAAAAAATTACTAGATCTGTACTAGGAATATCAAGTCCTTCTTCTGCAACCGAAGTTGCTACAAGTACGTTACATTCATTTCCTTTGAATTTATTTATTATTTTAGCTTGTTCTTTTTGAGTTAGTCCTTTATCTCCATTTTTGACTGATTGGCCGATGAATCTCTGAGGTTTAATATACTCAATTTTTTTGAGTTCATCAGTAATATATGATGAAGTATCTCTATAGTGAGTAAAAACGATTATTTTTGATTCTTTTTTTTGTTTTAACTGATTGGATACTATTTTTGTGACCTCATTAACTTTGGGATGTTCTAGGTCAAGGTTTTTTGCATATGCAATGGATTCAAGGATGTTTTTATCTTTTATTAAAGATTTAGAAGACCTACTGCTTTTTTTGGAGTTAGTCTCATTAATTATGCGTTTAAAATAATTTAAAAAAGAGTTTACCCCCTGAGTTTGGATTAATTCCAATGCATAGTGTATCTTAATAGCCTCACTTTGAGTACTTGCTGCTTTGAAAAGTATCTTAGGAGGGTTTGTTCTTGACCTAATTTCTTTTTGTATCTTTTTTTGCGCATCTAATAATTTTGTTTTGTTTATTGTAGATACAGAACTACTCTCAATGATTTGTGTATCTTTTAGTTTCTTCAATCTGTCTGATAAGGCCTTTTTCAATAGCTGTATTATATGCGTAAAATCATTAGGCAGAAGAACATCTTTCCATTCTATGTTTAGATCATGTACATATGGTTTAACATCAGGATCATATTTAGTCCTTATCTCTACGTTTTTTATTTCCAGGTTTTTACAGACTTCAAGTATTTTTTTGATATCGTTTCCAGGTGAAGCAGTCATGCCTAATATCAATTTATCATTTCCTTGCTTTTGATACATCTCTGATACAAAGACATAAGCATAATCTCCCACTGCATGATGACACTCATCAAAAATTATAAAGGAAACATCTTTTAAATCAAGCCTATGAGATAACAAATCGTTTTGTATAACCTGGGGAGTGGAAATAATTATCTCTGCTTTTTCCCACATTTCTTTTCTTTTTTTTGGGGATACTTCACCTGTGAATATAATTATATCCGATGGATCTATTTTTAAGTATTCTTCTAAAAAGTGAGCATGTTGATTTACTAACGGTTTTGTAGGTGATAAAAACAATATTTTTTTATCCTTTTTTTTAAGATGTTCAGATATAAGGATTAAGGCAATAACTGTTTTTCCAAGACCTGTAGGTAAAACTACTAAAGTATTTTCTTTTTTTGCTGATTCAGCAATCTTTATTTGATAATCTCTTTTTTCGATGCAATTCTTTTTTATGTTTTCTTTATTTAGATACACATTATTTGTAATATACAAGTTATTTTTACAATATTTGGTAAAGCGTTTCTCTTATTATAATAAGGTTTATAACTAGTTAACAAGATATATATTTTGATAAAAATTATGGAAATTATAGGTTTTCAAATACCATTAGGTATCCTGTTTTTAATTGGAATTTTAGTTGTAATTATTATATGGAAATTAATTAAATTTGCAATAAAATTTTTAATTATTATAGTTGTTTTTTTCTTGATATTATTTGGTTTAGATGTATTAGGAGTTTTTGATTTTATCGCTGGCCTTTTTTCATCTATTATCTAGTTATCTCTGTTGTTAAATGAAATAAAAAACATTTCTTTATCAACTAGCTCTAATTTTCCAAATCTGTATTCCTTTACATTTATTTGTTTGTTTTCAAACATTTTCTGCCTCTCCCCAAAATTTACAAAAGCAAATATACCGATGATATATAAAATCTTTTCTTTTTTGATTCCTCTGTTATTAGATAAAAGATCTCGTTTGTGCTACATCTGATGAGGGCAGGGTAAAAATAATAGTTACGCCAGTATCTTTTCCATGGCTATCGCCCCATATTTTACCACCATGTTTTTCCACTATTTTTTTACATATAGTAAGCCCGAGACCCGTTGAATCTATCTTATGTCTTGATTCATCTGTTTTATAAAATTCATCAAAGATATGGTCTGTTTCTTCTCTTGTAAGACCTTTTCCTGTATCTTTCACAGAAATTTGTACAAAGTTTTTATCATCTTTTTTAACAGTTTTTGATTCGAAAGATAATGTTCCACCTTTGGGCATACTATTTACAGCATTTGAAATCAGATGATCAAATAACTGTAATAACCTGTTCTTCTCTGTTTTAATTGAGATATCTTTATCGATTTTATTTTCTAATGTTATATTGTAGCTTTTGAATACGACATTATATTTAACTGTGATTTCATCTACAATATCATATAAACTTTCTTTTTTAAACAAAAAACTAGAAGCAGAAATATCAGCAAGTTCTCTAGCATTCTCTATCACTCTTTTCATATATTTAACATTTTTTAAACAAGTATCTAATAGTTTAGTGGATTCATCACTTTCAACATCGTCTTTGATAACTGGCAGAAGAGAAATAAGAGGCGTCAAAGGTGTAGCGAGATCATGACTTAAATTATCTATAAATCTTGCTTTGTCTTTTATTAATCTATTTATTTCTACTGTTCTATTTACAATTATTTCATCTAATTGCTTTTTTGTATAATTTAATTTTTTTTCTGTTTCTTCTAATTTTCCTTTTAAATCTTTGATTATCTTGTCTTTTGGTTTTTTTTCATCAAAAAATTCTATAGTAGATTCCTCTTTCATATGACCTTTCCAATTTATCCCAAACTAAATCTATGTATATTTTTTTGATATTAAAAACTTTATAATCAATGGATCTATATTTTTCCATAACTTCTTTATATTACATAAAGGATATTTTAGTTTAAATTAAGATATATTGTATCAATTAAAAGGAATAAATCCCCCATGAACAATTTAAAGGATGATGATTCTATAAAATCCCATAAAGAAATTATTCAACTTATTGATGAAATTAGGGATTTTGAAGATGAAGATGTAAATTACGAGATAGATTTAGAAAAAAAAGAGGATAGGCCAATTGAAGTAGAAAAAAAACAAACTTTAGAGGATAATGATTTAATAAATGAGGATCTAAAAAATAATTTTTTTAATAGAGTAAAGAACCATTCTACTTTAACTAAAATAGATGACACACCAATTAAACCTACTACGTTTAACATAGGATTTGACAAAAATGGAGATCTTGTAAATCTTAACTTAAAAAAGAAAAATAAGATAAAAAGAGAGAAGGGTCATTTTAAAATAAAAAACTTGCTTAAAAGAAACAAAGATAAGAGAGATAATAATGATAAACAAGCTTCAGATTCAAAATCAAAATTAGCTTTTTTTGGTAAATTAAAAAATATTATTCCATCCAGATCCAGTAAAAAAGAAGAAAAAGAAGAAAATTTGGGTGATGAAGAGTAATTTTGCAGTGATTATTTGAAATTTTCAGATAAACTGTATATGATTGATAGCTCTGCTAGTTTGTGTACTCTATTAGTTACCATGAAAATTTCCATTACAGCTTTCATAGATTCAAGTTCTTTGCGTGTTGTTACCTCAGATGCGATTTTCATATTTTTTCACCACCAAACATGTTATACTTTATGATTAATAATATTTAAACGTTTCTTGTAATTATACCATATTGCAACTATAGATAAATAGGAGAAAAATTATTAAATAACAAACTGTCATTTCCCCAAAGGATTACAAACATGGCAACTGAAAAATATGACTACATTAAAATAGAAAAAAAATGGCAGAAAAAATGGTTTGACCAAGAGATATATCTATCAAACAAATCGAATAAGAAAAAATATTTCATTCATTTTGCCTACCCTGGTGTCTCCGGTTATCTACATGTAGGTCATATGAGAGGTTTTACCTATTGCGATGTAATTTCCAGATTCAAAAGGATGACTGGATTTAATGTAATGTTTCCTGCAGGTTTTCATGCTTCCGGAATTCCTTCAATTGGATTTGCAAAAAAAATTGAGAGAAAAGACAAACAGACAATAAAAACTCTCAAAGAGCACGGTTTAAATGATGATTTTATTGAAAAACTCAAGGATCCAAATGTAGTTGTAAACTATTTTTCAGATGTATATGTAAATAAATATTGGAAAACATTTGGTTTTCTTATTGACTATAACACAATAATGAGCACTATTTCGGAAGGATACAAAAAATTTATTCAATGGCAATTTTATAAACTTAAAGAAAAAAAACTTCTGATAAAAAAACCGCATTTTGCACCTTTCTGCCCTAATTGTGGACCTGTCGCTGTTGATAAATCAGAAACAGATATTTTAAAAGGAGGTTCTTCTGAAATTTTGGAATTTACAGTTATAAAATTCAAAATGAATGATGAAATAATACTTCCTGCTGCAACCCTTCGCCCTGAAACCATATTTGGTGTTACAAATATGTGGGTAAACCCAGATGTAACCTATGAAAAAGCAGAAATAAAAGGAGAAAAATGGATATTATCTAAAGAAGCATTGGAAAAACTATCTTATCAAACAGTGGAAGTAAAACCACTAAATGAAAAAATAAAAGGAAAAGACTTAATTGGAAAAAAATGTAGAGTACCATTTACAAATAAAGAAGTGCCTATTTTAAAAGGTCCTTTTGCAGATCCCAATGTAGCAACTGGTATTGTAATGTCGGTTCCTGCGCATGCACCATATGACTGGATAGCACTAATAGAATCGAAAGAGGATATAGATCCTATTACAATAATAGATGTTAAAGATTTAGGGACCAATCCTGCAAAAAATGTTTGTGAAAAACTTGGAATAAAAACACAAACAGATACAGAAAAACTCGATCAAGCAACTGAGGAAGTATACAAAAAAGAGTTTCATACAGGTTATCTAAATGAAAAATGTGGAAAATTTGTAGGTATAAAAGTTTCAGAAATAAAAGATCAAGTGAAAAATGAATTAATTCAAGATAATTCTGCTATGGAAATGAGAGAATTCTCAGAAGAAGTAATCTGTAGATGCGGAAATAAAGTATTGATAAAACAAATCCCAGATCAATGGTTTATAAAATATAGTGATTCTGAATTAACAGAAAAATCAAAAAAATATGTAGAAAAAATGAATATTTTTCCTGAAGAATACAAAAAGGAGCTACCCGGGGTTTTAGATTGGTTTGATGATAGAGCATGTATTAGAAAAGGAAACTGGCTAGGCACAGAATTCCCATACAAAAATGGATGGATAATAGAGCCAATATCTGATTCAACACTGTATCCTGCATATTACATCATTTCAAAATATGTGAACGAAGGAAAAATAAAACCAAAAGATATGACAAAAGAATTTTTTGATTATGTATTTCTTAAAGAAGGGAAAACAAAAAACGATTTATGGAAAAAAATACAGGAGGATTTTGATTATTGGTATCCAGTTGACATAAACCTGGGGGGAAAAGAACACAAAACAGTTCATTTTCCTGTTTTTTTAATGAATCACATGGCAGTAATGCCAAATGAGAAAAGACCTAAAGGAATATTTGTACACTGGTGGGTAACTCAGAAAGGAAAAGAGAAAATAAGTAAATCTAAAGGTGGAGCAGAACATATACTAGAAGCGGCAACAAAATATGGTGTTGACGCAATGAGACTATATTATTCTCATGTAGGCTCCTCTTTTGTTGATATAGAATGGGATTCAGAAAAAGTTACAAAATATAAAAACCGACTTGCAAATATCTATAAACAGATAAAAAGAATTCAAAAAATGAAAGATAAAAAACATGAAGATATTGATTATTGGTTAGAAAGTAAAATTCAAAATGTTATAAAAAATTCAGAATCTGCCTTTGAAAAATACAATCTGAGAGTAGCAACAAATGAAATATTTTTCGAGTGTCATAAATATCTACAATGGTATCTTAAGAGAGGCGGCAGTAACAAACAAGTTTTAAACGATTTTATAAAACAATGGATTATACTGATGACACCTGTTACTCCTCATCTTTGTGAAGAATTATGGAGCGAAAAAGAGAAAACATTTATTTCAAACCAAAAATATCCTAAATATAATCCTAAAAAAATTCATGATAAACAAGAAATTGGGGAGTATCTTTTAAATGAAACAGTAAAAGATATATCAGAAATCCTGAAAGTTACAACAATTAAACCTAAAAAAATTATTATCTATACATCTGCAAAATGGAAGAAAGATATATACAAAAAAGCCCTAAAACTATCTGAAGAAAATAAACTTGATATTAGATCAATAATGAAAGAAGTTATGGCAAATCCAGAGATGAAACAAAAAGGAAAAGAAGTATTAAAATTTGTTAGTAAATTACCCAAAGAAATAATGAAATTAAATGATACAGATAAAAAAAGATACAAAATAAATATAAACGAAAAAGATTATCTAAAAAACTCAAAAGAATATATCAAAAAATACTTTAATTGTGAGGTAAATATTTTCCAGTCAGATGAAAAAAAGATTTACGATCCAAAAAACAAATCTCGTTTTTCATTACCATTAAGACCTGCTATATATGTAGAATAAAAATTTCATATATGGATTATGTAGGCAGGTCCATCTTTAATATTTGGCGGATCATCTGGAATTTCTCCTACGTTAGATATATCATTTGTAGTTTCACAGTAATAATATTTTTTTTCATCTTCCAGGATATATTCGCCATAATCCCCTTGCAGGTTTACCCCTACTGATAGATGGCCTAATTTTTTACCATTTTCTTCCCATTTATAATACAATAGAACAGTATCATAACCCAAATCATCTAAAATTGAAGCGTATAATATTGAGGTATCTTCACAGTCACCAGTTTGTTCGACAAGTGTTTCAACAGGAAACTTCCAATATTCAATTTGATTTTTTGTGTCGTTATCAGAAGCATACTCAACATTTTTTTGTACAAATTTTAAAATAAAATTCGCCTCTTCATAACTATTAAACGACTTTTCATTTGAAATTTTTTCAAGTTTATCTGATATATCCTCAACTACTGGTTCATTAGATGTTACAAAGTGTTTTGCATTATTAAACGTGGGCATCCGATTGATCTCATAAGATAGATACTCATTGTATGTTGACTCAGGAATCTGTTGATCTAAAGCATACTTCTCCCCTTGGTATTTCCAGGTATATGTTTTTTCATAAAATCTCTCTTCATCATCCCCCTCTTTTGGATAATTAATATCTAACCATAAACTTGCTTCGTTTCCATTGATTATTCCATCGAAATCAACGGTGTTTTTTATATTATCAAATCTAATTTTGATAGATTTTTCATCTGACTCTTTTCCGATATCTAATTGATAATCATCAATAAAAAGATCGAAATCATACATTGATATCGAAATTGTTGTGAAGTCTTCTTCTGTATCATCTGGAATATCATATTCAAATTTGAGATTAACTAACTTATCTATTTTTAACCAAGCCCACCAACCAAAACCATAATTTTTAAATTCTTTTTTTTCTCCACCAATGTCTATTACAAAATATATTTGACCCCATGGTAAAAAATCAACTTTATTGATCAATTTAAACTTCTGAATTTCCAATGTTAAGGATAAATTAACATAATCATTCTTATCATAATAATCAGCATAACCATCTTTGTCTGTATCTTTATGGGCATTGGGATCATCTGGAAACTCATCTATTTCAAGAGGAGGTATTGACGTACTATCATCTCTGCTTTTATCTTTATTCCAAGAATTTGGATATCCATCATCATCGCTATCTAAATGAGCCGATGGATCATCTGGAAAACTATCTAATGTTAAATTTTTTGTACTGTCTTTCTTTTCTTTCCCAGAGTTCCAACTATCAGGATAACCATCTTTGTCTGTATCTTGGCTTGCTGCAGGATCATCTGGGAAGTCATCTTTATCATCTGAAACTCCATCTTTATCAGAATCTACAAAATTTTGGTCATTATCATCGCCATTATTTGTTTTGTCATCGTTATTAGCTACTGTAAAACTAAAAACCAAAATAACAATGATTATAAGAAATATAATAATGGTAATAACTTGTTTTTTATTCATTTTTATAAATTAATAATTATTAAAGTATATAAAATCTTCTATAACAAGATTAAAAAAACATTTGACTATGTATGAGTTAGAATAAATGAATAACAAACATTTCAATAAATCAGAAGAAACATGGAATAAAATAGCAAAAAGCTTTGACAAAACTAGAAAAAAACCATGGTTACAATGTATAAAATTCATAAATGATTTAACAAAAGATAGTACAATAGCCGATTTTGGATGCGGCAACGGAAGACATCTTATTCCATGTGCAAAACATTGCAAAAAAGTTTATGGAATAGACATATCAAAAAAACTTTTAGATATATTAAAATTAAAATTAGAAAAAGAGAATTTGAAAAATGTTACTTTAATTAAAAGTAATTTGATTAAAATCCCCATAGAGAATTGTTCTCTTGATTCAGTGATATATATCGCAGCTCTTCACAACATACAAAATAAAAAAAACAGAATTAAATCCTTAACAGAATTAAGAAGAACCTTAAAAGAAAACAAAAAAGCAATGATTAGTGTATGGTCTAGGTATCAAGATCGTTTTAGAGAACATTTTTTAGAAGAAAAATCAAAAAAACAAACTAACGATAAAGAATTTGGTGACATAATTATCAACTGGGATTTAGATGGGCTGAAGATACCCCGTTTTTATCATTTATATAGCAAAGGTGAATTCATAGAAGATTTAAAAAAAGCAGATTTAAAAATACTAAATTTAGAGGAAGCTAAAATTGTTTCAAAAAAAGATCCAGATAATTTTTTTGCAATAGTAACAAAATAGCTTTTCCTATTCAATATTTTTTGTTATAATACTAACCAAAATTAGAACTATAACAGATACTAAAACAGCCCATATCGCAGGTAAAAAACCAAATGTTGGTAGATAATCATATTGAAACAAGAAAACAGATATTTCACCAATTATAATACTTAGAATACAGCCATATTTTGTTGCGTTTTTCCAGTAAAGTACTGCAATAGTAGTTGGACATAAAACTGCCAAACCAGAAAAAGTAGTTTTAACTAAGGTCCCCATAATGCCAGTTGAAGGATCATAGCCAGCAATAACAAAAATTATAGCAAAAAATGTCAAAAAAATAACAAGTATTTTTCCAATATTTATTTCCGATATTCGTTTCTTTTTAAAAGGAATATCATGAGAAAGCATAGTAGATAATGATAAAAGTTGAGAATCTGCGGTAGACATCAATGCAGCAAGAGCACCGATCATAATGAAAGAATAGACAGGTGCTGCAAACTTTTCTACCATTATAGGTAACACCATATCCGTATTTTCTGGGATTACTCCTGCTCCATGTGCCCAAACTCCAATCAAAACCGGAAATAAAAAAAGAAAGGAAACTACAATTGGATATAATACCATAGCTGTTTTCAATGATTTCTCGTTTTTTGCTGTATAAAATCTAGAAAAAATCTGTGGGAACATTGGATCGGCAAAAATCCACAGAAACATAAAAGAAAACCATATTTGAGGAATGAAAAATCCGAAACCCCCAGGCCTTCCAAAAAGCTCAGGTTTTGCATTATATGCAGCGGTATTAGCCGCCTCAAAACCACCAAGGCTGATAGCTATAAAAACTACTGCTAGAGTAAGTGTAATTATCATAATTACCCCCTGGATAACGTCAGTCCAACCCGAACCTCGCATACCTCCAGAAAGAACATAAAACATAATAACAATCATTGTGACAATCGCCCCAATTTGCCACAATATACCGGTCATATTCTCAATTAAAATCCCAGCGCCAATCGCTTGAGTTGCAAGATAAGGTATCGTAAATATAACCATTACAAACATAAAAACGAGTCTGAGCGTTTTACTATTAAACCTATCACCAATGAGCTCAGGAGGTGTTATATAATCATTTTTTTTGCCTAAAATCCATACTTTTCTTCCAATAACATAAAACATTATTGCCATAATAGCTGTTCCAAAACCCATTATACCATATTGACCCAGACCATATTTGTAAGAAGAACCAGCAAAACCTAGGAAAGTGAAAGCAGAAAAATTTGTAGCGATAAGTGTAAAAAATAATACTATAGAACCAAAGGATCTATTTGCTATAAAATAATCCTGAGGGGTTTTTTTTGTTAGCCTATGTGCAATAAAACCAAGGGAAAGTAAAACTGTGAAGTAAATTATAACCAAGAATAAAAAAATCATTTTTTATCACTCCAAATATTTTTTGTGATAAAAAAATAATAAACTGATGTCAGAAGTGTAATAATTATTAAGTAATAAATCCATAGAGGTAAACCCAAAAAAAATGGATGATTATCTGTCCATTGCCAAAAATCAAGAGATAAGATGAATATAGTAAAGAAAATCAAAAAAGCAAATATATTTTTTTTATTTTTAAACCAGGAGATTTTCTTTTTCATTTTTTCACCAACCTACTATTTCCTGGTTTAAACGGCTGGAAACAGCGAAAAAACAATGCCGCATAAATTAAAATCTAAAAAATAAAATTATGTATTTCTAA
>Ga0272442_10007394_pt1 | contig 14202 bp, 2 predicted proteins | sample SSMForm2O_FD_200262 | JGI IMG/M metagenome (GOLD analysis project Ga0272442, IMG submission 200262) | Marine sediment archaeal communities from Little Sippewissett salt marsh, Falmouth, MA, United States - SSM-Form-2O | ecosystem: Environmental > Aquatic > Marine > Wetlands > Sediment ...
TTTACCCCACTGCAGGTCTTCTTTTACTCTTTGCAGACCCTTGTTTTCAGGATCAATCTTTATGGCCTTACTAATATCAGAAATTGCATCATCATACAAAAACAAGCGCTCTTTTAGCTCAGCGCGCTCCTTATAAAGCATCACATTTTTAGGCTCCTTGTCGATTTTAGCAGAGACATCTTGAATTTTTCTGTTTAGCGTGTATTTCCTGTCATAATTGAGGTTTTTCCCGCCTTCGAGGTTGGTATACAGTTTGCAGTCAAGACGCACACTCGTGTTGCCCGCGCTTAACTTTAAATAGACTCGTGCATAGACTGCCCCTGTTTCTTTTTGCCCTTTATAATAAATATCCTTCGCTACCCGTTCATATTGCTTGATCGTAAACTCAACCGATTTAATACATCCATCATCTGACGCAACGTGACTTTCTCCAAGATCTTCAACCAGCAACGAACCATCTTGATCAGATGCATCAAGATTATCGACAGGTTCTTTTACCAACAACCCGTCATCCTGATTATTAAGCTTTATTTTGACAGTATGGTCACCGGCGTTAGCTGAAGGCCGTATCTCAATACGTATGTCTCCCCATCTCCCTTTGCGTGTCCTCGATGACCTCAAAAAACCCTCATAAATATCCACCTGCAATGTTTCGCCTGAGGCTTTTCCGATGTAAGACTTTATTTTTTCAATCACAAAACCCGGCTTGGGTTTCTTGTCACAAATAAAAACAATAAAATTTTGCTTATCTGGAGTAAAAATGTCTGACCGTTTTGCATCATAGTTAAAATATCTATTTCTATTCTTCCTAAAATCATAAATATAACCTTCTTTTTCTATTTTTTTTACATATAAAGACCTTCCGTTCAAATCTTCAAAAACAAAACGGCCTTGAGAATCAGTATTTGCTACGGCCTTGCTATGTTTCGTAAAGTAGGGGGAAAACAAGTCAAAATGCCTATAAGTAACCACCACTCTTGCACCCGCAACCGGATCGCCATACTGATCTTTGACCAAACCATAAAACTTAATATGTGAATCGCTATCCTTTGACATTTTCTCAATTTGTTCAGTTCTTTTTTTTATAGCTTCTTGTTCGCGTTCTGACTCAAACGGTTGCGCACTCTCGTCCTGAGCATAAACAAAACAAACAAACAATATAGATATAAAAACAATAACGACACTTATATTAATCTTCATGTGACTACCTCTTCTAAAAAATTAGTTTGCAATCTTACAATCTCCCATAAATTTTTCCCAATATCCCCATTCATCGATTATGTTTGAAAAAAACTGTCTACTATGATCATAGCGTGTATCTCCATATTCTAAATCATAAAACAGAGAAAAACCTAAAAAGCCAGGGGGGTCAGTAAACAAGGCGCCCAGCGCCCGAGCCCGTGATTCAGCGATGAATGAAAATATTTCATACCTTTCCAATCTTTCTTTGATATCCAACTCGCTCTCTATGTAGCCAGGATAAGTATAAATGCTTTTATAAAAAGAATCTTCCCCGTCTGGATAAGGCGAGTAAGAGGCTATACTACCTCTATAACCATACTCGGTATTAGGCTTCCAATCATTATTTATCTCCCATTTCTCTAGCGCGTAATCATTGCGATTATAATACCTGAATGTTGAATCTGACTTGAAAATATTGGTTGCGTAATAAGGGAGACAATCATCTACATCTCCCTTTCCGCAGCTGAAATAGCGCAAAACTTCTGGTGTAGTAGGGCTAGGATCAATTAGTAAAGCAGTATCATACGGTAGGTTCTCTGCATATGCATGGCCCGAAACTGCAGCCTGTGAGGCAATATACGTATGCACCCTCTTTTTATGATCGTCCCCAAATAACCTTAGGGCTTCACCAACAACCTGGTTACCCATGCTATGGGCCAGAACTCTGACTCTACCGGCGTAGTCTGAGTTATCGAGCCATTCAAGTATATTCTTTAAGTACAAGCCAGCTTGATATGCCCGGTAATCACTTCTATCATAATTGGTGGGGTGCGGTACCTGCTGCCAGTCTGGATACCAAAGCGTAGGCCAATCAAGATACGCCATATGCCCCTTATATCCCTGCCACCACATCCGTTTAAACATTGTCTCGGCAAAGTACTTTTTGTCAAAATCTGTCATATTCCATCCATGTACAAACAAAACGAATTCATTTATTTCAGGTTCATACTCATATTTAGCCTCATCTACAAATGTAATGCCTGAAGGGATATTAACTATATCGTCTCCATTTGCCGTAATTATCCACTTTCTATAAAAAGATTCAATATCACGAAGCGTAAGCCTTACTGTTTGCTTGCAGGCATCTTTATCGTTGAATTTCACAATTAAAATTAGATTGGCCTTACCTGTATCAACGCCTTCAAAAATTGAAAAATAAGGTATGCCGGGAATTAGAGTGCTATTTGGCAAAGCGCTTTCTTCCCCAGAAACCTGCAACAACCTTTTTACTTTAAGCTGCAATACAGCATCATCCATGTTTTTTAAATAGGTAGGAGAGCCGCTACCTGACGCAGCATTAAAAATATTTATTGCAGGTGTTTCTTGGCTACCGAGGATGTCTTCAAATTTAAGACTGTAGCTAATCCCAGACAAACCCTCCAAGAGGCCAGGCAACTCTATATGCAGCCGGGCAAAATCCTCTAAATCTCGAAGAGTATCAATCTCACCATCAGCACTATTTTGTATAGTGTCGTCAGCATCATCCTCCTCGCCATCGTCCTGAATGTCATGATCATTATTGATCCAAAATTCATATTTCCTATCATCGGGTTCATCAAAATCTATATCTCCATCACGGTTACCATCAACACCCATGTTGATCTTCACGATCGTGACCTTGACCGTATCCTCACCGGATGCAAGCGGTTCATCTTCTTCGTCGTAGGCCTTGCATGAGACCTTTATGGTTTGATCAGCCAAAGCAAGACTGGAATTCACAGCTTCGACATACAGGGTGATTTTGGGGCCCGGGCCGAAATCAGAGGCCTTGTATTCGCTGCCTGTTTTTAAAAAATCACCGCCCTGACTAACATCGGTTGCATTCCTTGACGCTTCACCATTCTTTGTCCATAACCGCATATGTCCCTGGGCGGCGGTGTAGATATAGCTATTCTCCAGGCGACCGTCTTCCCTTTGCACTCCTTGCGGGTCGGATGCTGAATAGTCAAAGGTCACATAGGTGTTTTCAAGGTTGAGCTCCGGGGCGAATTCAATGACAACGGGCACGAATTGACCACCAGCTTCATCGCCAGTGTTATCAAAAACGCCTGTGCTGAATCCGTCGGCAAAATTGGGGATGTCATCGCCATCAGCATCCCAGTCGTTTACACCCATAATTTTACCGGGAGTCTCAGGAGCACCCTGCTCAGCCTCAATGTCGTCTTCTTTATCAGAACACTCGGGGTCATCAAACCCGTTATTATTATTAGAATCTATGTCCAAATCAATGGGGCCTGCCTTGAAAGTACCCACTGTTGTTGTCTTGTTATATTCATTCAGGCATATGGGACTTCGATATCTTAAAAGTAATTGAACTTTTAATGTATCACCTGTTTTAGTTTCATTATCGGAAAAATAAAAATCGCCTACAATGCCCTGCAACGGATCAGCATACCCCTTGAAGTTTTTGCCATTCAATGCCGTAACTTCAGGTAGTAAGTCGTCATTAACCAAAGGCACACCACCGTACATACTTCTTACTACATACTTGGCTTTCCGCATCTCATTTGCGTTGGGGTCGAAATATTTATTATCTTCGAAATCAATACATATGATAAGGGACCCAAGACCAATATAGCGCCAGAAAACGCTCCTGTTCAGACTTGTTACAGTAACAAAACATCCCCATCCAAAACGCTGTTTCCAGACCGTGGTACAGGCATCGTAGATATAACTGAAAATGTAATTGCCGTATTTGGCAGCTTCGTCAGAATCGGTTACAATGTCCTGAATAACGTTCTTTTTATTTTCGGTGTAATCAAACCAGTCCCCCACGCCTTTTTTCGTCAACCAGTCCTTGACCATATCATAGAGCTCTCCGCCATTGGCGGGGCCGGAAATAAAATAACCATTACGGATGGTCGCATACGGATCGGATTGATCAAACGGCAGGCTTATAATCGGCGCTCCGGTGTAGGTACCGGCGACCAGGCGGGTTTTGGACACGGTCACGGCCTGGCCGCGGTCGAGCTCGCGGGTGATCAAGGCGAGGTCTTCGGCGGGCAGATCAAGCGCTGACAGCATGGCGGAGCGGTTGTCCGGCGTGATGTCGTAAATTGGCACACCCCGTTCGTTTGCCAATTCAATCAGCTTCACGGCGGACACAGCCTCGGACATGAACATCTCCTGCAGCACCACATGCTCAAGGGCCGACATCTCGGGGCCGATTGCCTGAATGCAGCGCAGGCGGCTCTCAAGATCTTCGGTTTTGGGAATCACCATGGAATAGTTGTTGCCGAAATCAAAAATAAGCCTGTAGCCCCTGATGCTGACGGGGAAATCGCCTGCTACGCGCAGCATATCCAGATGGGCGTTACAGATCAGGGCCGAAGGCTTACGAAAATGGTGCGCGCGATGCAGACGCGCGATCTGCTTTTCGCTCAGACCCAGCCTGTAATGATACAGCAAGCCGGTCAGGTACAGGTATTCACCCACCAGCGGGTCGCGCTCAGCTGTGCGCGCATCCGCAGTCTCCTGCAACCTGGCTGCCGACGCAAGGAGCTGCTCGCCCGTGACCGCGTCCGTTGCGGGCACGATGGCCGTGCAGTCACCGGCCGCAATAGTGTAATCATAGGCATACGCAAGCGAGAACTCGGAGTCAGGGGAGACAATCTCAACACGCAATACAGCGTCCGACCCCATCATGGCGGCAGGGCCCTGCGCGGCAACAGTGCCTGCAAGGCGAAGCTGCGGGGTCATGTCGACCAGGTAGGCAGGAATCTGCGTGACATCCTCGTCAGTGTCGGGTTCCCAGGTAAGGGTGAGGCGTTGTGAAGCCAGTTCAACAAACGATGCCTGCCAGTCGATTATCAGGCTGCCCTCGGCTTCGGCCTGCTCAATGCCCCCGCTGTCAGCCAGGCGCACTCGCAGGCTATAGTGCAGATCGTCGGGCAGCGTACTGAAAACCGTTTTATTATCAGAGGGAAACGGCAGCGTTATGGGCAGTATCTCCATTGTTTGGGCAATAATTTCCTCGTATCCGGTCAGGTCGCGAAGGGTAATACCCTCGCTTACAAGATAGTCGCGCACGCGGCGCATATACTCGTCTATCTGTTCCTGCAGGTAGACGGTGTCAAACCCGGTATACGATCCATCCTGATTTTTCTGCGCATTGGCCTCGAGATAGTCGACCAAAGCCTCAGCATCGAAATCAACCAGCTCGGTGATGTCAATCCCGGGCACATCGAGGCGTTTCTTGAAAGCCGGTGACAAAGGCACCCAGAGCTTGTGCCGTATGCCCTCGGCCGTGCCGCGGTACTCGGCATAGGGCAGGTAGGCTTCCACAAAAATATGCTCGAAGCGCACGGCCCGGATTTTTCCAGCCTGATCTACCAGGGCAGTGGCGCCGGGCACACCGGCGGTGGCAAGCATCCAGTCCACGCATGTGTCGTCCTCAACCCCTAACCACTGCCGGGCGCGCTCAATATCAACGGTTACAAGGGCGCGGCCATAGCGGGCCGGATACCCGCTTGCGCGCAAAAGCGCTATCAAGAGGCTTGCCTGGTCAGCGTCGTTGCCACTTTCTTGCGCCAGGGTACCGGCTGCACCTTTCAGCGCGCCCCAGTAGGGCTGATACATGACGGTGTTTTTGACATATTCATACATCCTGACGGGGTTTTCCCCTAATTCTTCGGCAAGGGCGGTTATCTCAGGCGTTATGACAACCGAGCGGCCATCGCCCTCACTGTCCTGGGGCGCGGGCAGGCTTACAGCCTGCATCGTGGCCTGCGACAAAAGGCCCTGCAATTCCCCTAACCCGGCAACGAAGAGCGGTCGGGCACCAGCGGGCAGATCAAGGTCGAAACGTACAGCTTCATGCACGCTGTGTGCGGCACGCTCGGTGTTTTCAAAAACGTTTTCGCGCTCAAACAACACCAGACGAAAAACACCCTTTTCCTGCGCAAGAGCGAAGGCTTTACCGTACGGGCGAAAGGCCGCAGTGTCATTCTCCTCAAACGACTCCCGCGGAGCACGACGCATGGGTTCCACGGCCGGACCGAGCAGGGTGCCGGGAGCAAGGAGGGGCTTGGCGGATGACGCATCGTCACGGTTGTAGATTCGCGCCTCGCGTTCACGGCGCGTGCTCACACGGCCGAACGGCAGCCCGGTTTCACTCAGGCGGTCCTGCTCGTCAGCGTCAAGGCTGTCGCGTATCTGTTCAATGCGCTGCTCAAGTTCAGCGGTCCGCTCCTGGTGCCGCGCAAGCAGCTCATAGCGCCCCGTGCGCGCAAGCGATCTCTCTATGTCCGACAACATAGCAGCAAGCGAGTCAAGCCGTTCGTCAAGCAATCGTGATTTCAATCGCAAAAGCCTCTGTTCACCCGCAACTCCCTTGCCGGTCTCGCGCTGCAGGCCTACGCGGTAGACTGCGTCCTCCACATCCTGCCGGGCCTGCTCGATGTCCGCGGCGACACGGCTAATGCCGGGCACAAGATACTGCGCACCTGCATGGGCAGGACAGACACAAAAGGGAGCAAGCAGACCGACAATCAAAAACAATCGTTTCATTAAAAAACTCCTTTTTTGCTGTAATCATTATTTGTGGACGCTGTGGACCCCGTGGACGTGGTGGACGCTGTGAACTTTGTGGACGCGGTTGACTGAGTGGACGCCGTGGACCGTCGGTTTGCACGCACGCGGTAGAGACGTTCAGTAAAACCGCCGTCGTTTTCAAAAAACTGTGCCAGCGAGGCGATCTGCCGGTCAAGCAAAGCGCAGGCAACGGCCAGCAGAACAAGGGCGCCGTTGGCAACGATTTCGGGAAAGCCGGGGGTGGACATAGTGGACGCGGTGGACGAAGTGGACGGATAGCTATTTTCAATAATTTTTTCAAAATGTCCACTATGTCCACGACGTCCACTCGGTCCACCGGTTTTCACCTCCCGCGCCCACTGCGCGAATTCATCGGCTGTTTTACAGCGCCGATCCACCAAAGCCTGCCTACGCGCATCATCTTGCCCCCAAAGCGTCAGACTTCTCTGGCGTAAAAAATCCTCGTAATCACAGCGCAGTTCCTCAAGGCTTGCGCGCGCGACATTCGTCAATCTCAACTCTGTTTTTTTCGATGTCCCTGAGGCCTGGCTGCCCTCGGCGATGTTCTGCACGCCCGAGCGCGCGGCCTGCACCATCTGGTCGCGCGTTCGGCTGCGCCAGTCGATATAGCGTTCGCAAAACCGCACGGTCACGTCATGCACGAGCTGCGCGACCTGAAAGCTTTTCAGGCTGCGATAACCGCCATGTTTCGGTATAAGGGGCTCAGTCATACTATGGCTCGCATTCGGGCAAAGTGCCAATGAAAGGCTCATGGCCCACATTCATGGAGCCCTGCCAGGAATTGACAGCAACGGTTCCGAAAATGATGCCGCCGCTGTTTGTAAGCTCGGCCATCGGGGCAAGCACGCTGCCCTTCAATGCAACCGCTGTAAACTCAAGCGAAATCGCCTCGGAAAAATTGAACAAAACCCTGCCCCGCATCCAGCCGGGCACGGCCATGCCGATATGCGAAAAAACTGCCTGTTCACCGCGGACATTGACTATGACCGTTGCCTGCCGCGGGATATCCCTCAGGTGCAGGCTGCGGGCGCTGCGTGCCTGCTGGGCGTCAACGGTGAAAAACTGGAAATCACTTACACCGTCGCCCCGCAGGGTCAGGATCGCGGCGAAGTATTCCGCAAGCCCGGTGGAAGGAAAACCGGCAAGGCGCGCGGAAAGCTGCCTGAGATTGCCGGCCTCGGCGTCGAAATCAAACGGCAGCTGCGCATAGCCGGTAACCGAAGCGCCGGCAGGCAGCGAGCGCCGCACCTTGTCTGAAACGCCCTCGACACTGCCGGCCGCAATGATGCTGCCGGCATGCACAACGCCGCGGGTGTAGTCGATGTCGCCGCCGGACACAAGCACCGGCTCTTCAGGCGCACCGCGCGGCACATGGGTGGCCATGACGACATTCTCGAAATCGACATCGCCGCCCGCGGCAATACGGCCTGCCACGGTAGCATTGCGCGACACGGCACCGCCCAGCGCAAAAATACTGTACTCCTGCGCTGCGCCGAGATCATCGGCGCATTCAGGCGGATTGTCCTGCGTGGCCTCGACCATCACCAGTGCGGTGTCAATGCCGCTGCCGTCATTGACGGTGAGCATGACCAGGTAGCTGCCGGGCAGGTCGGGGACGAACGAGGCCGCTACCGCGTTGCCGCCGTCGATCACCGCGCTGCTGCCCTGCGGAACCGTGACAAACGCCCAGCTGTATGTCAGTGCGTCCCCGTCGGGATCGCTGCTGAGCGCAGCACTCAGGTGCACGAGCGTTGCGACCGGTGCCTGTTCGGGATCGGCCGCGGCAACGGCAAACGGCAGCCGGTTGCGGGTCGTAATGGTGCAGGTCACGGGAATGCTGTCGAGCTCCGCGTCGCTGACGATAAGCTGCACGATATAGGCTCCGGGCATATCGGCGACAAACGTCGGCGCAGGGGCCGTGGCATTGTCAAGGGCGCACAGGCTCCCCTCCGGCACGCTGAGCAAAGCCCAGCGGCAGCTGATCGGGTCGAAATCAGGATCGTAGCTCGCTGACGATTCAAGCTGCACCGTATCGCCCACGTCGACCTCACGTGCGGGTCCGCAGTCGGCAACGGGTCGGCGGTTGCGCGTGGTGACCTCGAGCTCCACGGGGTCGCTCGCATATTCAAAATCGCGCACCATAAGCTGCAGGCGGTATGCGCCGGGCATGTCCGCCGTGAAGACCGGAGCGGAAGAGAACCGGTCGGAAAGGGAGGCCGCGCTGCCTGAGGGGCGCGAAACAAGCGTCCACTCATACTGCACGATCGGATCGTTGTCGGGATCATGGCTCTGCGAAGCATCCAGCTGCACTATCTGCCCGACATCGGCCAGCAGGCTTTCGCCCACAACGGCAATCGGCGGCCGGTTCTCAGTGGTGACGAGCACGCTGTCGCTCTGGCTCTGGCACATGCCGTCTGAAACGCTCAGGCGCAGTTCATAGGTGCCGTGTCGGTCGATCACAAGCGAAGGATTATACTGATCAGCGCCGGCAAGCCCGGCAAGGCTTTCCGGCGGCAATGAGCCCGGAGACCAGCTGTAGGTGAGGCTGTGGCCGTCAGGATCGTAGCTGCCCGACCCGTCGAGCTGCACGCTGTCACCCACATGGGCGAGCACGTCGTACCCGGCCACGGCCACGGGGCAGCGGTTGACGACGCTCAGCGGGGCAAAGGCAAGGTTCTGCGCGGCAGCGTCGGTGCTCGCCGCCAGAACCAGCGCATAGTCTCCGCAGGCAAGCGCACTGCTGTCAAGCACACGCGTGCCGCTGCAGGTACCCTCTTCGAAATAACAGGAATCCTCGAGCACCAGCGCCACATCCTGCGTTGCGCTGTTTACGGCGCTGATGGACACCTGCGCCTCATCGGGAGCGACATTGCCGACCGCGCTGAGGCCCCAGGTAAGCTCAACATCCTGGCCCGGGTACACCCGGTCCGGGGCTGCGCTCACATGCCCGGTAAGCCCCCTGCCCCCTTCCTCGCTGCGCGCAATGGTGAAATGCGCGCTGTCCGATGCGATTGGGGTGCCGTCCTGAAAGACGCTCAGGGTGAGCGCATAAAGTCCGGGGGCATGCAGCGCCGTGTTCCAGAAAAGATCCCACGTGCTCCCCATAAGCGGCGGCAGCACACCGATGATGTGTTCATCCGTATAGAGAACATCACCCTCGGGATTGCGCAGCTCGACGAAAGCGCTCAGGCCGGTAAATGCATAATTGGGCGAAAAGCTTTGCAGCACACTGCTGATGCGCACCTGCGCATGATCATAATACAGCTGCCGCTCCGTAGTGACGCGTGCACTGATAGTCTGGTCAGCCAGAATCATAAAGAAGACTGCGTCCGCGGCGCGGCGCTGGTCGTCTTCAAACAGGGTTGCCACAACCCGCCACTGCCCGGCCGGAGCGTGGGCCGTGTTCCAGACAAAGTCATCGACAACCACTGTGGCGCCTGGCGGCGCAACGATAACGGCATCCCGCGCAACCTGCTCGAACGGGGCGCCGGACGGATCATACACTGCAAGATCGATCGTTACCACGCGCTCATGGTCAAAACTGTTGGTAACGGCAGCGCTGGCCAGGACATCCTCGTCATAAGCATAGCTCTCGCGATCGAGGCTCACCTCAAGGGCAAGGCCGCCTGAGAGCACATCAAGCAGGGCAGTGCCCGTATTGTTGCTCTCATTCTGCTCCCTGATCATGGCGTAGGGATCGGCCTGCACGATAATGCGGCACTCGCCTGCACGCCCGGCAGTATCGAACACCGCTGATACGGAGGCGCTGCCGCCGAACGGCACGATCTCATGAATGACGCGCTCGGCGATCAGGTTTTCAGCCGCTGCCTCGCTGTCGTAGAAATGCACCACGACACCGTCGACATCAGCGCCGAGGTTGCGCACCGTCGCGTTTACCTCGACTTCAGCGCCCTCAACCGGGGAGGCATCCGCAAAACCGATATCAGTGTCGCGCACCTCAAGGTCGGGCAGGCTGCGCGGGGCGACATCAATGGCCCGCATGGCGCTATTGTTGCTGCGGTTGACATCAGTGACTTCATTGAGCGGATCAGCGACCACGTGGATGTAGTTGCGGCCCAGCTGTCCGTGCGTGTCCCACTGCATGAACACGATATCGCTTTCACCGGGCTCGAGGATGCCCAGCGCCTGATCGGCCCCGATCGGCGCGGTGCCGTTCAAGAAGCGCACCGCGGCCGGAGCGGAGGCGACCTGGCCGATATTGTGCACCCGGGCTGCGATCAGGACAGTACGGCCTTCATCAGGCAATTCCGGGCTGAACATGATATCGGCACCCGTAATCGCGAGATCGGCAAAAACATCGGCTCTATTCTCAACAACGAACGTACCCGCACCGTAGCCGGGAACACCTTCAAGGGTGTGCGCCTCGACACTGACGATGTCGGTTCCGGCCGGATGAACGGAACTCAGAACATGGGTGCCGATGAACATGTTACCGACTTTCGCGAACGCAATGCTGTAGGATTCACCTTCGTATTCGACGACGATACCCGTAACCTGCTGCACCTGAAAGGTGTCACCTTCTGATTCAACAGTTATGGTGACCGTATCGCCGGGCTGATATGCCGGTTTGTCAAAGGATATCGCCAGCTCAGGTCCCGTTGGCCGGGCAGCAAGCGTCAGGGCCCGGACAGCATACGCCGTGGGGTTCGTACTGCTGTTCGCCATTCCGGCAAGGATCGGCCAGCCGCCGTCATCATTCTGCACCGCCAGCAGCCACTGCACGGCCCGGGCGGTTTCCGGGCCCTGGTTGCCGGTCTGGATCAGGGCAAGAAGAGCGCAGGCGGTAGCGGAGACACCGAACCAGCTGCCATCCACGTGCTGCGCCTGCATAAGCCAGGCAACAGCCTCGTCGAATTCCGCCGGATATTCACCAAACGTATCAAGTATCTTGGCAATATTTGCCGTGTGCGAAATTGCCCCCCAGTCTCCCGGCCCAACCTTCTGCTGCAGCAGCCATGCAATCCCATCCCCAACAACTTCCCGCTGGAGTACAACATTCTCAGACAGCAATGCAAGTAACGACCCTATGGTGGGGTTAATTTCTGAACGCAAGCCGCTCGGCGGATAGCTATAGGCTGGCCAGCCGCCGTCATCATCATTCTGGTTTGTGATGAGATAATTAACCGCCTTTGTTATGGCTGCGCTCTTGCCGTAAGCATCCAGGTCGGTTTCACCGAGCGCCCTGAGCAATGAAGCAGCGGGAGTAAGGTGTTTGTCTTTCGAATGACTCTTGGAAAGGTCAGGATTCCAGGTACCATTACTTTTCTGGGCAGCAACGACCCGGGCAAGCGCCTCGCCGATTGACTCATTATAGTCACCATTGCTATTGATGCTATCCAGCGCCAGAAGGGCCAGGGATGTGGGGCTTGACTGATCATAGGGATCAAGAAAATCTCCAGCCGGTTCGACCATCATGGTCTTGAGCCACTGGAATGCTTTTCTGATAGTTGCCCCCCCCGCTGTTGCACTGTTGCGGTAAAGACTTATAACGGCCTGGGAGGTGTAAAAGGGGTCTTCAAGTGGTGATGCTGTAGGGGTTTGTTCAAGCCAGCCTCCATTTTCCCTCTGCACATTCACAAGATCGCTGACCGCCGGCGCTACATCTTCCGGATATAACCCGGTATAGAAAAGAACATTGAGGCCGGCGGTGAGATGATTGGTGTGTGACCTGTTCGCTCTCCAGCCGTTGGCCCGCAGCCATGCGGCAGCATATGTAATAGCATCCTGCCCGACAGTATCGCTCGCATCACACGCATAATGCAGGCCGACAATGGCATAGTGAAAAACATAATTATGTGACGGATCTCCTGCCAGCGGCCCCCAGAATCTATCAGGGTTGCGTGTGTCAAGCAGCCATTGCCGTGCTTTGAGTACGGCAGGATCATCGCGGCTCACCCCGGCCTCCACCAGGGCCCACACTGCATGCCCGGTATAATACGTTAAGTTATACCATCCACCACCGTCATCTTGCTTGCTCTTTAACCATATAACCGCGTTCCTTATTGCAGGCGAGGACCTGTCCTCTCCGGCAGCGAGCAGGGCCAGTACCGAATCTGCCGTTGCAGGAATGCTGTTTTCCCAGCTGCCGTTGGTTGCCTGGATTGCAAGGACACGCTGCACAAGCGTCGCATACATGTCGCTGAACTCGGGATCGAGGTACATGCCTGAGATATGCAGCGCCTCGATTGCTGCGGCATTTGCCCGGGCAGGAGTAAAAGCCTCCCATCCGCCCAGATGGTGCTGGTGCTCGACCAGCCAGTGCGCACCTTGCGTAACCGCTGTGTCTTTCAAATGTACAGAAAAACTGATGGTAACCTGCTCAGCTGCTGTATTGTTCTCCCTGGTGATCTCGTTAAGCTGCCCCTGGCCGGTGCCGTCATCGTCAACCACGGCAAAAAGGGCATATTCACCCTCGACCGGCTGCTCCCATGCAAACGTGACATCCTCATACGCGCCGGCGACAAGGGCGGCGGATGTCCGGGCAGTGCCGAGCAGCACAGCAGCGCCAGCCGGATCACCGTCATACAGGGCAACGTCTATTCCCTCAGCAACATCAACGGCGCCGCCATTGCCGACACGAACAGTGATGGAGGCGCTCTCAGGCATGTCAGCCAGGCTGACCGTCATCCGCGAAGCGGTCACATCGACACAGGGCCCATCATCGGGCGGCTGCGTGCAGCCGGCCATGCTGTGCGTACTATTATTGTCCTCGTCCAGTTCGGGGATGCTGTTGGCACTGTCGACAAAGACGTGCAGCCGGTTGCCCGCAAACGTCAGGAACCCGAACAGAGGAATGTCAACGTTTATGGAAGAACCGGCCGATACGGACTGCACGACCTGCACACTGCCCAGCACGGCATCTTCACCCGGATCGAAGTCATTATTGGTGTTGCGATCCTCGAAGATGCACACCCCAAACGGCACTTCCACCGCATCGGGACCGGCATTGGCAAGCGTGACCGCCACCGTGCCCGACACGGTCAGCTTCCGGCTGTCACAGGCATACTGATCAAGATTCATGGCAACGGGTGCCAGGTCAACAGCATAATCCTCCGGGAACCCCACTGTTACGGCTGTTGATGCGGTATTATTCGCTGTGCTCGATTCCGCCACCTCACCGTCAGGGTCGATAACGACATGCAGTTCATGCGTACCAGTGGTCAGGGATATTGCGAAGATCGCCGTTTCGCTGCTGCCCGCCGGGACAAGAGGCAGGCTCACCCGGGTAACCTCCCCGCCATTTCCAGGCAGACCGTTGAACACGGCAGCTGCAACGTCATGGGCGTCGATCTCGCCGACATTGTGTATGACGGCATGCAGCGCAAAGGGCTGCCCGGGCAGGAGCACGTCCGGCGCGACTGACAGGTCAGCAGCACTTATCGACAG
>Ga0272442_10007395_pt1 | contig 14200 bp, 5 predicted proteins | sample SSMForm2O_FD_200262 | JGI IMG/M metagenome (GOLD analysis project Ga0272442, IMG submission 200262) | Marine sediment archaeal communities from Little Sippewissett salt marsh, Falmouth, MA, United States - SSM-Form-2O | ecosystem: Environmental > Aquatic > Marine > Wetlands > Sediment ...
AAAATTAAGATATTTCTTATTCTGAAAAAAATCTTGATGAAAAAGTTGGTTCTTATTTGTGTTGTTATTGGTCTATGTCCGTTTTTAAGGGCTGATAATAAAGAAAAATCTATGATACTCTTTTACGATAAACCTGCAGTAGAGTGGGTGGAAGCCATACCTATAGGCAATGGCCGGCTTGGCGCTATGGTTTTTGGAAAGACCGGCGAAGAAAGAATACAATTCAATGAGGATACTTTCTGGGGCGGTTCGCCGTATAATCCCGTCAACCCAAACGCTCTTGAAACACTCCCGCAAGCGAGAAAACTCATCTTTGAAGGCAATAATCAAGAAGCCCAAAATCTGATAAATGAAAAGATGATGGCTGTCCCTTCCTACCAGGCAAAATATCAGCCTGCGGGCGAACTCAAACTTTTCTTTCCGGGGCATGATAAAGTCACGGACTACAGGCGGGAACTTAACCTTAATACTGCTGTTGTTACTGTTGAATATAAAGTAGAGGGTATTACTTATAAACGCCAGATATTCAGCACACCGGTTGACCGGATTATAGTTATCCGACTTACAGCCGATAAACCCGGCACTATAAATTTTGAAGCAAGTTTTGATGCTGTCCAGGATAAAAAAGATATAAAAATTGAAGACGGCTGCCTTTCTCTGCAGGTTTGTGGAGTAGGGCATCACAATCCTGAAGGTATCTTAAGATGTCATTCGCGATTAAAGATAATTTCTAAAAATGGAAATGTTAAACTCGAAAATAATAAGTTTTCTGTAAAAGATGCTGATTCTGCTGTTTTGTTTTTAGCTTCTGCAACTAACTATGTAAATTATGAGAACACAAGCGGAAAACCCGAAAAAATTGTAGAAAAACAAATTAGAGCTGTTTCAAGAAGACCTTACGAGAAAATTTTGACAGACCACATTAAAGATTATCAGAAATTATTCAGCCGTGTTCAACTTGATTTAGGTACTACGGATGATGCCAAACTACCGACCGACCAGAGAATAAAAAACTTTGCATCAAATAAAGACCCGCAGCTTGTTACGTTGTATTTTCAGTTCGGAAGGTATCTCCTTATCTCCTGTTCCAGACCGGGAACTCAACCGGCAAATCTTCAGGGTTTGTGGAATGAAAGTATAGACCCGCCCTGGTCCAGTAAATATACTATTAATACAAATACAGAGATGAATTACTGGCCCGCAGAATCTACGAACCTTTCGGAATGTCACGAACCGTTGTTTGGGCTTATTGAAGATATATCTAAAACGGGGCAGAAAACCGCTTCAGTAAATTATGGCGCCGGTGGATGGGTATGCCATCACAATACCGACCTGTGGCGGGCTACCGGACCTATTGACGGAGCATTCTGGGGTTTCTGGCCAAGCGGAGGAGCTTGGCTTTGCCAACATTTATGGTATCGATACGAATACACAGGTGATAAAAAGTTTCTTAAAAAGGCATCTCCCATTATGAAGGGCGCTGCTCAATTTTTTGTTGATACGCTTGTTGAACACCCCAAATACGGCTGGCTTGTTACCTGCCCGTCGGTGTCACCGGAAAATGCGATGTTTGATTGGGTAAGTATTTGTGCTGGTCCTACTATGGATATGCAGATTGTCCGCGACTTATTCAATAATTGTATTAAGTCCGCGGAGATTTTGAATATTGATTCGGATTTTAAAAAATTGCTCAAAGATAAGGTTGAAAAACTTGCGCCCATGCAAATAGGGCAGGCGGGACAGTTACAGGAATGGCTGGAAGATATTGACCTTACGGTGCCGGAGAAAGAGCACCGTCATGTTTCGCATCTATACGGTCTTTTCCCCTCTAACCAAATAAATAAATATGATACCCCTGAACTTTTTGCCGCGGCCCGTAAAACCCTTCAACTGCGCGGTGACGGCGGAACAGGATGGTCAAAAGCATGGAAAATAAATTTCTGGGCGCATCTGCAGGATGGTAACCATGCATATAAAATGCTTTCCAGTCTTATTTCAACCGGCACTTATCCTAACATGTTTGATGCTCACCCTCCTTTTCAGATAGACGGAAATTTCGGAGGGACAAACGGGATTTGCGAAATGCTGATGCAGTCTTATTCAAAAGTAAAAGGCGGGAAATTGTCCGGTGAAATAGAACTTTTGCCTGCTTTGCCTTCGGCTTTTCCCAGCGGTTCGGTAAAAGGGCTAAAAGCTCGGGGCGGTTTTGAAATTGATATTGAATGGGAAAACGGCCTTTTAAAAAATGCCGAAATTAAATCTCTTCTCGGCAATCCTTTAAAAATCCGTTATAAAGACGACGTTATTGAAACGAAAACTGTAAAAGGTAAAATATACTGCTATAATAAAAAACTGGAAATTATTTAGGAAAAACAATCAAAACTGAGGAAAAGAAAATGCATATTAAATATTTTTTTGCGCTTTTATTTTTTGTCGTGGTTTTATCATTATTACCGGCTTATTGCGAAGACGTTAATATACTGAACAATCCCGATTTTGAAAACGGAACTCTTGACGGATGGATTGGCCGGGGATGCGAAATTTCGTTGTCCGAAGACAGCCGCAGCGGTTCTTATAGCGGTCTTGCCCACAATAGAAGGTCAAGTTGGCAGGGGATAAGCCAGCCGGTTACGGAGAAAATTAAAGCCGGTGAAAGTTACGAAGTGTCGGCTTGGATAAAAATAGCCAGCGCGGAAACCGCTAGCGTTTATATAACCGCTGAGCAATCCGATGAAAACGGCACTAAATATACGCGCATAGCGGCCGGCATTGCTTCGGATTCGCAGTGGACCCAACTTTCCGGGACTTTTAGACCTGAGATAAAAGGAAAATTATTCGCAATGAATATTTACGTGGAATCTCAGGATTCGGGAATTGATATATATGTTGATGATGTAAAAGTTTTTGGCCCTCTTGCTGATTCGATTGATTCTGTCAGTCCCAATGCTAAAGGAACAATCGACGCAAATATACGTTATCAGTTCATAGAAGGTTTCGGCGCGGCGGTGGGATGGCAGGCGGATTGGCTTAATGCCCATCCGAAAAGGAACAAACTTTATGATATCCTGTTCAAACAATTAAATCTTACGTCCTACAGGTTCAGCAATACCTATCTGTTTAACCAACGAAATATAAACGAAACGGCAAAAATAATTAATAATGCCCAGCGTATATTGGGCCGCCCTTTAAAAATCAAAGTTGCCGCTTGGACTCCGCCCGCTTTCCTGAAAAGCAACGACAGTTTAGTAGGGGGAACACTTAAAAAAAATGCTGACGGAAATTTCGTCTATAAGGAATTTGCCGAGTGGTGGGCGGATAGTTTATTCCATTTTTCCAAAAAGGGCATAGATGTCGATTATGTAAGCATACAAAACGAACCCGACACGATAACGGCGTATGATTCCTGTAGATTGATGCCTAATGAGCACACAGATACGGCCGGATACAATCTGGCTTTGGAAGCGGTTTATCAGGAATTATCTTCAAGGTTTGGCGATAAAATGCCAAAATTGCTTGCTCCCGACACCATGGGTTTTAGAAATTCTAAAGCGTATATCGACGCGCTGATTGAACCGGAACACATCTATGGTTATGCGCACCATATTTACAGTGACGGAGTAGGCGGGTTTGAAAGCCCTCAGTCCTATATAGGCGAAATGTTCGACTATATAAAAAAATACGGCAGCAAACCTCTATATCAGACAGAGTATTCAAGGAATTCCAATTATCAGCGTTCGGGATTTAATGATGCCATTTTCACCGCGTGGCATATTCATAACTGCCTGGTTTATGAAAGCGTAAAGGCATATTATTATTGGGATTTAATTTGGAATCAGGAGAAAAAAGGGCTCATATCGCTTGCCCGCCCGAAGGGAAACCGAAATTATACTATAAATCCGAGTTATTACGCTTTGAAACATTTTTCCGCTTTTACGGATGACGGCTGGCAGAGAATAGAAGCCGCAAGTGATTCGGACGCTTTGAAAATGTCCGCTTATATAAGTCCTGACAATAAAAAAATGAGCATAGTAATAACAAACATTTCCGATATTGATATAGAACTTTCACTTTCTTTAAAGGATTTCTCTTTTAATAGAGGTGATATTTACAGAACAAGCATAAATGAAAATTGTTCTTTTGTGGGTGATTTTGAAAAGTCTGAAGCCTTGTCTTTGCCCGCAAAATCAATTACAACCGTCGCATTGATGAATTATTCTTTCTAAATCTTGCGCTATAAGATAAAAGTCCCATGAAAAATAATAACTCATTTTCATATTTTCTTTTTATTGTTGCTTTGCAGGGATTCTTAGGGCGGATTATGGGGTATTTTCTTCCGCTGTATTTTGAGGAGTTGGGTTATTCAGGCGCCCAATACGGGTTATATTTTACAATCGCCTCGCTTTCTACGATTATTTTGTCTTTGCCTATGGGCATTTCTACGGACAAGAAACCCATCGCGTATATTCTTATGTTGAGTTTCCTGCTGTCTTCGTTAAGCAGGGTAGGTTTTATCATTTCTAAATCTTTTTTGGTTTTTTCTCTGTTCTCTTTTATAGGAAGTTTCGGTGTGCGTTTTGTGAATGTTGCAAAAGAATCTATGTTTTTCAAAATCAGCGAAAAAACATCACCGATTCATGCCGGCCAATATCAACTGGTGAATTTTGTTTTTATGGGTGGCGGTATGATTATGGGTAGTTTAATAATTGCTAAGTTTAGTTTTTGGCATGCATTCGTTGTCGGTGCCGCGGGCAGTTTGCTCCTTGCCCTTCTTTCCTATTTTGTTCCCAGAACCGAAACAATGGCAATAAAACTTGAAGATTACAAGATAGCTCTTTTTACTCCCAAGGTTTTTTTCTTAATATTTATTTTTGTTTTGTCCAGTTTACACTGGGGCGCCGAAAATGTCTGCTTCCCTAAATTTTTAAAACATAACCTTCATTTAAGCACTCAGGGAATAGGATTATATACCGGCATAGGATTTATCTTTGTAGGTTTAGGTGCTTATCTTGGCGTGATTTTAACGCAGAAGAAAATAATTAAAGATTTGCAGATGCTTCTTATTATAGGTTTTGGGGTTGCGGGCCTTTTTCATATTTTGATGTGTGTCAACAATGTGTACTTGTCTTTCTTTTTCCGTTTGTGCCACGAGATTGGCGACGGGTTTGTATTCCTTGCGTTCTATTACGGTATACCCAAAATTTTTCATATCCGGACTATAGGGGGATGCGCCGCGTTTATCAGTGTATGGATGTGGACTGGCGCTTTTCTTAGCGCTATCGCATTCGGATACATAGGCGATACCTACGGCAACCAATGGCCATTGATAATATCGGGTGCTATCCTTTTTATGATACCGTTTTTGATATATTTGAGAAGGAAAATCGTGGCGGATATTATATAAATTTAAAAATCAAAACTTTTTTGATTTAGATTTTACCTTTTAAGTTGCTTTCTCCTGCATAACGTCGGAGTGATTTTTGCCTTTTCAGTTTGGCAAAAAATAGAATTTGATTTTTTGCTATTAATTCTTCCTAAATCCTACACCCTCTATATATAGATTTCTGTCCTGGCCGTCTTCCAGTAAATCGTTTACAAAACTGACGGATATTTTATGTTTTCCCTTAATTATTTTTATAGTGCCGACTTTAAACTCGTTGCTTGAACTACTTGAGATTACTTTTCTTCCGACTAATTTGTTATCCATTAAAATCTTTACAAGAGCATACTTGCCCTTCACCGGGGTAGATGAGCCTTTTAAAAAGACCGAATATTCTCCCTTTTTAACACAGTTGAAATCAGCAGCGACGGTTCCGTCGCTATTTAAGTTAAGTTGGTCGGGGGTTTTCCAAAAATATGGACTTTCGCCTACCAATTCAAAGTTTTCGAGACCGAGCCAGGTTATATCGCCCTTTTTGTTAATTTCAAAAGATGCCCCCAGATTGGCAAGTAAAGCTGAAGCATATCGATATCCCTTAACCATATTGTTATCATTACTATCCCATTTTATATTATCTATGATAACTATATTTCCTTTTATATTTATACTTGCTAAAGCTGCCGGTAATGTAAAAAATTCTACATTTTCCGGAATATTTACTCTCTCTCCTATAACTAGTTTGTCCAAGAGCAATGCTATACCTCCGCCCCAATCCGGACCATTAATAAAAGATATTTCAAGTTTGTTTTTACCTGCCGGCAGTTTAGCTAAGAAAGGATACTCACGAATTTCATTTTGGCTTGTTGTGATTTGTCCTACTATTTCGTCTGCGACTTTTATTTCTACCTGTGGATAAATACCTCTACTTTCCCTGCTGCCTGCAATTAGTGATAATAAATATATTCCCGATTGAGGAATATCAACAAAACCTTCTACTGCACCCATTGATTTGAACATTACAGCAGTATTAGAATTTTCTAAATGGACTACATTGCCTTTCATCTCCAGTGTCTCTGCCTCAATTTCAAATTTTTGTTTACTTTTATTTATCACCTTGGGCATCAATGTATTATTTATAACCGAAGTATCTAAATTTATTCTTCTGCGCCATCCCTGCGATGGTTCGGTGAGGAATAATAGGTCTTCTCTTGAAATACCTGATAATAGCTTATTATCTCTTGAAGCTATGTAGATTGGTCCCTGTGCAGAGGTAATTTCCAAGCTATCAGCAACTAATATATCTTTAAGTTCTTCGAATGTTTCTTTATCGGGACAATGCCAGTAAACTGTTTTATTAGTAGAGTTTCTGAGGAAATTTTTTATTGCTTTTTTAGATTGTGTAATTTCTCTTCCCCCGCCGTGTAAAATAAGAATGTCCGCATTTTTCAGCTTGTTGTTAGTGAGTAATCCTTTTAACGGGGTATAATTTAATTCCAACTTTGATAAGTCTTCTTCAAATTTTATGTCACTGCCAAAAACGACGGTATTATTTTCGTTTATCGGTTTGGATGCCATGTAATTTATCGAGTTCTGCAGGATTCTTCTGGCCGGCGGTTCATAATCCATTTTTTGACCGAGCAAAGCTTGTATTAACAATATTGAACCCTTTCCGACCGAGATTTCCGTTATAGGTGCCTTGTCTAACGCTCTGTCACTGCCGGAAACAATTATTGCTCTTGCTCCATAAGCATTAGGTCTTACAATCTCATGGTTTGTAAGATAATTATCATTTTTCCAAAATTTCAGGTCTTCTTCAGTGATGCCCTGAAGGACGGGATGGTTTTTGTTAAGGGCAAAAGTCATTGTTGAGTTTTTCTGTCTTAACGATAAACCAAGTCCCAATCCATTTAATGTTTCCTGTTCTAAAACAATGACTTTTCCGCCTTTTTGAAGGAATTCCAATAATTCTTTTGAATTCAGGGTGGCCTTTCCTATTTGGTTTTCAACTTCTTTTTCCGTGATTTGCGGGGCTATTATTAAGAGAGCATCTTCAATATTAACGTTTTTTAAACTATTGAGTGAATCTATAGTTTTTACAGCGGGAATTTTTTTATGGAAATTATTTCCAGGGTCATACAATAAAACATCGGTATTATCAGGAGCTGTTATAGGCTTAAGTTTTTCAATCGTGTAAATTTCTTTGATTGTATTTGCCTGTTTTCCGTCTGCTGTGAGTTCTGCTTGAAATTCTAAGTTTGTCGATTTATTGACATTCGGGGCAATAAAGTTGATAGTTACGAGTTTGTATCCCCCGGGTTCCAAAGTTAATTTTTCTTCCCCTGTAATATTTGTGTTGGATAGGCACCATTTTAAAGTTAAATTAACATCAGAAGAACTGCCATTAAAGATGTCAAATGTGCGTTCTACATAATTACCTGAAAAGAATCTTTTGTCTCTGTTTTGCATAAAAGCTACTATAGGTTTGTAAAACTCTTTTTGTGCCTCATAGAAAGGCCTCATCAAATCATCCACAATTACACCGTGTCGGAAACAGCTCCATGGACACATTCCTGATAATCCTGTGCGCCGGTATGCTATGGTTTGGTCAATCCATGCCTGAAGTTTTGCTTTATCATGATATAGGTTTTTATTTGTGTAGGCAGTGTCGCCGAAAAAGATAGTCCCTGAAGAATAATCCCCAAAAGGCATCCATAAATATTCTCCTATATAGAGGGGCTTGGTTTTAATCCAAGAAAAGTCGCGTCTTGTGACTCCGAGCATTCCGCCGCTACCTGCAAGTTCAATCCTTTTTTCCAGCCAGTCCGCTGTATTTGGCCAATCGGAGTAAGTGGGCGGTTCGTGGGGATAATGCAAGCCGATGATGTCTGCTGCTCCATCGGGGTCCAAATCACCGTCAAAAATGATAGGACGGGAAGGGTCAAGTTCTTTTACAAAACGGCCTAAATCCCCGAGTTTTTTTGGCAGGTCCTCGGAAAACCTGGTCATTCCCATATGTAGTAATTCGTTTTCTATGCTCCATATAATAACGCTTGCGTTATTTCTGTCTCTTTTTATAAGACCTTCTAAATGTTTTCTATAGTTTTCCCAAAATCTTTCATCGTTATAAGCATACATTCCCACCTGGTCTGTATAAACAGCCGCTTCGTCTATAATCATTATTCCTAATTCATCCGCAATTTCCACCCAACGTTTAGGCCAAGGCTGAACGTGGTAACGGAAGGTCGTAATATTGGCTGTTTTTACCGCCTCGAGTTTCTCGCGTATTTTTTCATGGCTATCTACTTCCGATATAGGCCAGCAGCCGGAGCCAAGAAGGTGTCGTTTTACTCCGTTAAGATAAAAATCGGGTCCGTCTGTCCAGAATTCTTTAAATCCGAACCTTTCTTTGGGTGTATCTATTATTTCTCCATCTTTGCTCTTGCGTAAGTTGAGTTGGAGTTTATATAAATGAGGATTTTCAGGAGACCAGTATTTGGCGTTTTTGAAGATAGAGGAAATTTGCCATTTGTTGTCTTTCACAGGAGAAGCAGGTATTTCAAGAGCCACTTTGTTTTTATCGAATACTTTTCCTTCTACCCATAAATTATCTTTCATTGAACCCAACACTATACCTGAAATCGTGATAGTTTTATTGCGGGTGGAAGTGACTATTGCGATATCGTCAAGGTATGTATTAGGCCGCGAGAATAGCCACACGTCATCCATGGGTCCAAAGAAACCGCCTCCACCTATAGGAGCAAGGACCTTGCCCCTGATTGAATCATGAGGTTGGCCTTGTTCTATTCTAAACCCGTCTGCATAGGTTGCTGTTTGGTCCTGGCATCTTAGCTGTAGCCAATGTGTAGAACCCGGTTGAACAATCGATGTTATTTCTACGTCAAAAGGTGTCCATCCGTCCGTCCGTTCTCCCATAATTTTGCCGTCTATGTAAACATGCGGATTGAAACGGCAGCTGTTAAATCTAATAAAGACTCTGCGATTCTGCCAAGACGAAGGTATATCGATTTGTCTCTTAGCCCAGCCGTAGGATGCTTCTCCGATTGCTGTACTGTAAAAGTCTTTGGGGACTTGAGAATCCCACCAGCCGTTTTTAGGCAGTTCGGAAAGACCTTTACCCGTGACTACTTGCCATGCGCCGTTAAGACATATTTTCTCTTGTATATCTTCTTTTGCTGAAATCTCAGCGGGCAAGTTTGTCGCGGCAAACGTTGAAAATATAGTTAATAATATAGGGATACCCATAAAAAAGTTTTTTATTTTGTCTCCCGATTTCATTTTAGCTTTAAAATTGATTATCGTATAATACTAAAGAGTGGTTATTATATGTCAAATTCCCTTAAAAATCTAACTAAACGTTTCAATAACTGGCAAACTTTCGAAGATATTGTTTCTTCATTGAAGAATGCCGAGAGAATATGGATAAGAGGAGTTTACAAGACTTGTTTAGCTTTTTTATTGGCCGGATTAAGAAAGAGACTCAACACGGCAATTCTTGTTGTGTTTGCGGATGAAGAAAAGTCACGTAATTTCTTTACGGATATAAAAGAATTTTCTTCTGAAGGCGTATATTATCTCCCGAGTTACGATTTTTCACTGGAAAGCTCCGATATTTACGATGAAATTGCAAATGAAAGAATATCGAATCTTTACTCGTTATTAAATGATAAATCACCATTTTTAATAGTTGCTTCTTTAAAAAGTTTTATCCAGAGGATGTCTTCCCCTGTTTCTTTTATTTCTTCCGTAATTCGTTTTAAAGTCGGCGAAAATGGGCGAAAAGAATTAATAGAAAAATTGGACGGTTTGGGTTATGAACGGAAAAATATAGTTGAAGATAGGGGAGATTGGTCGCTTCGCGGTTCAATTTTGGATGTTTTCACGTATTTTTATGAAGACCCTATACGTATAGAGTTTTCGCAGGAAAAAATAGAATCAATACGACATTTCGACCCTACAACCCAAAAATCTACAATCAAAATTAAGGAAGCCGTTATTCTTCCTAAAGAGGATGTAATCCGCGAAAAAAGAAATTCCACAATACTATCTTATTTACCTGAAAATTCAATCGTATGTTTGAATGATAGTATGGAACTGCAGGAACGAGCCGGCAAGTTATTTGAAGAGCAGGAATATGGAAATCTTATTGAAATTCAGTTTTTTAAATGGGCCAGAATGCGTAAGGAACTCCATACTAAAAATGTGTTCTTTACTTCGGCTATACCGCAAAAACCGATAGGCGGGTATTCAAGAATGTTCTCTTTGCTTTTTCAATCCCTTTCCCTGAACCAGTCCGCCATTGCTTCGGTGGCGGACGGTTCAGGGCTTGAAGGAATCGGAGCTGGCTTTGACAGAATAGAGCAAAGTGTAAAAGAGTGGCAAAAAGAAAAATTCCATATATATTTTGTTTCCTATAATGAAGGAGAACAGGAAAGACTTAAAGAAATACTAAAAGAAAAAAAATTATATCCGCAAAATAATACATATCTAAAAATCGGAAGGATAGACTGCGGATTTCTTATTTCTTCACTTAAAACGGTAGTTTTAACGGACAAAGAAACATTCTCCCGTTATAGAATACAAAGGCCGTTTCATAAATTCAAAGGCGGAGAAAGCATTTCGTCTCATCTTGACATAAAAAGGGGCAATTATGTTGTACATATCGTTCACGGTATAGGCAGATATTTAGGATTAAACGAAGTTAAAGTCGAAGGCAGAAAAAAAGAATGCTTGATGTTGGAATATGGAAACCGGGCTCTTCTATATGTGCCGATTGAAGGGTTGGATTTATTGCATAAATATATCGGGCTTGAGGGTAAAAGCCCCAAACTTTCGAATTTGGGTTCTTCTCAGTGGAGATACGAAAGAGAAAAAGTTTCAAAAGCTTGCAGAGATATAGCTTTTGAACTTCTAAATACGGAAGCTACAAGAAAAACAAAAAAAGGTTTTGCTTTTTCCGACGATAACCGGTGGCAGAGAGAATTCGAAGCATCTTTTATATACGAAGAAACCAAAGACCAACTTAAAGCATCTCAGGAAGTTAAAGAAGATATGTGCAAGGATATCCCCATGGATAGACTGCTTTGCGGTGATGCAGGTTATGGAAAAACAGAAGTGGCTATTAGAGCCGCTTTTAAAGCAGTTATGGATAATAGGCAAGTAGCAATATTAGTCCCTACCACAATCCTTGCGCAGCAACATTGGTTGAATTTTAAAGATAGAATTAAGGATTATCCTCTTAGAGTGGAAATGCTCTCCAGATTTGAAGCGCGTAAAGAACAAAATAAAATCATAGGTGATTTAAAAAACGGAACTGTAGATATAGTAATCGGCACTCATAGATTGCTTCAGAAAGATGTAAATTTTAAGGATTTGGGACTTATTATTGTTGATGAAGAACAGCGTTTCGGCGTTGTTCACAAGGAAAAACTCAAAGCTTTAAAAAAGACGGTTGATGTTTTAACTTTGACTGCCACGCCCATTCCCAGAACTCTTTATATGATGCTTTCTGGAATAAGGGAACTTAGCATGCTCAACACGCCGCCGCGCGATAGATTGGCGGTAAAAACTATCGTTTCCGAATTTTCCCCGCAGTTGGTAAAAGATGCCATTAGGAATGAAATCACACGGGGCGGTCAGGTTTTTTTTCTGCATAATAGAGTGGAAAATATAAATCAAACAACCGATTTCATAAGAGATTTAATTCCTGATGCCATTGTAGAATTTGCTCATGGGCAGATGAATGAAAAAGAACTTGAAAAAATCATGTTTCTTTTCATTAATAAAAAAATAGATGTGTTGGTTACCACGACTATTATAGAATCAGGGCTTGATATTCCGAATACAAATACAATAATTATAAATGATGCGCATAAATTCGGTTTGGCGGATTTATATCAACTGAGAGGCAGGGTTGGCAGATATAAATTGCAGGCTTATGCATATTTATTGATTACTCCCAAAGAATTATTGACTCCCGAAGCAAAAAGAAGGCTGCGTGCTCTGGAGGAGTTTTCTCATCTTGGTTCGGGGTTTCAGTTAGCTATGCAGGATTTGGAAATAAGAGGCGCAGGCAATATACTCGGCGCAGAACAGCACGGACACATAATGAAGGTAGGTCTTGAACTATATATGAAAACTTTAAAAGATACCGTGGATAAACTGAAAGGTAAAAAAATTACAAAGCAAATTATTCCAAAAATAGATTTGGATATTCCCGTTTACATACCGTCAAGTTACATATCCGACGAATCTGCCAAATTATCCGTATACAAGAGAATAGCAGAATTAGGCGAAGAAAAAGAATGCTTAGCATTAGAAGCGGAACTTAAAGATAGATTCGGAAAGCTGCCTCCTTCGGCAAAATTACTGTTTGATATTGCTAAAATTAAAGTCAGGGCTGAGAAAGCCGGGATAGAATATCTTATCAGAAAAGAAAATAAAATCATTTTTAACTTCCGTAAAAAACAAAACTTGCGCAAAGAAGTAGCCCAATTGCCGAGAAAATACAATCGTATTATAAATACGCAGGAAGAACTGTGTTTTACTCTAAAGCCTAAAGAGGCGAACCACGAGAAAATTACTCGCAAAATTATTTCCTTGTTGCAAGTATTCACACGATAGATTAGAATACCCCATAAAATTAAGTAGGGAGTAGCGCTCCGTCGCTAAAGCTTTGGAGCGCCGCGCCTCCCAAAGTCTCGTACGGCGGGCAGGTCGGCGACAAGTAGAAAGTAGAGAGAAAAAATATTCGGTCCTGCCGCTTTTTACTATTAAGTTGCTAAAAAGGGAATGTCTTGAAATGAAGATTTTAAAACTGTTGGTTTTTATAATACTTTTTCAAATATTATTTCTTTCGAGTTCTTTTGCGAAAACAATAGATTATATAGTAGCAATAGTTGATAAAGAGGTAATTACGGCTTCAGAATTGAGGGAAAAATTAGAGGTTTTGGCAAGGCATTATATAAAAATTTATAACACGGACAAATTGGAAGAACTGTTAAAACAAGCAAGAGAAAATATTTTAAAAGAAACAATAGAAGAAAAAATATTGCTTATCAATGCGGATAAAGCAAACATAGAAGTGACGGACGGAGAACTCGAAAAAAGCATGGAGGAGTTCAAAAAAGGATTTTATTCGGAGGAAGAATTTTTGACCCAACTTAAAGCGGAGGGACTTACTCTTGCCGATTTTAAAGACAAAACCAAAACGAGAATAAAAATAAGCAAATTTATCAGGTTAAACATTATAAAAGATGTTAAAATTACCGAAGAGGAAATCGAAAGTTTTTACGAAGAAAACAGAACATCGTTTTTAGCGCCGGCGCAAATTAAAATTTCGCAGATTTTGATAAAAAATACCGGAAATAGCGATGCTGAGGCAAGAATAGGAGAGATTTTTCAAAAACTGAAAGCCGGCGAAGATTTTTCTTTGCTTGCAAAAACATATTCGGAAGGGCCTAATGCTGTAAACGGAGGAGACTTGGGATTTGTATATCCCGAACAACTTCAGCCCCAAATCAAGGAGACCGTTTCCAAATTGAATGCCGGAGAATTCACAAATCCTCTTCTTTCTTCCTTAGGTTATAATATCATTAAATTAGAAGCAAAGAAAATGCCGCAATATGCGCCCTTGTCCGAAGTAAGCGAGTTGATTAAAAGAAGAATATATGATATAAAAGTTGAGAAAGTTTATGAAGATTGGATGAATAATGCTAGAAAGGATATTGACATAGTCTTGATTGAAAAATAAAACAAATTTAAAAATAGTTCAAAGGATTTAATCGTTGGAAATGTCTAATTAAC
>Ga0272442_10007397_pt1 | contig 14199 bp, 15 predicted proteins | sample SSMForm2O_FD_200262 | JGI IMG/M metagenome (GOLD analysis project Ga0272442, IMG submission 200262) | Marine sediment archaeal communities from Little Sippewissett salt marsh, Falmouth, MA, United States - SSM-Form-2O | ecosystem: Environmental > Aquatic > Marine > Wetlands > Sediment ...
CCGTCATCGAACGGGCAAGGCTCACCGGAAGACGATCCGTCGTCCGGGAACGGGCTGACATCCCCTGAAGAAGATCCCCCGTCATCGAACGGGCAAGGCTCACCGGAAGACGACCCGTCGTCCGGGAACGGGCTGACATCCCCCGGGGAAGATCCACCGTTATCAGTGAATGGACATGGATCCGCCCCCAAAACAGGGAACGTGAGGACGCAAAACGCGAGACCCATAGCTAATAAAAATCTATATTTTCTATCCATCTGGCCACCTTGATTGCAGTTTTTACCATTCAAGACAGGAGAGATACCTCATCATCCTTGCACCATTGGTATCGATCCCTTCTCGCTTGATATACGATATCTTGCTTTCCTCTGTATATAAACCTGATTCAAGGTACCATTACCAGGATATTTCAGGGAATAAATATCCTTTTTTTCCACGAATGCAAATTAAATATACGAGATTTTTTACCGTATGGCTGGAAAGGAATGAAGCAGCATACAAAGACCGGATTCGATTTGGGACAAGGCGAGAATAATGACAAAGGATGACGATTACCTGGTGAAAATCGTGAAAGAATGGGATATATCATCCCTTCTCGAACTTTTTCGGGCTGGCGGCTGGTGGAAGGAGGAATGGAACCCTGCCCACATCCCCGATCTCGTGAAAGCAAGTTTTGCTTTTGCAGTTGCCATTCGTGTCGAAGACGGAGTAACTGCCGGAATGGGGCGGGTAATATCAGACGGTATATCTGATGCATACATCCAGGACCTGGTGATCCTGCCCGAATACAGGAGAAGAGGTATCGGTGCAAGAATCGTCCGGACTCTACTGGACCATTGTACGAGTAACAATATTTTCTGGATTGCTATTATCGCAGAACCCGGCACCGAAGATTTTTACGGCACGCTCGGTTTTTCAAGGATGAATGAATATGTGCCCATGTTATTTTCAGGAGGAAGCACATGAATATCACGTTTTCTGATTTCAGACCTGTTACATTCGATGATAAAGAAGTTTTTCTCTCCCATTACTCAAGGTTTCCGCAGACTCACAGCGATAACACCTTCACTAACATGATGTGCTGGAACCATTTTGCACATTACCGGTATGCCATGGTGCATGACAGTATTCTCATCTCCAGCACGATTGAGGGAAATACAAAATTCCGCCCGCAGATCGGTCCGAGAAATCCAAAACTTCTGGAAAATCTGTTCCGGATGGCAATAACAGATGGCGACGAGGTACCTCTCGTGCTCATCGACGGGAATACACGGGACTGGATAGAGGAACTCTATCCGGACCTTCCAATGTATGCCGACCGGAATTATTTCGAATACGTGTACAGGACAGAGGACCTCGCAGAACTACCCGGGCAGAAATATCAGACTATCCGTCGCCAACTCAACAGATTCTGGCGCAACTGCAATCCGGCCGTGGAAGTGATACATGATGATAATCTTCTCGAAGTACGGGTATTTCTTGAAGAGTGGTGCGAATGGAGGGACTGTGACTCCGAACCATTTCTGCTCCATGAAAAGGAGGCTATCCTGTTTGCCATTTCGCATTTCAAGCAACTTGGTCTTTCCGGGCTTCTTGTACGTGTCTCCGACAAGGTGGGTGCCATCGCGCTCTTCGAGATGATGAACCCGGATACTGCACTGGTTCATTTTGAGAAGGGACTCCCCGATTGTGAGGGGATATACAAGGCAATCAATGCTGAGACTGCGCGCTTCCTGAAAGGGCGGGTGGACTTTATCAACCGCGAGAGTGATATGGGGGTCGCCGGCATAAGAACCGCAAAAACCAGGTATCGTCCTCATCACATGGTGGAGGTCTATTATGTGACAAGAGAGGATCTGGAAAAGATTGTGTAGAAGAGAGACCGAAATAAAGCAGTCATTCTTAAAGGCCAAATATCGCTGCTTCCCTTCTCCGGGCAATGATATATACGGCTTGAAAACAGGCCGTTGCTGGCGGATTGGCCATTATACGAAGATTATTCTTTTATGAAGGGAAAATAAATATGATGAAAACTCCCTTCCACCTGATGCTTGTTCCAACCCTTGGCTGCCCGGCCCGTTGCAGTTATTGCTGGAGTTCGGAGGAAGGGTCCCCCATAATGAGCATCGAGACGGTCAAAGACGTTGTACGATGGATGCGGGATTTTCAAGAAAATCCAGTTACAATAACGTTCCATGGGGGCGAACCGCTTCTTGCGGGAGCAGAATTTTATCGGCAGGCATTACCTCTTCTATCGGAAGGTCTATCCAATCTTTCACCATCTTTTGCCATACAGACCAATCTATGGAGGATGACACCGGAAATTGCGGATATACTGGCTGAATACTCAGTTCCTGTAGGATCAAGCATAGATGGTCCCGAATATATTAATGACCTGCAGAGAGGGAAGGGCTATTTCAAGAAGACTATGCGGGGTTATGAAATTGCAAGAGCGCACGGGCTTGACGTGCGGTTCATCTGTACATTTACCTCTCATTCCGTCGAACACAAGGAAGAGATATTCAATTTTTTCCTGAATAACAATCTCACTCTCAAGCTTCACCCGGCATTACCTTCCTTGAGAAATGAAAAACCTGAAGAATGGGCTCTTTCTCCGGAAAAATACGGAGATTTGTTGGTTTATCTCCTGGACAAGGCCCTGGAGCATATAAATGAGATTGAGGTCATGAATATCAATGACCTCTGTAAATGCGTATTTACCCGCCACGGGAATGTCTGCACATTTGCCGATTGCATGGGTTATACATTCGCTGTTGGGCCCGACGGAGATATTTACCCCTGTTACCGTTTTGTTGGAATGCCAGAGTATGCGATGGGAAACGTATCCGATAACCCGGGCAGGGAAGAACTGGCACAATCTCCGGCATGGAAACTCATGCACGAGTTCAGGGATTTCGTTGATCAGGAATGCGCAGAATGTCCGCATATCAGGTACTGCCGTGGGGGGTGCCCGTATAATGCGATTACACCCGCCAGAGGAAAGATCGAAGGTGTTGACCCCCACTGTCCGGCGTACAAAATGATATTTGATGAAATTTCGAACCGCTTAAACAAGGAGATGTTCGAGTCGCCTATGATGGAAATGGGTGGTTTTGGCATGAAACGGGAGGGGAAGAAGCCTGGGATCATGTCACTGATGCAAAAGATGATCTCCAGGTAATTTTTTTAATACTGGCCCGTTGGGATCCTAAAAAATGCAGGTTCGCAGTTTGGAATTTATTGGCGGATACGTTTTGTTCTTTTATTCGCGGTGTCACCATGTGCTTAATAAGACCACACTGAGGCAGAAGATCAGGTTGGTGAGTGTTATACGATCGAATACAAACGTCATATCAGTATATCTTAACACTTAATCATTGGATAGTAATTTTTAGAATCTTCTCCCGTCATTTTAATTTCAAATGGGGTTCCTTCTGGAATTATGTAAGATAATGGGAAGATATCACTCTTGCCAAAAATAATTCTTCTCTCATTTCTCTCAAAAGATGCCGGAAAAGATCCCGATTATATTTAATTGAATCAGCCACCCTTTTGCGGTCGGAGCAGAGCATACAACCCCAGTCTCTATCAAATCACGCCTGGCAAATCAGGTTCATTGACAGAGATTCAGCCCGGACACTCTACCTCGAAAAAACCATACAGGAAGCCTATCGGGAAGGCGGTGCGCGTCACTTAAAAACGGATGATATGGGCCCGATTCAAAATAAGCCCGATTTTGACCCAGATATCCACAAAAGGCTATTAATGTGGCGTTGATATCGGAAAAAGCGTCCAAATATCTATTGGAATGATACAAATGTTTAAATCCGGGAGATCAAACCTCTAAGAAATAGTTCATGAGAACTACCGCTGGAGAAATACAATGCTCAAGATGAAGCATGATATGGTTGTCCGTCCGTTAGAGGATGAAGATGTTGTAATGAAGTTTCGAAAAGAGAAGGCATGGGGTTTGTGTACGAGTGTCGACCTCAAGAACTGCAACCCTGAGACGATAAGAAACCCGGAGAAGATCAGGGATTTTATCATAGAGCTCTGTGATCTCATCGAGATGAAGAGATTCGGGGAACCCACAATTGTCCATTTCGGACCGAACGAGAGAGTTGCCGGTTATTCGATGACCCAGCTCATTGAGACGTCACTCATATCCGGGCACTTTGCAAATGAGACAAATTCAGCGTACCTGGATATCTTCAGTTGCAAGGAATATTCTCCTGAAAAGACGGTGGAGTTCTGCAAGAGATTTTTTGAAGCCGGGTCGGCCAGTCACAATATCTTATTCAGGTATTAAAAGGAGGATAGATCTCCAAAAAAAGTCATTTTTAAAAAAATTCCATAGTACTATCTGCCCGGGGGGTTGGAAATGCATCAGGGGAGATAATCGCCCATCCACCGTTTAATTCTCTGTTCTGCTGCTTCATACCCGCCATCAAGGAAAATAGCACCGATTATTGCTTTTCCTGTTTCGATGAGTATATTATCAGGCATATTCGAGGATTGACGGCTCTCTTCCGGATCTACCCTGATGAATCTTTCAATTGAAAGATCCTGAACAAGGGCGGCAACCGTCTCGTCCCTGCAGGCCTCTTCAAGATATCTCTTCACATCATCGGTATCGTCAAGCCCGCTGCGAATAAGAAGATCGGTTAGGACGGTCTTCAAAACCGAATTACCGAGAAATACATAGAGATCCTGGTCTTTTGGCCGCGATTTTTCATGTACAGGTGAGCTGGCATATGATCCACGTGTCAGTGCCCTGTCAAGAATGTTCTTTTCATAAAAATGATACCCTAAAAGATCCTCAACTGTGATTGTTATCACCTTCCTCAGATCTGCTGATGTACCTTCTATCTGATAAATAATCTGCTGTTGATAGACCAGCAATTCCTAATTATCTTCAGCAGAAGACAGAAGAGATCCAAACCTTGTTGGGCTCATTTGAGTTTGGATATGTTCAAGCAATCGGGTTATTGAGCCGGAGGCCGGGGAGACATGTTCATTACCGGAGTGCATGAGCAGATCACCTGGATAAATATATGGCTCTGTAAAAATGGGGTGCTCCTGATATTCAATCACCTGATAGATAGGGGGGGTTGATGCCAGATTCTGGGGGTGTCCGGCAAAATGAAAAAACCAGGTGACATATCAAAGAGCATTATACATTGTTACCTTTCAGGTTAAAAAATTTTCATATTACTTTTACACCAACTGTCTCACCGGAACATGAATACGATTATGTAAATGGTAGAGCAGATGGGCTGGTATGCGCAAAAATTCGACGATATGCGTTCCTTTCCTACCAAATAAAGTAATAATCATTCATTTTATTAGATCAGGCCAAATCACGCCTGTCAACCAGCCGCCTGGGACGACCTTTGGTGCGATGTAGTTCAAGGCCTCCCGGTGGAGTGATATTGAAGATTACATCAAAATTTTCGCCATATGCATCTGCCAGGCGGGGCTTGTATAAGAAGAACGACTCGAGAAAACGATCCTTGATCTTCTGGCTGTTAATACTGTCTGATCCCTCGCATTCCAAGCTGACTCTTAGTACTATATTGTCTTCGTCCTCCTGCTGATAAACGAAGGCCTCATATTCTCCGGTAAGATATTCCATGTTCTCCCACTGGAACACACCTCTCTCGATGTCCACCCGGTTGACAGGGGTCTCAAGTATCCATACCGTTTCTGCCTCACGCTCCGGAGAAAACATCTTCATATGTGTCCTTCCACAGGGGCATCTCTTCCTGGTTAGTACAACGGTGGTATCTTCGGTATCGTAATTCAGGAGTAATGTTCCGCAATGTTCTCCGACAGGGATGAGGGTCGTCAAAACTGCCCGCCCGCATTCCCCGTCCTTTACGAAAGATCTCATTTGAGGGTCGTACACATCAAGGTGAACCAAATCTTCAGGGATATGAAGGCCGTTTATCTCCGTGCATTCGCCGCACATTGTCCCTTCCGTGCTCCCGTAGGTGTTGTACACATCCATCTGCCATAATTCGGCGAGATAGGAACGTGATTCTTCTGCGAAACTCTCCCCTCCAATCACCAGGCGCCGTAACGACGTCTCTGCCGGAGAAAGACCCTCCTTCTCCAAACGCCGTGCAAGTTTGAGCAGCTTAAATACGCTACCGACTATGGCAGTGGGTTGATACGAGGCGATCATCCTGATAGGGAAGTTACACTTTCCGGTGGGAATGATTGTCATACCGATTTCCCTTGCTGCAAGTGTCATTGTGTTTGCACCCACGTTCATTCCATACGAGGCACAGATGATCACCCGATCCCCCTTTCCGATACCCTGCGATACAAAAATACGTGCGTATTTCTCTGCATATCTCATCCAGTCCTGCCACGTAAGAAAGAAACTCTTTGGAACTCCTGAAGTGCCGCTTGTTTCATGAATGGTATATACATCCTCCCAGCCGACACTTTTGAACATGAATTCGTCGGTTACCGGGGGCTGATTTTTCCGTATCGATGCACCTGAGATCAGTGGCAGCTCGAGGAGATCTTCATGCTCTCGAATATCTTTCGGATCAACATGATTCTCGCTGAACCATTTGCGATAGAACAGGGAATGTTCCTGTGCATAGCGAACGGTATAGCGAAGACGCTCATCTATGAGTGCATCAAGATCGGCACGTGGCATGGTCTCCATCGTCGGATTGTATATTGAAGTATTATCCATTGAAAAGGGAGTATGGATATCCTACATGTAAAATATTCTGTTGAATCTGCGGAAAATGACCCGAAGATCTTTTTGAAATAATTTTGCCAGATTGTTCCCAAATTTGCGGTTCTCCAGAGGAATATGTTTAAATTTTATCCGTGGGAACAACTCCGCAAGAGAGGTATTGGAATGTCAAAGGATACTCGCTACAAATACACGGTCTGCGGCATATATCTATTCGCCGTTGAGGGGCGAGCCGCATAACGGCATCCCGGCAGGAACACAGTTCGACGATCTCCCGGAGAGTTTTCGTATGCCCCATCTGTGGTATGCAGGGGAAAAGGGAAGATTGGAAAGTGGGGGTTTGAAGAGTGGGTTCCGACCCGGTGGATCTGCTCGGTATGTGGTTATGTTTATGATCAGAAACGCGTTGAGCCCCACCGTGGAATAAAAGCCGGTACACCGTTTGAGGAACTGCCGGATGATTATACCTGCCCCATATGTGCACTTGATCCAAAAATTGCCAAAAAATTTGGAAAAGTGTATAAACAGGGATTCGAACCCCTGGATATCGCATAACTCTTTTTTATATGAGAATGACTACCCCATCTTCATCAAATATGCTTGCATGTGTCACGAATTCGATAATATTTGTTTTTAGGGTATTCCCCTGTTCCAGTGCCTGAAAAAAATACACCACTATCAATTTTTCCCGGTTCAATATGCTTTAGTTCCATCTAAGAAAGCATGGTATGGGTGCAGGGGTTGATCCCATCTTCTTATCATATCGCATCATATGATTTATGACAATTTCCTGACTGGATTTTCCATCCATTCAATACAAGATGTTTTAGCGAAAGAATGGCCTCTTTTATTCAAAAAAGAGAGAATGGTTGGTTTAAAGGATGAATGGCCTCATCATTTGATCCACTTAAAAGACTTTTAACAGAATTTTTTGGCTTACTGGAGATATGCTATATATATTCATGACAGAATGTAGAATACGGCAGCGGGAAGTGCGAAATGTTTGAAAAAGTATTGTTACCTACAGATTTTTCGGGATACGCCCACAGGACCCTGGATTATTTAAAAGAGATACCCGGAATCAAAGAAGTAATTCTGCTGCATGTAACAGAAGAAGTCCGTTCGGACGGGAAGGCCTGGATAGCAGGGCAGGATTCGCTGTCACCATCCGATCATGCCTGGAAATCACTCCAGAAAGAGAGGGAATATCTGGAGGGCAATGAGATTCCTTCCCTCGTAAAGATGGTGGGCAGGGAAAAGGGCGATATAGCAGGCGCCATACTCGCATATGCGGAGAAGGAAGACGTATCGCTTATTATGATGGGGGCGAGGGGAAAAGGCATAGTCGGGGGTTTTTTACTGGGAAGTGTTTCATCAAAGGTACTTCGTAATGCCAGGACGCATGTCCTCATCAACCAGTACCGCTCATTGCCTAAAAAAGCCATCATAAAAAAGGGAGAGCCGGAAATAGAGCGGCATCCCGGACCTTTATTCCGGAAGGTTCTCGTTCCGGTCGACTTTTCAAGGCTGTCCACCGAAGTGATTGAATTTGCACGGGATATTGAAGGAATCGAAGAGATCATCCTGCTTCATGTCATCTCCCATGGCGAGAGCAACAGGGAACTGGAGACTGGGATGAAAGAGTCATACAAGAGGCTCCAGTACCTTTCAGGCAAGCTTGATTTTGATCTTTCGGTCAAGATCCATATCCGGTTCGGCAATCCTGCCGAAGAGATCTGCACCCTTGCCGAAGAAGAGGGGGTCACCATGATCATGATCTCCCGCTTTGGAGCGACAGGAGAGATCAGGAATATCCTGGTAGGGGACACGGTACTGGAAGTTGCGAAAAAGGCAAAAAGGCCCGTCTTTGTGAAATATCCTACGATCTCCCCGGTGGTGATGGCAAGGGAGCTTGAGTCATTTGAATTTCACCTCGCCGAGGAGATATGGATGCAGTATCGTCAACAACGGGCAGATCCCGAAACCGATAGGCTATTCGGGGTCTTTTTCGGGGATTCACTCATATCTGTGGCCCGGTGCAGACGCTATCCGGGCGGGCAGGCAGTAGACGCGGTATTTACCCGTGATGAGTTCAGGGGAAGAGGGTATGCAACAAAGGTTACGGATGTACTTGTTGCATCCTGCGGCAGTGAGACATTGTACCTGCAGTCTCCTCAGGAGCTTGTCAAATTCTATGAATTATATGGATTTATATCAGTAGATAAAAATGAAATTCCTCAATCTATCAGGGAAGGGAGTATCCTCACCATGGGAGAGACGGCACCGGTTAATCACCAGCCCATGAAACGGGAACCGGGACCACTTGAAGCGTAGGTGGCGGTTCGTCGACCGGCCTTGAGAAGGGATGCAGGAACGTCCCTGGCAAGAGTCTTATGAGTCAGGATTCTCTTGACTTACTTGCCAGAATGGGGAGGGGTTATTCTCTCTCCATCCTCTTCATCATCTCTATAAGCACGGCAAAGACCGTTGCTTCGAGGGGATCGCGTATCATCGCAATATCGTCGTCTTCATGCAACCTGATCATACCGGCCAGCTCTTCGGCATAGTCCCGGTCGGCTGCATGCAGGGCTCTTCTTGCCCTTATCCAACGATCGGCGGTATGGTGAAGGTCGTTGTGGCCAACGCGATTTTTTCCGGGATTAACCATAGGTTATCAGCTGGATATTTTATCCGAACAAGGATTAATGGATGGCAGGCGGGGCGAAAGTGGCTCTCCGTGCCGGCATTTCCGGTGCAAAATACGAGTTTTTTTGAAGTTATCACAGCTCCGGCGACAATGGCGATCAGGAAATATGTGTATCTTCTCCAAATAGCGGATGAAAAAAAGTTAGATGAGTTTGAATATGGGGTGACTCTCGGCCACACATTCGAGACCGAGCTGGCGGGTTGCCTCGAGGATGGTGATATCGGTGTAGGCCTGTGCAGTGATCATGGCTTCTACGTTCTCGATAGGTCCGTACATGATCAGGTCAGCACCAAGAGTGCTTGCAATCATGTTACAGCCGATATCGGGTGCAGACCATGCTGCCTGGATGACACCTTCCATTCCGCCCTTGTAGTGGTGGAAGAGCTGCTGGGTGTATTTGTCCTTACCCTCCAGGCCCGCTGCGAGCTGGGAGGGAGTTTTCTTGGTTCCCTTCCAGCGCTTGAGCCATGTCCACGAGACCGTCATGTTGTGGTATGCACCACCGGTCGGGTAGCCGTGGATGGCCTTGCATGCAAGGATTTCACGGTATGCACCACCGGAGCCGATTCCGAGGGGCGTAGCTGCGGTATCGAGGATCGGGCGGGTAATACCTGCCTCTTCTGCAATCTGCAGCATTCCCTTCTCCTGCCCGGCAACACCGCCCTCGGTCAACACTTTCTCCCTGCCGACCACTGAGGGGTCACCGGGGTTGAATGCCAGGACGATGGCTGCAGTCACATCGCTGTTCTTGATAGCCTCGATGTTCTCCGGCGGAATTGACCCGTTGATCGAGTTGTAGATCGCACGGTCTGCAAGCCCGACTTCTGTCGTGTACTTGCAGGCATGGGCGAGTGCAGCCGGCACTGATGAGTCCATCAAAAACGCGGTCTTGTTGTCTATACTGTCGAACCAGGTAAAGTAGCTCTCAAAGGCTTCCCCGTATTCAGCGATGATCTGGATGAAGTGGGGGATGCCGGTCAGGTCTGAAAGCTCCTGGCACCGGTTCCAGAGGGCCTCTGCTGTTTCTTTGTCTATCTTTCCGGTCTTGTCGTCAAGCACTACTTCATGCTTGTTGTAAAAGATAGAAGCGCCAAGTACTGTCGGGTATTCCCCTGGCTGTCCTCCAATCATGGTGCCGTTGAAATCCCAGACACTTTGCTCTTTTTCGAATCTGAACATATGTTTTCACACCTCCATTACATAATGACGTTTAATTTCGGGAGCAGCACAAGCAGCATGACAAATACAGTAAGTCCTGCTACAAGTCCATAGAGGATACCAATATCCCGACCGATTTTCCTGCCCACGCGCTGGGCAATCTCTGCATCCGTAAACTCGATCTGGCTTTCGATTTTATCCAGTCTCTTCTCGATCTCGAGGAACTGGGGGTTTACGCCTGCAGCTGCGACTTCGATACCGCCTTCGGCCTCCTTGACTTCGACGACCATTGGGTCGGCTTCGAATGCACCCGGGTCCTTGCCCTTGAGTTCATCGATTTTTCCCTTGATGGCGCCCATATCCTCGGCTTCCATGATATTGACCAGTTCACACTGCTCCTGATAACGCTTTATGGCGTCGTCTGCGAGGTTCTCGATGAACGGGATAGCGCCTTCGGCACCGACTACCCTTCCGTCCTTGACTCCGTTTTTATGGAGCGCATCCATTGTCTGTCCTGCGAGGTGACCTTTTACTTCGGTCCCGCAGAGCAAGATGAAGCGGATGTTTGGGTTGGAGATGATGTTGGCGATGACTTTCTCCAGTCCGAGATTTTCGGTTTTACAGGATCCGCAGATAGCAGCTCCCGCATCACAGATTCCCTTCTCATCGAGGTGTGAACCGCAGGTCATGACGGCCACGGGGCTGTTTGGGTCTCCCGCCTGGAAGTCGCCCTGGACAATTGGCCAGCCGCTTGCCGGTGATTTCTTTTCTGCCATTTTTCTCACCTCACACGAACACAGCAGGTACCACGATCAGGATCATTGCAACGAGCACTCCTATGGCGAAACCGACAATCCCGGATTCACTCAGAGCCGAATCATACTTGTTCGACCGGGCAATGATCTGCGCCTTATAACGGATATTCTCCATCATATTCTCGATTGCAACCATCCTGATAGGTCCTGCCGACTTTGCACCTTCTTCTGTCATTGTCAATTCACCCCATCAGCATGAATCCGAGAATGGCGAATGATACGATTAGTCCTATCATTATGCCTTCTATCTTCCCTGAATAGACACCAGCGGCGAATTTGTCGCGATATCCGATATCAGTGACCATCCTCTCGATGACCTTCATCCTCGCAGTGATAAGGGCAAGTTCGCCCGACATCGGGCGGACTTCCCCACCCAATTCCTCGGCTCCGCCTTCGGCCTCCTTGACCTCGACGATCATCGGGTCGCCGGCGAATGCACCCGGGTCCTTGCCCTTGAGTTCATCGATTTTTCCCTTGATGGCGCCCATATCCTCGGCTTCCATGATATTGACCAGTTCACACTGCTCCTGGTAACGCGATATTGCGTCGTCTGCGAGGTTCTCGATGAACGGGATAGCGCCTTCGGCACCGACTACCCTTCCGTCCTTGACTCCGTTTTTATGGAGCGCATCCATTGTCTGTCCTGCGAGGTGACCTTTTACTTCGGTCCCGCAGAGCAAGATGAAGCGGATGTTTGGGTTGGAGATGATGTTGGCGATGACTTTCTCCAGTCCGAGATTTTCGGTTTTACAGGATCCGCAGATAGCAGCTCCCGCATCACAGATTCCCTTCTCATCGAGGTGTGAACCGCAGGTCATGACGGCCACGGGGCTGTTTGGGTCTCCCGCCTGGAAGTCGCCCTGGACAATTGGCCAGCCGCTTGCCGGTGATTTCTTTTCTGCCATTTTTTTCACCTCATATCAGATGGAACGCAAATACTCCTGCGATAAAGAGCCCTACTGCAAGTCCGTACCAGAAGGCGGTCAGCGCTCCGGCAGCTGGCAGTGCATTCTCCCTTCCCGGGAATGATGCCAGGAAATTACCCTTTCCGGAGAGCATATTGATAAGATCGCCGCTGATTGCTTCAAGCTCACCAACCTTCTCGAGGATAGGTGCAAGCGACTCTCCCGCAGAGGATACGACTCCTACCATCGGGTCGACGACAAGTCCGTATTCCGGAAGTACCTGAACAAACATCTACTGTCCCTCCAGTTCGGGTATCGGTTTTGCGTCCAGCCAGTCGTATGCATCGCGCTTGGAGAGTTCGATATACTTGGCGTATGTATAATACCAGCCGATCAATGCCACAATCAGTGATAGCAGTGCTGGGCCCATGGGAATGAGTGCCATGGACATCACGGCGACCGGAATCATCGAGACGAAACCGCACTCGGCTGCCAGGTAGAGCATCCTGTCCTGAGTCCAGCTGGGGCCCAGACATGCGTTGAACGGGTGCTGAATAGCAATCCCGCCGAGCATGAAGGCCGTTGCAATCAGGCACCCTCCGATAAGGGAGACCTGGTAGCTGGGAAGAGAAAGACCGAGAATGCTGATGCTCCCTGTAAGAAGGCCCGTCAGGTCGAATGTCCCGGCAATCTGCGCCGAGAAGCCCATAAGGACAAGTGCGCCGATAACTGCCATCTCGATAAGAGACATTATCATGACGGGAATCTTCATGGCGAGGATGTTATTTGCAATGAATCCAAGGATTGCACCGATAACTGCGGCAAGTATCACCGCAACAATGGGCGCCATGATTCCGAACTTGGTGGCAAACAGCATGGCAATCACGCCTGAACCAAATGCCATCATACCGGCCGAGGGAACCCCCGTACCGATACCGTAGCTGCACAGGTGCTTGATGGTGTGACTTCCCCAGATCAATGCTGCAATTGCGGCAAGGCCACCGAAGAATGCCATCCAGGGGGCTCCAAGGAATGTATTTGCATAGCTCAGATAGATGCACACCAGGGATACGACTAGGCCGGCTGCTATGATTGTGTTGTGGGGAATGCCTCCCTCAATTACTTCAACTTCTACTGTCATTTCCACACCTCATATCGCAACAATCATGATCGCAACCATTCCACAGACAGCCGAGGCCACTGCTGAGGCCACGATTGCCCTTGGGAATCTCTTGAACTTCGGGTCGTGCGGTCCTTCGATGGTACCGGTGATGTTGTATGCAGCAAGCACTGCATTCACCAGGAACATCCCTATGGCGAAGATACCTGCGAGTGAGACGGCAATCGGCAGGATCTGTGCCGGGAGGGCACCCATCATATCGGGGAGCTCTGCCTGGTATATATCCAGGAGCATGACGTAAATGAGCGTTCCGCCTGCACCCCCGAGGGTACCTCCGATCACGCCGCCAACATAGGAGACGAACGGCAGACCATGGCCTTCTGTCCCCTGGGACTTGAATTCAGCCTGTGTATCACCGGTTATCGGATCCTTGGCAACTTTACCGGATGCTGAAGGAATTCCCATACCGAAGACATAGATGAAATTCACGAACAAACAGGTTATGGCCATCATCAGGCCGCCACCGATTCCACCGGTGATGACCGCAATCACGGTACCCTGTTCGGCTGCCCATGCACCTCCGAAAAGCCCTGCCAGACCGGCACCAGCTGCAAGCATGGCCACACCGGTAGCGATACCCGGGGCCTGTCCCATTGCAGCCGGTGCACCACCGACCGGAACGAAGTGAACGCCGAATCCGACGAGGACACCGCCCAAGATTATGCCGATCAATGCCATGAGTGCCAGGCCCGATCCCGCCAGTACATATGTCGCTG
>Ga0272442_10007399_pt1 | contig 14199 bp, 13 predicted proteins | sample SSMForm2O_FD_200262 | JGI IMG/M metagenome (GOLD analysis project Ga0272442, IMG submission 200262) | Marine sediment archaeal communities from Little Sippewissett salt marsh, Falmouth, MA, United States - SSM-Form-2O | ecosystem: Environmental > Aquatic > Marine > Wetlands > Sediment ...
GGATTTTCGCAAGAGTTCGCATTCTTTCGCGTTTCTTCGCATCTTATCGCGGTATTTGAAGCGCAAAACGGTATAAAACGGTAGTGGCATTTTGGCAGTATCTGGATGCCTGTAAAGTTGCCGTCACAGGAGAACATCCCTCCAGAATTGAAGGAATCGTAGCAGTGTGAGGATTGGGCATACTGGGTATTTAGCGGGAGGTCATGGCGTGTCCTCGAGCACTATACGATTAATCATTTGCCCCATGCTTGAGTAAGACTTTGATAGCGGCTGTGTTTCTCCTTGGCGTGGCTAACTCAAGCGGCGTCTGGTCCAATGAAGTCTTGGCATTGACATCAGCGCCTTTGGTAATAAGCAACTCAATAATCTCAGGCCGATCATGATAAGCCGCCCAGTGGATGGGCTGATAATCCCATCTATCCTTTGCCGCTATGTCGGCTCCATGGGCAATGAGGGCTTCGGCGCTGCTCCTTTTTCCAAACCGTGCTGAGTAGTGTAAGGCCGTAAACCCGTATAAATCGTTCCGATGATCGATCCTGGCACCGTTAGCCAGAAGCAATTCGATGATCTCTATCTCCTCTCTGATCACAGCTGTGACCAAAGGCGTCATCCCGTTCTGATCCTCATCATTCATATCAAGACCTTCTCGCATGAACAATGCCAGTATCTCCTCGCGGTCACGACGGATCGCTTTGCTCCAGCCTCTCGGCTCTCCGGCATTGACATCGGCGCCTGCATCGATGAATAATTGAACGATCTCGGCGCTGCCGGAGGAAGCTGCCAGCGCCAAAGGATTCCAATACTCGGAAGGCCGAATATCCGCTCCATAAGCGAGCAAGTATTCGACTAAAGCCGCGTCTTTTGCATAGACAGCCGCGTACAACGGCGGCCATGTTCCCGCATCGATATCGGCGCCTGCCTTGAGCAGGAACTCTATCGTCTCCGTCTTGCCCGCCTCAACAGCATGGTACAGAGCAGAGACCACCATATCATCTATCCCATCGATATCCGCTCCCCCTGAAAGAAGGACTTTGATCCGCTCGACATCACCGGCGGCAGCGGCCTTATGAAGAGGGTATTTCTGCTTTGCCGGCTCCGTCGCGGATCCGCTTTCATCTCTCGCCGTTCTATTGACGACCTGGTTCGGTATGTGGGGCAGGATGACGCGTGTCGCGCATTCCCCGCCATGATAGATGGTTTGGTGCGCCGTCACCAACTCGCCATCGGCGAACTGATTTGCCGCTGTGTTGTGGTTCCGGTCGAAATTCGGGAAGTCCGAACTGGTGATATCGAGACGGATCCTATGACCTGGGAGGAACGCATTCGAAGTCGGATCCATTCGGATGGTGTATTTGACCACTTCTCCGGGGCGGATCAGCTCGGATTTTTCAAACCCGTTCCGATAACGCGCTCGCATCAAGCCCGATGAAACATCCCGGCTTAAGCCATCCGGAGCAACGTCTATCAGCCGCACGAACCAGTCTGTGTCAGGGGCTGAAGAGGCAGCATACAGTTCAACGCTGGGATTACCTGTTACTTCAACCCGCTCGGTCAACGGCTCCGTCTGATAGACAAGGATATCCGAACGGCCCGCTAATGGCCGTTGGTCCATCGGCTTAGGGATTTGGTTACCAAAAAGCGTGGGAACGGGATCGGTCGGATCGTAAGCATACGTATCGGTCCCGCGGAGTCCCGGCCTCTCGACAACAAGCCTTCCATCCCCGCTGGGGGTATTGGCGCTTCCATCGCTGTTCAAAAAGAGGATCTTCTCCTTGGCCCGCTGCAGAGGCCAAGAAGACTGATCCCGCCACTCGTTATCACCCATGACAAAGATCCTCACGGGTGGGTCTTTGTCCACCCCGTTCTGCTTGCCCTTAAGCCAGAAATCGAACCAGCGTATCTGTATATCTCTCCTATCTTGCAATGTGGTCTCGGGGCCAAAGTCGATATTGCCATAGGATCTGGAGAAATTGCCGTGAGACCATGGGCCGACAATGATCCGGGTATGCTTACGAGCCGTTTCTGTTTTAGCTTCTTTGACCATGGTCCGATAGAACAACATATCCGCATTAGCAAAATCGTACCAGCCGACAATATCCAGATTGGGAACCGAGACATTTTTGCACCCCTCGTTCAACCTCCAGGGATCGACGTGAGGATCCCTTAGCCAAGACTTGAGAGTAGCGGTTTCATAAGCGAAGAAGTCTTGGGGGAGATCCGACAAGGGAAGCCAGTTGACCCACTTATCCGATTCCTCTTTCCATAAATATTTATATTCAAATTCGGTGCCTACCCCGGGAAGACCTGCACGGCGTCGCATATCGTAAGCGAGCTTTGCTATCCACTCCATGCGGGCTCCCGGACGAAGCGCGCAAGGTTTTTCTACATCCCAAAGCCGTGCTCCTGTGCTAAAAGCAGCCATGGCCGCAAGCGATGGAGGATCTAATGCCGCAAGTCGCCATTGCTGATATGCGCCATAGGAATATCCAAAAGTGCCGACCTTGCCGGTCGATCCACTAAGATCAGCTGCCCATTCGACCGTATCGTAACCATCCTCGGCCTCATGCGTCTCAAATCTGCACATTGATTCAAATCTGCCGCCAGAACCATATCGACCACGAACATACTCGGAGACGACTATGTATCCGGCCTTAACGAACTCATCAAAAGACCGGATCTTCCCATAAGGTGACCGATGCACCAGCACAGGATACGGGCCTCCGCGATCCGGCCGGTGGACATCAGCCCGTAGAATAGTTCCATCCCGCATGGGTACCGGGACGTCGCGCTCGATCTTAACGCCCAATCCCTTGACCACCTCTTGAGACTTGGATTTCTCGTTACGGGTGTTTGATTCGGAAGAATAAGAAGGTGAAATTGTGATGGCCAGGAGTAATCCTAATAAGACCCAAACAGTCGACGTGTTTCTCATAGCCTTACCTCTTATGAACGCAAGGAAATCCCGTTGCTACTACAAAAACAGCAACGAGTTAGCCAGAACGATTATACGTGATAGGTAGTGAATTGGAAGTGTAATCTGTATGCCGCGTCGTTGGGTAGAAGTAAGCAGTGTTGTGTCGTTATTATGGATTGATCTTACCAGTTCGTTAGGTTAAAGGAGCCGAAGCATTTGTGGCAAAAACTTGTGCCAAGCATCTTCCGTTGGTCTTCGGCTGGTCTTCAGTTGATCTCACAAGTCGTTTAGCCGGAGTTCTCTGTTCATGGACAATTCCAACGATTGATAGAGCGTATGCAACACCGATAGGTTCAACGTTCGAAAAAACGGTAACTTCAATTCCCAAAAAGGTTTCGAGCCGCAATCGTCATCGACTCCTTGTGCCCGTTTTCCACGATTATGTGCATATCCAGCCAAGTTACATTCGCGCCAAGATTGACAGGGGAGGGATTTATTTCATGATTTAGTGAAACGTTTTTGGCATTTCGCAGTTTATAATTGCGATGACAGCAGAGGCTCATAGAAAACTGTTAATGAGACGCGTTGATTTGGCAGATAGCGAAACCAACCAGGATATCCTGATACGACAGGCGTGCAGCGACCGTGCGGCCTTTGCCAGGTTGTACCGGATACACTACGAGAGAGTGTTTCGCTACTGCTGCCGAAGGTTGTTCAACCGGCACGACGCAGAAGAAGTGACTTCTACGGTGTTCTTTAGAGTTATGAGAACGATCCGTACTTTTGAAGGGAATTCCGATGGTTTTCGCCACTGGCTGTATCGTATCGCGACCAACGCTGTCAACGATCACTTGAAGACGGCAAAAAGGCGGGCGGACACGATCAGAAACGCCGCCCAGCAGCACGGTCGCAGTCATGCGTCTGTCGGCGAATCGGATAAGGAACTTCAGAAGAGGAATCTTGCTGTCAAGCAGGCTGTTCTGGGCCTCAAGCCGAAGTACCAGACTGTCATCACGTTACGTTTCTTTGAAAAAATGAAATTAGTCGAAATTGCCGGGATTCTGGGGCAAAACCCAGCGACGATCCGCACTCAGCTTGCACGGGCATTGAGCAAGCTGCGAAAAGAATTAGGAGCTATTGCTCGCTTGGAACCGTGAGGTTTGAAGATGAACGATAACAAAGAAAACATAGAGCAAGTATTGGAAGCTGTCACTTTTGACGATGCGCCCGATCAGGGACATCAAGACCTGCTCGAATATAAGCTTCTTCTTAACTTTAACGGGGCGCAGTCTCGGCGCAATTCCACATGGAGAATGATTATGAACAACAAGATGACTAAACTAGCCGCTGCCGCTGTGATTGTGATTGGCGTATTTGTGGGTTTTCAGGTTTTCCAGGGAACAGGCAGCGTGAGCTGGGCGCAGGTCCGCGAGCGCGTCGCCGCGGTCCGGGCGGTAGTGTACAAGGCCAAAGTCACCGGGTCGGAGCGGGGGCAATCATTAGAAATGCGTATTGAGGGGGTAATGGCTGAAGGTCTTGGGGCGCGAATGGATGCCTATATGGGCAACCAGATGATGAGCCGGGTCTTTGCACTTGACGGCGAGAAATCTCATATCACTTTGTTTCCCGCACAAAAGAAGTACCTTCAAGTGGAGCTTACTGAGAAGAATCGCATAGAGAACGGTGACCCGAAAGTCATGGTGGAGGCTTTCTTACAGGGACCGTATGAAAAGCTGGGACGTCGTGAGATTAACGGTATCACGGTCGAGGGCATTGAGTCCCATGAGGTATCTCCCACAGCGGGCTTTCCCGGCGGAGGTGGAATGATGGGGGCTGTAGAGGGAAAATTCTCAGCCGAAGTTGTCGCCAGATTGTGGGTAGATGTGGAGACAGGCTGGCCCGTCGAGGTCACGCTTGATATCACCTACGAAGACGACAAGGAACAGATGACGGTCGTGGTCAGTGATTTTCAGTGGGAAGCACAGATCGATCCGGATACATTCGCCTCGGTGGTCCCGGAAGGGTACGAAGTGATGTACACAGTCGATCTTACACGGACCGAAAGCGGCGAACAGCTTGTCGACGGTCTGAAGTATTTCGCGGAACTCACTGGCGGAAGGTTCCCCGCCAAATTGACGATCGAGAATATCCTCGGCGAGGTTGGCGAGATCTACAAGACCAAGTCAAGCGACCCATCGTTTCAGATGGATGACCTTCAAATTGTAAACCTGAAATACGGTGCACAGTACATTGGCAAGCTCGAAGCCGAAGGCAAAGATCCCGTGTATTCCGGTGCCACCGTTACGTCTGCTGATTCGGGCAAGGTGCTGCTGCGGTGGAAACTGGATAACGGTCGGTACCGGATCATCTTCGGCGATCTGCGAATCGAAGATGTTAGCGCCGAGCGACTGACGGAACTGGAAGCAGAGTAATTTACATTAAAGATAACCAGGACTTAACGACAGGACCGATCCTGAGTATGGGATCGGTCTTTTTTTTTTGCGCTGCATAGGGTGCGGAATTTTCAGATTCAATCGTAATCCGAGTGAAATATTGTTCGGATTAATCCCCGTCGGAGTCAACGGCTCCTGATTCTTAGAATCCGTTCCCCAGGTCAGTTGATGGAGTGGGCCAGGACCACGCGAAAGCCATAGCTGTAGAATCGGCCCGTCGGCGTGCCTCCGCCGCGATTGGCCGAGCGGCAGTGTGTGGGATAAAGTCCCCAGGAGCCGCCCCGGCACACGCGGTATTTCTTTTCGCCGTAGTCACGGTTAGCCGGATTCGCTTTCGGACTGAGACTGTAGTAATCGGGCGCATACCAATCGAGGCACCACTCCCATACGTTGCCGGCCATGTCGTAAAGACCCAGTTCGTTCGGACGTTTCGTGCCCACGGCGTGCGTCTCGTCCGAGCTGCCGGGCCAATGCCATGCCACCTCATTCGGATCGTCCGAGCCGGGATACTTGAATCCCCGGCTGCGCGTGCCGCCCCGGGCGGCATATTCCCATTCCGCCTCCGTCGGTAAACGATAGACATAGCCCTCCGGCAGTCTGCCTGCCTCGCGTTCGCGATCCGTCAGCTTACGACAAAATTCCACTACTTCATACCAGGAAACCATCTCGACGGGAAGTTCATCACCTTTATATTGGCTCGGATCGGTTTTCATCAAGGCGTGCCACTGTGCCTGGGTCACCTCGCAAGCTCCCATCCAGAAACCGTGGCTTAAACGGACCTTGTGAACGGGCTTTTCGTCGTTTGGCCCCGAATCCGCTGAACCCATTTGAAACGTACCGGGTTCCACATAGACGCACTTCATTGCGAAGCCCGGAACGATCCAGATGTTCCCAACAGTAGGCATCATCGGTTGGGCGTTGGGATCATCCGCGATTTCCGTCCGGGCGAATGACGTGCCAAGAACCGTGGAAAAAATAACGGTAAAGATAATCCGATGCATTCTTCCCGCTCCTGATGAGATTCCCATTCAAAGGAATGAATCACAAGATGAGACAGATTTTTGTCTGCCGTATGGGGATGGTTTGTCAGGCTTCGATCTTATCGATGACGACCTGGAGGTATTTCTGGCGGTGGCCGATGCGCCTTTTACTGTTCTTGCGTCTGCGGAGGTGAGTCGGATAAAGCTTTTTGCCCTTGACGACGGCCTCCTCGGCGGTGGTCTTGAAGGATGCGACGACCTTGGCGCCTTCGAGGTAGGGGGTGCCGATTTTAACGTCTTCGCCGTCACTGATGAGCAAGACCTTATCCAGCTCGATGGTTTCGGCATCGGGTGAGATATCCGTCAGATCGATGTTCACACAATCGCCTTCGGCGACCTTAAATTGCTTTGAGCCTTGTTCGATCACTGCATACATACTGAAATACTCCAGATTTCTATCGGTTCAAAAAGCAACATTTTACGGATTTGCCATTTTTTGTAAAGCAAATTATTCGATATTTTTATATTCTATGGCCGGATAAGAAGTCGAATTTGGAGTGATATCATATGCAGATCGTGATGATACAGGACAAAATTGTGCCCTTCGGGGAAGTGCCCCCGGTCTATTTTGACCGCGGGATGTTCTTCGGGGATGGGGTTTACGAAGTGATGCGGAGCTATGACGGCAAGCTGTTCGCGTTTGACGAGCACATGGAGCGATTCGCCCATAGCCTGTCCGGCATCCAGATCACCGGGGTGGACCTGGACCAGGTTCGGTCCCGGGTTCAGAGGGCCTTCGAGGCGGCCGGCATCCCCAACGCGCTGATTTATTTCCATATCACGCGGGGTTCAGCGCCGAGAAACCGGGTTTGGAGCGACGATCTGGAGCCAAATTTCTTTCTGAGTATCTCGGAGTTGAATGATAATGGAGATGATAAAGCCAAAGGGATAGCCGTATCGACGTTTCCCGATTGGCGGTGGAAGCGGTGTGATATTAAGTCCCTGAACTTGCTGCCGAATGTGCTCGCCAATACGGATGCAGCCCGGAAGGGGTGCAGCGAGGCGATTTTTGTCGATGAGGCCGGCTGGATTACCGAAGGGGCCGGCTCGGCGTTTTTTGCCGTTCGCGGGCAGACGTTGCAGACCACGCCTTTGACGGCCAATATCCTGCCTTCCATTACCCGTAAATATACGATCAAAGCGGGCAGGAACGTTGGGCTCAAGGTCGTCGAGGAATCTTTGACGCCGGAGCTGGCGGCCTCGTCGGATGAGCTTTGCGTGGCCTCGACCACGAAGGATATTATTGCCGTGGTTAAATTCGACGATAAGGTCATCGGCGACGGCAAGCCCGGAAAATATACGAAACGAATGATTGAAGAATTTCGTTTGTTTGTTGTGTAATGCCTATATCGGGTATTCTTTACAATTGAAGAGTGTCACAATAGATAAATTTGTGGATCATCCAAAAAGGGTGGCAGCCTCAAAGCCGAAGGCTTTGGGGATGGTCAATGTCGAGTGTACCATCCCCAAGCTTCGCTTGAGGCTGCCACCCAGCCATAGGGTATGCAAATTTCTTTACACACTCTCAAGAAGCTGAAAGGAGTATGATTGTTATGAAAGAGTCTTTGCGTAGAATTATTATTGCCTGTGTCGTTTTGTGTTTGCCGACGGTCAGTTGCACAGAGCATGGCGGCGGCAAACCGATACGCGTTCAGGACTATCAAGGGACGATTCGGCTGGCGTGCGTGGGTGATAGTATCACTTACGGCCATGGAATCAAGAATCGCCTCAAGGGATGTTATCCGGCTCAACTGGGACAAATGCTGGGCGATAAGTGGGAGGTGCGAAACTTCGGCGTTAGCGGCGCGACGATGCTCAGGGAGGGCGATTTGCCCTATTGGGAGCAGCAGGCGTTTAAAGATGTCCTGGCTTACAATCCTCACGTCGTCATCATCAAGCTGGGCACGAACGATACCAAGCCGCAAAACTGGAAATACAAGGATGCGTTCGCAAATGACTATGCGGATATGATCGACCGCTTCTCGGCGTTGACCGCCCGTCCGCGTGTTTGGATATGTTACCCGGTTCCCGCCTTCGCCGAGCGTTGGGACATCAACGAGTTCGTCATTAAGAATGAGGTCATTCCCGCGATCAGCCAAGTCGCCCGGAAGAAGCGCGTGCCGGTTATTAACCTCTATCAGCCGCTCAGCGGCAAGCCGAAGTATTTTCCCGATGATATTCACCCGAACGCCGAAGGGGCATTCCTCATCGCAAAAGAGATCTATGCAACGCTGACGGGCTTTCCGTTTACGGGAGCCTACGAGGAGCCGCCGCTTCCACAGGTGCTGATTATTGGGGACTCTATTTCAATTGGTTATTTCAAGCCGACCCAGACGTTGCTCGAAGGCAAGGCCGATGTCTTTCACAATGCGGGCAACGCGGCGCACACCGCCAACGGGCTCAGGAGACTTTCCGTTTGGCTGGGGGACACGTCGTGGGACGTTATCCATTTTAACCACGGCTTGCACGATCTGAAATACATCGATGAAGAAGGCAAGAATGTCTCCGCCGAGAAGGGCAGACAACAAATACCGGTTGATGATTACGAGATTAATCTGGAGGCGCTGGTCATCCGGCTGAAAAAGACCGGCGCCGAATTGATTTTCGCCACCACAACCCCGGTGCCGGATGGCACGGGATTTCGCGTCAAAGGCGACGCGGAGAAATACAACCGGGTGGCTGAAAGGGTGATGGGCCGACATGGGATTGCGATCAACGATCTGTATGCTTTTGCTCTGCCGCGTCTTGAAGAAATCCAAAGGCCACAGAACGTTCACTTTACCCCGTCCGGCTCGGAACTTCTGGCTCAGCAGGTCGCAAAAAGCATCCTGGAGGCGCTCGAAGAGAGGTAGGATTTGATTGCTTAGATTTACGCCGGTCGTTTGTTATGCAGAATATCGATATATCGATCGTAAGCTGGTCGGACAAGCAATCCGAATTGACTTCCGTCCGGCGGGCCGTGTTCATCGAAGAGCAGAACGTACCCGAGAACATCGAGCAGGACGGCAAAGATTCCGACTTTTGCCATGTATTGGCGACCGACAAAGAGGGTAAGCCGATCGGGACCGCGCGGATGGATAAAGAGGGCAAGATTGGTAGAATGGCCGTTCTCCGCGAATACCGTGGACGAGGCGTCGGGCGAAAAATGCTCCGGGTCGTTATGGACTGGGGCAGATTGAATGGAATAACGCATTTTCTCGTGTCGGCCCAGATTGGGGCCGTGGAATTCTATCAAAAAATGGGATTCGAGCCCTTCGGTGAGGAATTCGAAGAAGCCGGGATTAAGCACGTCAATATGAAGATCAAGGTGGTATAACGGCTTTTTTAGCCTGAATTTGCATTTCCAAGGCGTATGTGGGCAAAAAGCTGTGAATATTCGCCCGGATCATGCGTCAATAGTATTGACGCCAATAATATGAAATTATTTTGGGGTATTTAGAAGGGATAAACATGGATTGTTTTCTTGCACAGCATGCTATACCGGAAGTAATTCCCGTCATCGGGATATTTGTATTGGTATTGGCCCTTCTGATCATTATTCCGATTAAGCTGTTGATTTGCTGCATGATTTTTCACAAGGCCGGTTACTCATGGGCCTTTGGTCTGCTTATGCTCGTTCCCATAGCCAATATCATTATGGTCTTTGTTTTGGCTTTTGGTGACTGGCCCGTGAGAAGGGAACTGCGCCAGCTTAAGCAAATGCGCTGAGCGTGACTTTTATATAACAATATGATCGTCAATGACACTTGGTCAAAGATAAAAAATGTCTCAACCATGTACAACTCTATCGATCAGTCGCATACCTAAAGCGACACACGTCTGGGAACCGCAGAAAGCGTTCCATATCATCGTGTTGGTGCTGTGCGTACTTGCCGTGATCGTATCCTTGCTCTTAGAATATAAAGGCGATGCGCTTCATCTGTTTGGAATCAGGTGGCCCGTCAGTTGTGCTTTATACGAGAACTTCGGGATAAAATGTGCTCTGTGCGGTCTGACCCGCTCCTTTTGCGCGATGGGAGCGGGTGAGCTTTCGGCGGCGGCGCATTTTCATGCTCTAGGCCCGGCGTTTTTTGTCTTTGTCTGTTTACAAATTCCGTATAGAATCCATACCCTATGGGTAAAACGCGAAGAAAAGAGAATGCTGAGACGGGTCGGCATTTACCTGGCGATAGGTCTTGGGGGAGCACTCCTGGTTAACTGGTTGGTTTATCTTGGAGGACTTATTCTATGAACGGCGAGCAATCTCATGTAAGTGTTGTAGAACCCCTAACCCCCGCAATCGAAAGGATCAAGACGATCCTTTTCAGGCCCTTCGATCTGGGTAAATGGTTCGTGATCGGATTCTGCGCGTGGCTGGCCGAGCTTGGAAAGCCGAAAGGCGGGCGTGTCGAAGTCAGAGAAAGAGGCCCCCTTGGTAGAGTTCCCGAGCCTGAAGAGGTCGTGGAATGGGCAAAAGACGGTATCGAGACCGCAAGAATTTTCATCGAGGAGAATATGCATTGGATTCTCCCGGTCGCCATCGTCGGGGCGGTAGTTGTCATTATCCTCTGGTTGCTTCTGATGTGGTTGAGCAGCCGGGGCCGGTTTATGTTTCTGCATTGCGTGGTCGAAAATAAGGCGGAGGTGGCTATTCCCTGGAACAAGTTCAGTCGGCACGCAAACAGCCTGTTTGTTTTTAGAATTGTCGTCGGTCTGATCAATATTGTGGCCGTCGCAGTAGCTATTCTTGCTGGTATTCTGCTTTTTGCCGGAGCAGCGATGTCCGGGTCCGGGGTGGCGGCCGTTCTGATTGTCGTTTCTATTTTCATCTTAATGATCGCGCTCGGAATTGTGCTGTTCCTCATCCAGAAATTCACGACGGATTTCGTCGTGCCGATCATGTTTCTACGCCGTGAGAGCTGCTCGGCCGCATGGCGGGAATTCCTTGCCGTCCTAACGGCCAATTCGGGACGTTTTGTCCTTTACGTGCTGTTCCAGATCGCGATCTGGATCGTGATCATGTTTTTAATCATAGCGCTTATCTGCGTGACGTGCTGCTGTGCCGCATGTATCCTGGGCATTCCCTATGTCGGAACCGTGCTGCTCTTGCCGATTCTCGTCTTTCAGCGGTCCTACTCGTTGTATTATTTGAGGCAGTACGGCCCTGCTTTTGATATCTTCGGAGCCGTGGGGCCGAGCGCGACTTAGGAATCAATACGTCTTATTTTATTGCCGTCCGCCGCTTATGAGTTTTTAGGTGGTCTATTCGCGATTGGGTGGCAGCCTCATCCCTAAGGGATGGGGATGGATAATGTCAGAGAAACCATCCCCAAGCTTCGCTTTCCCTTGGGGACGCCTTACGGCGGAGGCTGCCACCCTTCCTTATCTAACGAAAAGTTCAATCCTGATAATGCTAAAGAAGTCTTGACAAGTCGTCATTTCGGTCTATCCTATGGGGGTGATCCCTTGAGGGTGCTAACTTTGCTTTTTTTGCAGAAAGGAGAAAACAGATGGTGCGTTCGGCTTTTGTTGTAGCTTTGATGTGTGTGGTCGTGTCGAGTTTTTGTGTTCAGGCGGAGGCGGCCCAAAAACCCGCTCCGATTAAGGCCCTGCTCATTACCGGCGACGACGTGGACGTGCATCCCTGGCGGGAAATGTCCGAGACGACGCGGGAAATACTCGTCAAATCGGGACGGTTCGATGTCAAAGTCTGCGAAGATCCGCATATCCTCGAATCGGAAACCGCCCTGAAGGCGTATGACGTTATCGTTTTTACAATCTTCAGCCGGCGTATCAAAATGCTTCCCGGCCAGGCCCAGGAGAACCTTCTGAACTTCGTCAAGGGCGGTAAGGGCTTCTTCGTCCAGCATCTGGCCAGCGCCTCATTCCCCAAATGGGAGGAATTTGGCAAGCTTTGCGGCCGGTATTGGGTCATGGGCACCTCCGGCCACGGCCCGCGTTCTGTTTTCAAGGCCGAAATAGCGAACAAAGAGCACCCCATCACGAAGGGATTGAGTGGCTTCGAGGTGGACGACGAGTTGTACGCCAAGCTGCAGGGATCCGGCGAAATCAACGTCCTCGTCACAGCCGATTCCGACTGGAGCAACAAGACCGAACCGCTGGTCTTCACCAAGACTTACGGCAAAGGTCGCGTCATCCACAACGCCTTCGGCCACGACCGCAAGGCCCTGATGACCCCGAACGTGCAAAAGATCATCGCCCGAGGCGTCGAATGGGCCGCCACCGGCAAGGTCAAGCCGTAAACCGGCACTCTTAATTAAGGCTTACTTGCCGATACGGTAGATTTTCGTTAAAGTACGGATGATCAGGTTGCCTCGAAGGGCGGCGGGGGTCGCCATGCACATTTCGTCGAGTGAGTTTTTGCCGAGAACCTTGAATTCGGGCCCGGCCTGGATGACGAACGTGTCGCCGTCCTCGCTCAGGCAGAAGATTTTACCGTCGTTGGCCCAGGGTGAAGTTGTAAAGGCGTTTGCGCCGGAGGCGAGCCGCTGTCTTTTGTAGATTTCATCGCCCGTTCGTGCATCGTAGCAGTTTAGGAAACCTCTGTCGTATAAAACGTACAGGTAATCGCCATAAACGATGGGCGTAGGATTGTACGGGCCGCCTTGCTTCTGGCACCATACGATGTACTCGTTGCGATTCTCATCATCTTTGAGGGTGATATCTCCTTCAGCGCCCGGTCGAATGGCAAACAAGGGTTTTTTCCTGTCCATGACATAACCGGAGGTGATGTACAAAAGGCCGTGCGCTGCAAACGGTGTCGGGATGACAATCACCGACATACCGCCCAGCTCCCACAGGAGTGTGCTGTCGAGATCGTACGAGCGAACCTTGCCTGTACCGCATGTGATCAATTCGGTGCGCTGTTTGTTCTTCCAAATGTACGGCGTCGCCCAATTGCTTTTTTCGTCGCGGTCCAAGCGCCAAATCTGATCGCCCGTTTCTTTATCCAGCCCAACGACATAGGACTGTTCGTCGTTGTCATTGACGATGTAGAGGCGATCCTCATGAAGCACCGGCGAAGCGGCGGTGCCCCAGTCATAGCGGATCTTAGCACTTTCGAATGTTTTAGACCATAGCGGCTTACCGTTCAGGTCGTAGCAAAACAGGCCGACATTCCCGAAATAGGCATAGACGCGCTGGCCATCGGTGACCGGCGTCTCGGAGGCGTACGAGTTCTTGATATGTAAGGGATGCCGGGGGATTCCCTCATGGGCGATTTGTTCCCAAAGGGTTTTGCCTGTGTTCCAATCAATACAATAGACCATCCACCGGTGGGGCTTGTCCGAAGGCTTGTCTCGATTGCCTCCAAGATAGAGTCCCTTTTTGGGCGTCTCGACGTCCCCTTCGCTGATCGCGGAGGTGACGAAGATGCGATCGCCCCATACGATAGGGGACGACCAGCCCCGGCCCGGGATTTCAACAGTCCAGGCGACGTTTTCCGTCGTGCTCCACGTATCGGGAAGAATCTGATCCTCAACGACACCAGCAGTATTGCCGCGAAACTGCGGCCAGTTGACCTCGGCAAGACCGCGGGAGGCCAGAAGGAGATTTATGGCGGCAATAGTGATGAATGTTCGATTCATGACATGGACCCTTTCTTTATTTTAAATTCTTTCGAGAAGCCCGGATTAATAGTATATCTGTAAGCTTTCCAATCTTCATAATACCCGGCTCGGCAAACCAATACTATAACTTTGTATGAATGGATTTACACATTGCTTTGTGAGCTTTAAAGTAATACAATGCCCACATGATCTACAGGAGATTTGGATCGATGTCGTTCACAGAT
>Ga0272442_10007401_pt1 | contig 14196 bp, 13 predicted proteins | sample SSMForm2O_FD_200262 | JGI IMG/M metagenome (GOLD analysis project Ga0272442, IMG submission 200262) | Marine sediment archaeal communities from Little Sippewissett salt marsh, Falmouth, MA, United States - SSM-Form-2O | ecosystem: Environmental > Aquatic > Marine > Wetlands > Sediment ...
ATGCCGACCAGACCACCATTAACAACATCCAGACGGCAAATGCAGGCGAGTTTCCGCTTGAGGGAATGTCCCTTGGAAGCCTGTATGAGCAATACTACAACGCCCTCCAGGACGACTACCAGGATATCGAGAACTACACAACCGTAATGGAAAACATTGAGGAAGAGAACGACGACTTCTTTGTAGAATAAGTTCTACAATAATTTTATTTTTTTTAAGAAAGTGGGCCTAAGGGGATTTGAACCCCTGACCGCCCGGTTATGAGCCGGGAGCTCCACCAAACTAAGCTATAGGCCCTGTGGAATGATTATCATACTTAAAAGTCCAATATAAAAGACTTTCGGATGCCATGGCTTTTTCACATATCACTATGAATATGCCCATACTAAAGCGTTTGTGTAATAATATTAAAAATAGCAAAATAAATGAAGAATCGATGACAAAACATCAATTCTCAATCTTTCTAGCCAGTTCCGTGACCCTCTTGCCAAGCTTGATAGCATTCGTTACGGCAACGTCATCTGGCGAACCCACGCATCCCACACCGTAGTGGCCTGTGGCATCCATGGGATCTCCGACAATTATGCACCCATATATCATCAATGCCTTCAATATGGAGAATATTGTCGTTTCCTTCCCGCCTGTGTCATTTCCCGCGGATGCAAAGGCTGCTCCGACCTTGTTCTCGGTCTTGCCCTGCCTTCTCAGCACAACGAACTCATCAAACACTTTCTTGAGCTGCCAGGCCATCGTGCCAAAGTATACGGGAGAACCTGCTATGATGCCGCTCGCATCAGCAAACTCCTCCTTGGTCACATCATCAGTGCTCCTCACTAAGGGCTCCCCCCCAGCTTCCTCAACACCCTTCGCAACGGCCTCGGCCAGTTTCTTTGTGTTTCCTGACAAAGAGTAATATAATATCAATATCTTCATGTGCTCACCTGAAATACGATGTGTTCATCACTATATAATATTAATTACATCCTTGCTTGTCATAGGGTTCCAAAAAGGAATCTATGCATGGCGCCGCATCGCTGCCATCATGAATATAAGTGTAATTAATGGAAAATTATCTAAAAATAAGCCAATAATACTGAACAGAAAACAATGCCATTTTTAATTGGCGCCGTCAGCAGGACTCGAACCTGCGACCATCCGCTTAACAGGCGGGCGCTCTACCAACTGAGCTATGACGGCACAGAATAAGAGACACATTTTTTAATTTAAAAATCTTTCGTATTCACATCTATATTCAAAATAGCCAATGATGATCCCATGATAATAAAGTACAGCGCAGAGGAGTTCAATGTTTTAGAGGATTCGCAGGTGGGCCATAAAAAGGATGACTGCCTTGTGGCCACGGTGGAGAAAGTCAACTGGGACACTACGATCTTGGTCAAAGAGCTGGCCAAAAAACTTGGAATCTCGCACAAGGGCGTAGGGTACGCGGGCCTGAAGGACAAGAGGTCCAGGTCCATACAGAAGATGTCTTTTTATGGTGTCGAGAGGGACAGGCTGGAAGAGCTTAGATTGAACGACGTGTCCATAATTGACATTGGGAGAGGAGACAGGATAAATATCGGCGACCTCAATGGGAATGGATTCAAGATCGTCGTTAGGGGCCTCAAGGGCGACATCAATGCAATTTCACGCGAGCTGTCCTTACGCATAGATGAGCTTAACGGGTGGCATGGATTCATTAACTACTTTGGTTATCAGAGATTTGGGCTCCAAAGACCAGTTACGGCAGATGTGGGAAAGCTACTGGTAAAAAAGGACTATGAGGGCGCCGCACTGGCGTATATAGGGAAGGTGTATCCCGACGACCCCATGGGGGCCGCCAGGCAGGAGTTCCTTGATGACATGGACTTCAAGAGGGCGTATGAGAACTTTCCGGTGGGATTGAGATACGAGAGGGCCATGCTCTTCTCGCTGGCACATGAGGGAAGTGACTTCAAGGGGTGCTTCAAGGCGCTGCCTGAAAGGTTACTAAATCTGTTCGTCCACGGATACCAGTCAAAGCTATTCAACGAGATAGTCAGGAGAAGAACGGAAAAAATCCCGCCCAACGTGGCAGAGATGGGTGACAACATAGTGTCCGAGAGATTTGGGAGAAAGGCCACTGCCCTGGTAAACAAGGCAAATATCACCAGGGTGGAAAAGATGGTGGAGAAAAGCGTTTCAGTGTCCGCACCGCTGATCGGGTCCAGGACCATACTGCCAAAGTCGACGATGGGCAGCATATCCAAGGATGTCATGGCGGAAGAGGGCGTAACATTTGATGACTTCAAGAATAAGGAAGTGAGGGCTTTCGAGTCCAGCGGGACGCAAAGGGAGATACTGGCACGATTCTCGGACCTTGACCACAGATTGGGCCAGGACGATATCTTCAACGGCATAAAGTGCGACATATCCTTTTATCTAAAGAAGGGGCAGTACGCCACAGAGCTACTGCGCCAGCTCTTCGGCGAGGAAGCATTGCCATACAGGGACAGGATAATATGAATCTGGCCTATGCATTAATTGGGATTGCATTAGCATTATCATATTACATCGGAAGGCTCGTATGGAAGAGGATCGGCGACACAGACATCTACTACTACAATGTCCTGTTCTGCGGGGGCGCAACTGTGCTACTGACATTTGCCCTTGTGGCATTCGCGATATCAGAGGGCTCCGTGTTTTCATTTGGTGGTTTTTTGTGGATCAATGTCCTTCAGGCTGGGGTCTCCATATCACTTCTCGCTTTCATGCACTTCAAGGTGGGTTGGAAGGAAATATGGAAGCTTGTGGCAAAGGACCGGAGGTACATACTGTATGCGACCCTGTTCTTCTCATTGGGGCTTGCGCTGGGATTGACCGTCCAAGACCAGGTGTACGAACTTGCAAATCAGCAGCTTGAGGACATCGAGGAGATATCTGAGCTAAGCGTTGACAAACCCGCCTGGGAGATCACTGCGTTCATCTTTGGAAACAACACCAAAACAGCGATATTGCTTGGGGTGGCGCTGCCGCTCATCCCCCTGATAGGGGGCGTGTATGTGATATTCTCAATGTTTTTAAACGGCGCCGTGGTCGGTGTGGTGGGGGCCATCATAGACAAACCTTTCCATTACTTCCTGGTTGGGATTGTTCCCCACGGGATATTTGAGATCCCCGCAATACTGTTGGCTGCCGCAGTTGGGCTAAAGCTGAACTCAAGGATCATTTTTGGGTTTCTCGCAGCATTCACGGAGAGGGAGAGAAATGCCTCAGAAGTGTTTACAGAATACTTGCAAGAAGGAATAGAATCCTGGAAAATCATGTATTTGGTCATTTTTCTTCTAATAATCGCCGCAATCATAGAATCTACTTTAACACCGGCACTTTTAAGCCATATCTCATAATCGATTATGGCGAAATATTAATAAACATAGATTGAATTATTATTTGAGAAAGAACAAATAAAGAAATAATATTCAATAGTATTATAAAATAATTATAGATTCATCACAATAAAATATAAATAGCAATAAATAAACTTGCCAAAGAACATAGAGCACTTTCGTTACATCTCTTAAGTTCTATCAAAGGTGAAAAAATGAAAGAGATAGGCAAAACAAAATCATTATGTCCAGAATGCCTAAAGGTAATAGATGCCACGCTTCTTGAGAATGAAGGCAAGGTCCTCATTGAGAAGGAATGCGATGAGCATGGACACTTCAGCGACACATATTGGTCAAATTACGATTATTTTCAACATGCAAAACCTTACAGAAATGACGGGGTTGGATTGGAAAATCCCCAGACCGAACAAAAAAAGGGATGCCCGTATGATTGCGGCTTATGTGAAAATCACTTGACCTCGACACTTCTTGCCAACATTGACATAACAAACAGGTGCAACATGCTTTGCCCCATTTGCTTTGCCAATGCAGCAGCGGCGGGATATGTGCTTGAACCAACAAGGGAAGAGATAGAGAACATCTTGAAAGTGCTTGCAAACGAAAAGCCGGTAAGGTGCTACGCCGTACAGTTCTCTGGAGGGGAACCAACGGTAAGAGACGACTTCCCGGAGATAATCACTGATGCCAAGAGGCTTGGCTTCACGCAGATACAGGTGGCCACCAACGGCAAGAGGATAGGAAATGATGCCCAATATCTCAAGGACATCAAGAACGCCGGCCTCAACACATTCTATCTGCAGTTCGACGGCGTCAGGGAGGAACCATACGTTGTCGCCAGGGGATACAACGCCCTTCCAGAGAAGATCAGGGCACTCCAGGCCATAAGGGAATCAGGAATGAGCTCAGTTGTGCTCGTGCCCACGCTTGTGAGGGGTGTTAGCGACGACCAGGTTGGCGACATTGTGAAGTTCGCCTTTGAGAACAATGACATAATAAAGGGCGTGAACTTCCAGCCAGTGTCCTTCGCTGGCAGGATCGAGAAGGAAGAGCTTGAGAAGATGAGGATAACGATCCCTGACCTGGCCAAGCTGCTTGAGGAGCAGACGGGCGGACAGATAACAAAAGATGACCTTTACCCTGTTCCAAGCGTTGCCCCCATATCACACTTCATATCATCCTGGAAGAGGGAACCCCAGCTTACATTCACATGCCATGAGCACTGTGGGGTGGGAACATACCTATTCATGCATAAGGGTGAGATACTTCCAATCACGAGATTCGTTGATGTCGATGGCCTTTTCGGATTTGTTGAGGACCTTGCCAACAAACTGGACAGGGGAAATGGCAAGATCCAAAAAGCGAAGATCATGGTAAAGATCACGAAGAACATCTCAAAGTACATTGATAACACCAAGGCCCCGGAAGGCCTCAATCTGAGAAATCTTTTGCTCAATGTGCTCACCAACGGAACTATCGGCGATACAGCGGCATTCCACAAGAACACACTATTCTTGGGAGCGATGCACTTCATGGACCCGTACAACTTCGATGTTGAGAGGGTAAAGAGATGCGGCATACACTATGGCCTCCCCGACGGAAGGATAATACCATTCTGCAGCTACAATTCCATTCACAGGGCCAAGTTTGAAATGGAATATGGGATCCCATTGGAAGAATGGAAAAAAAAGAATGCATCTGAAAGAATGAAAAAATAACATTCACTGTCCAAGGTGAAAAATGAAGTGACAATATGGAGATTATTGGCAAGACAAGATCGATATGTCCAGAATGCCTCAAGGTTATAGATGCCGACCTTTATGAAGAGGGCGGAAAGGTCCTCATAGAAAAGAAATGCTTAGAGCATGGGGTCTTCAAAGACGTCTACTGGTCTGACTATAGCTATTATCTGCGCGCCAATGACTTCAGGAGCGATGGAAACGGCATCGACAATCCATATGGCCATGAGAGCAAGGGATGCCCATATGACTGCGGCCTGTGCGACAAGCACATGAGCCCCACTCTTCTCGCCAATATCGACATTACCAACAGGTGCAACATGAACTGCCCAATATGCTTCGCTAACGCGGGCAAGGCAGGATACGTCTTAGAGCCGTCAAGGGAAGAGATACGGAAAATACTCCAAAATCTTGCTGACCAAAGGCCTGTCAGGTGCACTTCAGTGCAGTTCTCCGGGGGCGAGCCGACCGTAAGGGACGACCTGCCGGATATAATAAACGACGCCTGGAACATGGGATTCACGCATGTGCAGGTTGCCACGAATGGCAAGAGATTTGTCAATGACATTGAATTCACCAAAAGGATCAGGGAGACTGGGCTTAACACGATCTACTTCCAGTTTGACGGAGTCACGGAAAAGCCCTATGTCGCTGCAAGGGGATACAATGCCTTTCCTGAAAAGTTAAAGGCCATAGAGAACATGAGGGCCGCGAACATAACATCGATAGTGCTGGTGCCCACCCTTGTCAAGGGGATAAACGACGACCAGGTGGGCGACATTGTGAAGTTCGCTTTTGAGAACAAAGATGTAGTCAGCGCCATCAACTTCCAGCCCGTGTCCTTCTCAGGGAGGATCGACCAGAACAGCCTGCAGGAGAGCAGGATAACCCTTCCAGACCTGGCCATTCTGCTCGAGGAGCAGACGGACGGCCAGATAACAAGGGATGACCTATACCCGATACCTTACATCAACACAGTCTCCAAGTTCGTCGAGGCCTGGAAGAAAAAGCCACATATGATGGCCACCTGCCACGAGCACTGCGGATTTGGGACATACCTCTTCAAGGACAAGGACGGCGAAATAATGCCCATAACGAGATTCGTGGACATCGAAAGCCTCTTTGGGATGCTGAAGGACCTCACAGAAGACATCAACAACGGTGGAAAACTATCCAAGGCGAAGGCACTTTGGAAGATCACGACAAGCTTCCCGGGGATGATCGACAACGCCAAGGCTCCCCAGGACCTCAAGCTAAAGAAGCTTCTTTTGAACATCCTTTCGAAGGGGACTGCGAGCTCTGTGGTGCCATTCCACAGAAAGGCGGTGTTCCTTGGCGCGATGCACTTCATGGACCCGTACAACTTCGATCTTGAGCGTGTCAAGAGATGCTCCATACACTATGGGCTCCCAGACGGAAGGATAATACCATTCTGCGCCTACAACACCATACACCGCCAGGATTTTGAGAGGGAAAACGGCGTTCCCCTTGAAGAATGGAAGAATAGGAAGGAATAGTGCTGTAATCAAATTGACATCATTTGATGGGAAATGTTTATATGGATGGATAATCCATCCTTTATTATCTCAAAATATATCCTTTGGATAGGGTCATTAAAGTGTCTCCCTAGGTTGTCATTCTGGCTCTTTTTCCGATCCTATCCATATCGACCGAACACTGTTCCAATCCAGGGACCGTTACCCTTACAACAGGCACGTCAACATCATGCTTTGTAAGGTCCACAACGCAGACGTTCTCAAAACCATTATGGGCAAGAGCCTCAATCATCCTCTCTATGTCATCGAGAAGATAAGGTGTGTCCAGTGGCTCGAACTCGCTGAATCCCACCTTCTTGGAAGGGTCGTACCACTTCTTGTTCATGCCCTTGACCTTCTCATAACCAAGTTTCCTCTTTATAATGGCGCCAGAGGGATTCCTGTTGTTCCTGTATATCTGTGTGAGCCTGCTTTGCGCCACCTCAGTCAGCGCCCTCAAAAGAGCCACCTTGGGGCTCATGTGCGTCCCTACGCCCATGTTCAACAGCGTTGGGTCCTTGTCCCGCACGTCATCAGAAGCCGCGAAGAACGTTGGGATGCCAAGGTCTGACGTTATGTCCTTGACATAGATGTCGATGCCAGCGTCGTTGAACTTGTCCAAAAGCCAGTTAACGTGCTTGTCATCAGTATCGATCACGAGGTCGTTTGGCACTTTCTTGGATATCTCGGCCAACGACCATGCGTCCCTCTCTATAACTTCACAAAGAGCGTGCAAAATAGACTCCTCGATGCAATTCCCTGATGCAAGGCCGTTGGTGTTTGACCTAAAGAGCCACCCAAGCCCCTGCGGAAAGGGGTGGAAAACGGCATTGGCGGCTATGTAGACATCCGCCATGGTGGCAATGTCCGTTCCCTTGCACCATCCAAGGGGCATAAGTTCGTTGAACAGCATGCCGTTTGGAAGTATCAGGGCATTTGGGTCTATGTAATTTGAGTCAAGCTTTGATATCAAGGATGTCTTCACCAATCCTTGGTCATACTCAGAGCTATAGCGCTCGATTGACTCCATCATCGCAGACACTGTGGACTCCACGGGAGAGAATCCCTTCCCGTTGTGTATGTACGTTCCGCCCATCTCTGAATCCACCCTCTGGGCGATGAAAACTGGAATTCCAAGCCTGTCCAGTCCTGTGACGTCCTCGACCGTGGTCACGCCAATCCTTGGCATCTTGTCCTTTACAAAATCGTAGGTCTCTTCAGGATCCCTTATCCTGTGAGTGGAGTTAACATACTTTTTCTTGCAGCGATGGAGCTCCATAAATTGAAAAAAGATAATTTACTTAAAAAACTATGCGGTCTATTTCATGGCTGTTATGGAGAAAGAGTTGATAATTCCCCCTAAAGAATCCAAACCGCTTGAATCGATATCCATAGAAATTGAAATGCTCTCACCTGGGAACAGCTGCACTCCGTCTTCAATGGAGCCAAATGAGATGGCAGACGGATGGTTTCCCTCCTTTAGTATCGAAAGATACACGGCGTCACCAGAATTGTTCATGATAGAGAAAACATCAGAGATGCTTGTCACCGAGTCTGGATTTATCCCACTAGCTGAAAGGCCGTCAAAATTGATGGTTAGCTTGCCGTTCTCAAAGTGGGCATAGTCGGATGTTGGTGTAAATCCGATCAATGAGCTGGAATCATCTGCCACATTGATGGAAGTCAATCTATGTGCATCCAAATTTGTGTATGCGCCTGTTGATATCACCATCATTGCTGCAAACAAAATGCTGATGATAAAAATAATTTTTCTCAGCATTAAGGTATACTAATACTTATGTATTAATAAAACTATGTATAATTTTAAGTAAAAATCAATGGCCAAAATAATAAACATTTTGATAAATGCAGATATTCAACTTGATATCGCTTCAATCACGGTAGTTTTTTTAGCGATGATGGGGGCTCACGACAAGGAAATTGTGCGAACGCATCATAGAATTAGGAAGTAAGAGACCTCATTTTGAGGAAGCCTAAGGCAGTTTGAATGTTGCATTGGGTTTGCTTTAGGATTCAACGATTCTTTCGATGGGGTCCAATTGTAACAAGAGTATTCACCTGTGTTGGTAAGGGCCACCGTCCCAAGCCCAACGATTGACAGTCCAATATAGACTATCATAAAAATGTTTGCAAAAATCACAGGAAGATATATTGCAAAAGTTGTAATCAATGCCAATGAAACAAACACTATCAGCGAATTACGGCATAGATTGCTCATCCCTAGATAATGAATGCAAGTGATATTTAATAATGTTGGAATTTTATCAAGAATATTATGAATCCGTAAATATGCTTAAATATTATAACGAATAATTCTAAGCATGAATCAAAGAAAGCAACAGGGAATCATCATCCTAGCTGTTTCTGTCGCTGCTTTGATTGCCATTGCCAGCGGTGTAAGCAGCACCGAAACGTACAACGGCGACCTTGAGGACCTCCTCATAGATGAAAGTGGCCTTCCCGAAGGATTTGTTGTTTGGGAAACAGGGGTGCATAATACGACATCATCAGAAGGCTGGACATTCGTGCCTGCATATGAGATAAAGCCCTCCGACGAATGGGCATTCGCGCCTACACAACCACCATCGGAGTACGGGGTTGCAATGTTTATAAAGATCAATGAAAATGACGATCCAGAAGAATCTGTCATCCAGATGGTAATACGTTTTACTCCTGATGACATCGATGCAATGTTTGACACGGGGGACTGGATATTCGTTCCCGCGCCAGGAATCGATGATGCGATTGAGGACGATGATGTTCGCGCCAAGGTGACATACTACAATGAAAGCGGGGCAAAAAAGGACATATCACTGCTCCTGACAAAAAAGGACATAGTGGTGCTACTTTCATACTCCAGTTACACAGACTTTGAATATGATTTTGTTTTTGAGAACGCAATTGAAGTAGTACAGAGGATATGATATCCTCCATATTCTTTTTTATCCAATTACAATTCTTTTCTTCTGTGGACTTCCGGATCACAAGATATCAGAATCATGGGTGGCGTGCAGAAATTCCTATTATTCTAATATTTTATGAAGTGTGACTTGATGCCACTTAAGTGTAATATAAATCAGATCAGCAGCTTTGTGTAAGGCATCCGCACACCAAGACAAAAATGGAAATATAGCCCAATCTGAGAGCTTATAGAAAATAAAGAATCTTAGTGGGCCCGTCGAGACTTGAACTCGAGACCTCCGCCATGTCAAGGCGACGTCATAGCCAACTAGACCACGGGCCCATACTGAAAAAGATAAATAGATTTTATGTATTCATTTAAAAATCTTACTAATCAAAGCTACTCCAATTTCGCCATCAAGAACGCGAACAATCCTGCAAATATCAGTACAATTATTATTCCGCCCTTTAGGAAATCTATGAGTTCTTGCGACCAGTCGACCCCACCCTGCGGAACGGCCAAAAATGCAGCAACTGCAATAAGTATTATCCCTACTATTATCCATACGGCCTTATTCATAATATCACCTAAAGATATATGGATAATAATGAAACTCGCCCGTTTAAAAAGCTAATCCCCTCTTTTTTACAGCATATGTGGTGAAATGAAAAATATTGCTAATAAAATAATAAAGTCTTTATAAAATACCCATAAAGGGGAATTATGAGAAAAATATCATGCTCAGCCCCTGCGCGCGTGGACCTGTCCGGGGGCGCTGCCGACATATTTGGACTTACTACAATGTCTGCCGCCATCGATGTCAGGGCAACATGCACGATAGAGGAAACGAACGGGGAGACGACCCTTGATGTTGGCAATGGGGAGATCCCAATGAGCGAGGCGAAGGGAAGCTCCTATGACATTTTGCTCAATATCATAAAGAGATTCAATATCGGGCCTGGCCTGAAGATCAAGATCGGCTCAGACATACCAAGATCGAGTGGACTCGGGGGTTCGGCCTCCATCGCGGTGTCTGTCGTGAAGGCCTTGAGCGAACTAAGAGGCTTTGGGCTGTCAGACTATGCAGTTGCGGAGCACGCACAAAGGATAGAGACCCTGGGCATGAAGCTGAAGAACGGTTACCAAGACCAATACACGTCAACATTCGGGGGCTGCATCTTTATGGACTTCAAGGACAAGGAGAACAAGGATGTCGGGGAGGAACCCTATGCGGTTGTCGAGAGGATGCCATTCAAGCATAACATCGTGGTGGCCCACACCGGGACCAAGCACAACTCCGGCGATGTGAACTCCATCGTCTATGACAAGTTCCACGCAAGGGACAAGACCGTGGTGGACAGCGTCATGCGCCTTGATGACCTTACCAGGCGCCTCAGGACGTCCCTGATAGATGATGATTACGGGGGCGTTTGCAACATTGTGAACGAGAATCAGGAGATCATCAGGATATTCAAAAGGTCCTATCCCGAGAACGAGAGATTGATCAGGACGGCATTGGACAGGGGCGCCGATGCCGCAAAGGTGACAGGCGCAGGATGCGGAGGCTCGATTGCGGCGATATGCAAGGATGTCGACACTGCCGAGTTCGTTGCCGAGTGCCTGCGGGAGATGTCCCCTTATGTGAAAGTATGCAGGATAGATGAGGGTGTAAGGAATGAGCTATGACACTGTCGTTTTCGACCTGGACGGCATCCTCCTAAAGGATGGCATGATGACGAGCAATGGAAAGGAAGCTGTGGAAAAGCTCCTGAACCATGGATTCCATGTAATATACTCTTCTGGAAAGAATTACTGGTATACGGCGGGAGGCCTGTCATTTTCCAATCTTCTAAGGGATGACACGATTATAATGGCTGAGAACGGCGGCATAATATTCTTCCCATTTAACAGGGAAATGGTGACGTTCGGATGTGAGAAAAACGATGTGGCAGAGGTATCGCGGGAGTTTATCAAAAGGCACTGCCATTACGAGAACGGCAATCTTGTGCTGAGGGAACCGAGGACGCCCCTCTGGCAGGAGCCGAAGGAGACGATATTCACGCTCTTTCCAATGGACCTTTCTACGATACCGACTATAAAGCAGTACCTAGAGGCCATAATAAGTGAAAGGGGACTGGACCTTTATGCCATAGACCACTCTGACGCAGTGGACACGGTGTCAATGGGGCAGCACAAGGGCACGGCCCTAGAGTACCTGTGTGAGAACAGCATAATCAACCTCAGGGACACAGTGGCTTTTGGGGACGGGAACAACGACAAGGAAATGCTTGAGACCGTCGGGCTTCCGATCACTGTGGACAATGCGAACGATAACATAAAGGAACTTGTCAGGGAAAAGGGAGGAATCATAACAGCCGGGGCCTACGGCACCGGTGTCCTAGAAGCTGTGGAGCTTCTGGTCTCCGGGGAACTATAAATATATTAATATCATCAGTTCTAGAAAATTTAGGTGGGGAAGCAGATGGCTAACAAGTTGAAGACTATCATGGGGCTTGCGGTAATATTTGTGATTATCATCAGCCTGGGTTCGGTATATGTGTATTACAAGGGGGTCCTCTCCGAAAAGGACAGAACCATAGATGACCTCAAGGATGAGAATGACCAGCTGGATGAGCAGCTCGACCAGCTTAATGACGACTACGAGGACGTCTTGGGCGAATATGGCGATCTTAGCGACAACTATGAGTCCATGAACACCAGTTATGGCGAGCTGGACCAGATGTACAACGCACTCATATCAGACTATCATGACCTGGAGTGGGACTATAACGACCTTTTGGACGACTATGGCGTCCTGCAGTCAAGCTACAACAACTTCGACCTTTGGCAGGACCAGGTGACATACTACAGGGTGTACTTTGGCGACATGTACTTTTGGCAGTATGCAACTTACGACATACTCTCGCATTGGAAGTCCATGGACAAGGACACCTCAGAGTACTACATGTACCCAATAGAGGACATGAAGGTGCTCAACGGGTTCGTTGTGTACAATGACAACTGGTCGCTAGTGGACCAGATAGCCGATGAGCTCTGGAAGCTTTCCGAGAATGAGGAAGATTACGCCGAGATCGCCCTTGAGTTCGTGCACAACGCCATATTCTACATGAGCGACCTTGAGAGCACCGGGCAGGACGAGTACTGGAGATATCCCGATGAGACGCTCTTCGACAAGGTGGGGGACTGTGAGGACACTGCGTTCCTATACGCATCCCTCTTGCGCTCCAAGGGCATCCCTGCCGTACTGATAGAATATGTTGACCACTTGGCAGTGGGCGTCGGGCTTGAGGGATTCATAGGCACTTACTACGACTTCGAGGGAGACAGGTACTTTTACGCCGAAACGACCAGCAACATGTTCGACGAGGACAAGTTCAGGGAAAGGAACTACAATATAGGGGAGATACCCCCCGGGCTGGATAACGCATACATCCACAGGGCCATATGAGGCCCTTTTGGCCTCTACTTCGGTCTCTTGATGTACACTGCCACTGTGGCAATTACCGCCAGTGTCGCTAGGATCACGCCATAGGTTGCTAGGTTTATGGCCGGTATCTGATGGAAGTTGACACACTGCCTGCTTATTATCGGACCTTCATCTTCAAAATAACCCTGCTTCCACTGGACGCATAGCTCATAGTCCTCTATGTCACCTGTCAGCCTGATGCCCTCGAAGCAGAATGTCAGGGGCGTGTTAGTGGAATTGATGCCGCCTTCGGCCTCTATGTTCATGGAGTCCTCGAAGATCTTTATCCATCCATTGTCGTTCTTGGTCGTGATCAGAATGTATAAAGATGACCTGTCAAGGGTCCCTTCGTACATCGTGACATCCACACAGACCGCATATCCGCCATCGCTTATGTCTGTGACTATGTCAGTTATGTGCCCCCTCACGTTCTGGACCTCAAACACTCCAGAATCGCTCACTTCAGGCTGTGGGGTCTCAGTCGGGCACTGCCCGTCATTGCAGGAGCCGTCATTTCCTTGCAATTCCTCGCCTGCCATTGTCGCTACTGGCGTTGATGTTGGAACACCTACCATGTTGCATTCACACAAATCTAGAATGTTGTCTGCAAAGAACTTGACCTTTTCGTCCTCTAAATGGTATGCCTCAACTATTACCCTGTGCCTGTAACAGTCATTGTTCACCTCAGGAACAAAAAACGTGGAATAAGGGAATGCCATGCTTCCACCGACGGGAATGACATACGCCGCATCCTCGGGGTCTAGCAATGCCTCGCTCTTTATTGTGACCCACCTAGCGTGCTCTGCCTGCAGTATGTGCTCTATGGAGCTGACATATAACGGCCCGTCACCGTTGTTGTAGATGAATATCTTTCCCCACACGAGGAGTCCGCCATCCATTTCGCTAAGGTGACTTGTATGGTCTATAATGATGTTATTTGAAGAGTCATCGGCCGCGATGGTCATGATGTTTGCCATTAATGATATTATCAACGCTATAGTGACTAGCAAGTAATGTTTTCTACCCATTTCTATCCCCTGAACATTGTTAATTGTATAGAAAATGATTGAAGGTATTAAAAAAGGATATGAAACGGATGTAAGGAACACAAGTACTTTTTTACTAATTC
>Ga0272442_10007402_pt1 | contig 14195 bp, 8 predicted proteins | sample SSMForm2O_FD_200262 | JGI IMG/M metagenome (GOLD analysis project Ga0272442, IMG submission 200262) | Marine sediment archaeal communities from Little Sippewissett salt marsh, Falmouth, MA, United States - SSM-Form-2O | ecosystem: Environmental > Aquatic > Marine > Wetlands > Sediment ...
GCGTATGTCTTGGCTTTACTGTCGAAACCGATCGTGGTCCCCCTGCCCGCCATGCTGCTCTTGATGGACTATTGGCCCCTGGACCGACTCCGCCGCAAGAGTATCACTGAGAAAATCCCCCTCTTCGCCATCGGCTCGCTCTTCGCCGGCATCACCTACATCTCCCAGAGTTGGGCAGCGTCCGTGCATCTCCCGGGCCACTACAACCCACTCCATGTTCCCTTGATCCTCTGTCATAACATCGTCTTCTACCTCTACAAGTATTTCTGGCCTCTCGACCTCTCGGCTTACTACAAGTTCCCCGCCCCCATGAGCTTTGGCCACCCGATGGTGTTGCTCGGTGTTGTGGGAACGACCATCCTGGTCCCCCTGCTGATCGTGTCCCGTCGTTGGTCACGCGCCCCCCTGACGGGTTGGCTGATCTTCTTCGTCATGATCTTCCCCGCTATAGGGATTGTCAGTGTTACGCCCACGATCGCGGCCAACCGCTACGCCTATCTGCCCTCGATAGGCCTTCTAATGGTTGTCACGGCTTTCCTGGTCTGGGTCGGAGAAGGCCCTAGCCACGCTGGTGTAGTACTGTGGCGGTCTGCATCCGTGTTACTGGTGTTGACACTAGCCTGCATGGAGTCAATGGTTGTTCGTCAATATCTGAATCAGTGGCAAGATACTATGGTCCTCCATCAGTATATGCTGGCGATGTCGCCACACGCGTCCCGTGTCCGCGCCAACTTGGCGGCAGAACTGCTTTCGACGGGTAATGTCAGCGGAGCCGTCGTCCAGTATCGGGCGGCATTGGCCGACGCACCTGACGACCGCCGGATTCGGTACAATCTCGCGGTCGCCTTGCAGGGGCTGCCGGACAGCAAAGATGAGGCGAAGAGGCACTATCGAGAAGTGTTGAAGCATAACTCTCCACTGGCGCTCAGCGCGCGACTGAACCTTGGTAATGTGCTACTGCTGGAAGGCGAGCTTGTCGAGGCTGTCGTGCATTACCGTGAGGCCTTGAAGCTCGATACAGAGTTCCGCGATGGCTACTACAACCTGGGCAAGACGCTAGTCATGGCGGGCCAAGCAGAAGAAGGGATGCAACATTTGCGACAGAGCGTGGGAATTGGGCCTGAGTTTCTGCCGGCAATCAAGGATCTGGCGTGGTTCTTGGCGACGCATCCAAACGCGGCTATTCGAGATCCGAATGAGGCGCTCGAATACGCTGAGCGAGCGATGGAGATCTCCCAGGGACGGAATGCCGGCATAATCGACGTGCTGGCAGCCGCCTACGCCTGTGACGAGCAGTATGGCAAAGCCGTTGAGACGGCGCAGAAGGCGCTCGCCATCGTGCGGAGACTGCGCAACGACGAGCTGGCCTCTGATATCGAAGAACATCTGCGACTCTACGACATGGGCCTGCCTTACTGGGAAGCCCCGCGCGTCCAGCTCGACCGCATGATCGCCAAGCAGAAGCAGCGCGAGCAACAGGCCGCAGAGGCTAAAGTTCCGACGAATAGTCCAGAACAGACCCCCACAGAACAACCACCCCACACGGAGGCTTCACAATGAGATTCTCACTACCGAGCAGAGAAAGCACCCTTGCGGGCTTCATCCTCGTCGTCCGGCTGACTCTCGGGGCGATGTTCATCTCCAGCAGCCTGCCCAAGATCCGCCTGCCTTACGCCTTCCTCTCCGATGTCTATGGCTACGAGTTGGTCGGCCCCAAGATGGGCGTGCTCGTGGCGATGACGATGCCCTGGCTGGAGCTGTTCGTCGGCGTGTGTCTCGTGGGCGGCGTCTTCGTTGGCGGGGCCTTGCTCGCCAGCATTGCCATGGGCGCGATGTTCACATTCGTCCTGGCCTCAGCTCTGTATCGGCGTCTGGACATTAGTTGTGGATGTTTCAGCAGCGGCGGCGGTAAGATCAGCTATGTCACGCTCATTCGGGCGATTGTTATCACGGCTCTCAGTGCGGCCGCCTACGGAGGCACGATCCTCCTGGCCCCCAGGCAATGGCTCGCCCCCGCCCGGGGAGCGTCAAGCGTCGGTCTTAGACAGACACAGCGGCCCGGACCACTCTGTGTTCCACATGACGTATCCTGAAAACCGCTTCACACGTCGGGGCGGACATGACTGTCGGAGCAATAGGAGGCGCGCGCCGCATCCCACCTGTTCCATGCCATGGGAAATACCCTTCCCGATACCAGCGACATTCATCAAGGCCGCGAAATCCAGGTCCACGCCCCTGCCATCGGGAAATCACGCGAATCAGACTACAGGGATACCTGGAATCCTGCCCTCTGTCATACCCGGGGATGCCCTGGAATCCTTGTTGCCACACCGTTACATCCACTCGTAGCAGTGGGGATACCCCGATTTTCGGGGTATGAACGTGTGTTTTTCCAAGGATTCAGGAAATCAAGGAAATCAAAGAAATCAAAACCGTGGTATCCTACCCTTCTCGGATACCCTGGAAATCGTGGTATCTTCCTGCCACTATGCCACCCCCTTGCGGGCCATGGGTGGCCCGCCGTCATGCGTTGATATGGGCGGCCGCGAGTTGTACCCTGCTGCCAGGAAATGACACCTATGGCAGTCAAGGACGACACAACTGACAAGTGGGTCAGCAAGTTCTGCGAGTTGATGGGCTGGTTCATCGGCTTGCAGAAAGTCCACGGCGACAATCTGGGAGAGGCACACGTCAAGGGTCTCGCGGCCAACTATCTGGCCGTCAAGCTGGGCATCTTCGATGAGACGAAGCCCAAAGAGGGACTCGACCACTTTGATTGGGACCCGCCGTACAGGATGAACGACTGGCAGTGCGATTTCCCAGAGCAGCCTTCCTGTCGCGAGCGTATGGAGTATCGACGGGAAAGGATGGCCCACTGGAGACGCAGAGCCGAAGAGCGCGGCCTATTCAGGACTGCGCCTTTCTCGCCGGAGGTGATGCCAGACAGGGTGCACAGTTATTGTGACTGCCTCGAAAGCATCATCTATCGGGTGCATGACTGGACGCTCCATGCAGAGGTCGCAGCCTTGGCACGACAGGCGAACGACCTGGCCGTCAAGCTAGGGCTGACTCATCCCGATTGGCTTCTCGCGATGGACTTGGGGATACTGCCCCGCTTCGTGGGCGCAGAGGAGATACACGACCTTCCCCTGCCATGGGAATATGACAAACCCCCTGTCGTGCTTCGAAACCCACCCCGAGTCGTGGACGAGTCCGACATACCGCGCCTTCGCGAGTCGCTCAAGAAGGCACAAGCCCTGTCATCAGATCGGGCAGGCGGCGACGATACCGCTCCCGCACTTCAGAAGCTCAAGAACCCTGTCAAGTGCGGGGAGGTCGCAGTCATCGTTCACATGAGGTCCGACAACGTTGCGCGGATGCTAAGGAGTCGGCGGTACCCGGTCGTTACTGTGGGCCGCAAGAACTACTGCGAGGCCGAAGATGCCGCCGTTCTCTGGCCCAAATGGAAGAAACGTTGGCGAGAGACGGAGAATTCTGGGGAATTGTGACCATTCTCGCCTCATCCTGCCTCGCCTCACCTCATTTCGCCTCACGCCCTGACACCAAAGACCGCTTACAAGGCTTGTCACGCCCCTCCCAGACCGCCTTTTGCTCCTCCCGGTATCCTGAACGATAATGTGTGTAGTCGCACACATAGGAGTTCGTGTGACGCAGAAGATCGCCCCGGAGGATTACGTGCTTTCTGGAGCCCTGCTTGATGACGAATCGAACTAGCAGAAATGTAGAGAGGCAGGTGTTGCCGTCTCCGACAGTCCTGCCGGACAACGACGGGGGATTCGTCCCGTGCCCTGCCGTCATGACGGAAGAAGAACTCATACGGTTCTTGCGGGTGCCTGAAGTCAGCAAGGCCAGTGACTATCGCAATGTTATCGCAAACCTGAAGCGGACGCACAATCTGCCACGAATCCATCTATGTGGCAAGGCACTCTATCCCCTTGAGGCCGTGAAAACCTGGATCGAGAAGAATGTCACCTATGGGAACTGACAGTCACATCTGCTATAATCGTGTTTGGACCAACCCAAGCCGATACCAGCATCGGAAAGGAGGTTACGAATGCAGGAGTTGGTAAGGCTTAGGATGCGGCCCTCGCGTGATAAGAAGACCTTTCGGTACATGCTCGACTACGTTGACGAGCAGGGCAGGAGGCGTCAGGTTTCGCTGGGCCATGCGGACAGGCGCAAAGCGGAACGTCAGAGACGAGAGAGGGAAATCCAGTTGCGGGCCAATGTTGTCGGCCCCGTGTTCATGAGACTCGGTGATTTCTTCGAAGACAGTGTGACGCGTACGAAGGGACAGGTTCGAGCCAGTACCCTCAGAGAGACCGAGAGAGTCATGAAGGACTTCATTCGATGTGTCGGTGACATTGACGTTCAAGACGTGCGATACGAGCACGGGGAGCGATTCATCCGGCATTGCTACGATCTGGGGAACTCTGCCGCGACTGTCGCGAAGAAGGTGAGGCACTTGAAAAGGGTATTCCAGCTTGCCGAGGATCGAGGCCAGCTTGACCAGCATCCACTTCGCAGGCTCAAGCAGCCGAAGGCCCCCAGGCGAAAGATCCGCGTCTACACCGATGAGGAATGCCAGGTTCTCTGCCGAGCCGCAATTCAGTACGAGGAGGCACGTTCCCCGGTCAAGTGGGAGCTTCTTGTCCATGCCGGTCTTTGCACGGGCATGCGGCGAGGCGAACTGCTGAACACGACTTGGCGGGACATCGACTTTGCCGCCATGACTGTCGATGTTTCTCCGAAGAAGGGCGGGAAGGAAACTTGGGAGTGGCATGTCAAGGATACGGACCGCCGGACGCTGCCATTGACGGTTGAATTGGTTGGCATGTTGGCTGCCCATCAGGCTTCGCAACCGGAAGGCTGCCCATACGTCTTCATCCCTGTCTCTCGCTACGAGCATATCCAAGCACGTCGCAAGGCGGGAAACTGGACCGTAGAAGATGGACGGTCTCCCCTGGACAACTTCGATGACCATTTCAACAGGATCAGGACTATGGCGTCCATCGAGGATGGAACGTTCCACGATCTGCGCCGAACCTGTCTGAGTAACTGGGTAGCCCAGGGGCTCAGTCTGTACGAGGTCAAAGAGCTTGCCGGGCACGCCAAGATCGAGACGACCGAGAGGTTCTATCTGGCCGTCAGACGGGATGTGGTAGACCGTGCCCGGATGGCTTCCGAAGCGTCACGCAAGGGCGATTCTGTTGCGCATTTGTTGCGCGCCCCCTCCGAGGACAGAAAAAGAGAAGGGCTCCAAAGCATAAGTGCCTTGAAGCCCTAACCTTACAGATCGAGGCCGAAGGGACTCGAACCCTCAACCTTCGGATCGACAGTCCAAAAGTGGGCTCATAACCCCTTACGGGGAAAGGCCTTACGAGTCGTTTTTGGGCAGAAAACGAGGGTCGCAAGTGGTTTACAAGTGAACCCTAGTGACACTGACAAGTCAGTATCCACTGCAAATTGACGAACTTCTTGACGAACTGTTGGACACTTATCTTTCCCAAGTCACCGGCATCTGCCTGCCATAGAGAGCGGCCACACGGGAGGCCCTGATTTCCGGCAAGCTGGGTCCAAAGGCCATAGTTGGCAGGACCATTTCCCTGGAGGATGTCCCGCAGGGCCTGGAGGTCATGGGGGCTTCGGCGGTATTGGGGTCACAGTCTTTGATCGATTTTTGGGGCCCGCCTCTGAGGGGTTATCGCTTGTCGGTTGCTTCTCTGGAATGGCAATTGGGGCATCTGCATTGAAATCACAGGGGCGGTATGATATGGTTCTTGCTCTGGTGAGGACGTTGTTGAGAATCCTCTCGGAGATGCACGATGAAGAGAGCCAAGCTCACATTGGTCGCCACGGTGTTGCTGGTTGTAGCCCAGACGGTCTCGAGTCGGTCTGAGATATTGCGTCTCGAAGGGGTAGCTGTGACTCCGCATTTGCAGTCACGGGCAATGCGCTATCGTAAGGAGACGGACTTCAGTCTGGGTGCGAGGGTGCAACTGTTTATGCACAATATCTCCAGTTCGCCGCTATCGCTGGTACCCGACACGGATATTCGTTTGCGGGGCCGGACGCCGGAGGACTTGTTGGGGGCGGACGAATGGGCCTGGTACGACTTCCCGGATGCCTGGAAGGACAGACCCCTCACGTTGCCTCCCGGAGCATTGACCGTGTGGACCTGGAACGGTAAACGGGCCGAATGGGGGGTAGGAACCAACGCGGACATGACGGTTAGACTGCCCGCCGATGGTGAAGCCGCTATCCAATGTCAGGTTCCTGTCGAACCGCCGGATGTGTGGCTGTCTGCCGTAACGTTTTTTGGGCAGGGCGATAGCCCGTATCCAGATCGTCTGGTCTTTCATATTGCCAATCAGAAGGCGGTTCCGTTGAAGGTGGAATCCTGCCGGTTGTGGCTGCCCGCGAGCAACGGTACTTGGCGTGTACTGTTACCCCAGGAATGGCTTTCCGATCTCGACACGTTCCGCGAGGATGGCGTGATTCCGGCTGGGGATCGGGGAGGAGCAGTCGTTGCGACGGGAATTTTGCCGCTCACCTACGCGGCCCTGGAGGTTCGCCTGCGCGACGTGAGCGATGACCCTGTTACACTGTGGGCACATCTGCGTATCAAACGCGAGGTCTTTGATATCAGCGGTGGATGGGTCAGTTCCAACGTCAACGGACGCAGCACGCTGACATTTGAGCCCTATCTGAAGACGCTTCGGCGTATGCACATCAATACAGCGCATGTCGGTGAGGTGGCTGGCTATACGGACAATGCCGAACTGTATGGGCGTTATCCGCTCAAGCGGTTCAATAGACTCGCCGATTTCGATCGCTATGATACCGAGGCTATGTTGAACCAGATTCACGCCGTCGAGTTCTTGGGCGAACCTCAGTATGGCGGCGGGCGTCCCGTCCCTCCAATGGAAGTTTGGCGCGCACTGACTCCCTATCAACCCACTCGCTTGGCTACGACAGTGACGCACAGTGAAGAACGCATCTGGCGGTTCTACGCCGGGCTGTCGGACTATCCTCATTACGATGCCTACCGTGTTTGTGCGCCGTCGCCGGATTCCTGGCGGCTGTACGAGCGGTGGGGGAACGAACGGCTTCGGTGGGGCGCGCCGCTTGAGACGATCGGGGATATGACCCGGAGCCTGCGGGAGTTGAATCGGCCCATGCCCATCGCATACTGGTCGCAGGGCGCTCACAGCGGGTGGGACCGATATGGTGGACGGCAGCGTACCTCGCCTACACCGCAGGAGCTTCGCGCTCAGGCCCATCATGCCCTCGCCGCGCGCATTACGTCGCTGTATTGGTTCAATCTGAGTCTGAAATCGATACTCAAGTTCCCCGATCTTATCGAGCCGATCAGCATGATTGGACGTGAGATCCGCATGTTGGAGGACTTCTATCTTGAGGGAGATGCGACGTATTACGGGCGTCTGGCGAAGGACGGTCGCCCGGACTGGGATGTGTCGGTCGTTGCCGGCCCCAGGGGAGCTGTTCTTTTCGCTCTGGACCTGGCCTATCATCCAGACCCACAGGAAAGAGTCTTTACATTCGATCGTCCGCGCGATGCGGAGATCAGTTTTCCGCTTCCCGGCTATCTGCGTAATCCGGTCGAGGTCTTTCGTGTCACCGCCGGCGGGGTTACCTCCGTTCCTTTCGACGTGACGCCGCAAGGTGTCCGAATCAAGGGCCAATTCGGGGACGTCAACGTATTTGTGGCGACGCGTCACAATGGCGTCCAGAAAGAGCTGGAGGATCGACGGGAAGCACTGGCGGCATTTGAAGACTCTCTGAGCTTCGATCCGGCCCATAACAGCGACGATCTTGAACAACTCAAAGCCATAGGTTCGGACTCCTGAGATGATCGGCCATCGTTGGTCAAGATCTAGAACAGGATAGTCTCAACCCGGGAGAACTATCTTACCGCGAGGACTATTCCTGGAGGGTCGTCGCCAAAGATGACAACGGACATAGAACAGAGAGTCCGGTCTGGACGTCCACTACGCTAAGTGAACGCAGTTGCCAACTTACGGACAGCATCGACACCACAATGGTCTGGATTCCAGCTGGGATCCCGCAAACGTGATCCTGGGGCGACATTCACGGGCCTTGGACCATTTCTGGACTCGTTTCGGCTCGTCTTACAACGTCCACCTCTGACGGTATGGGCGCTGGACGTATTGGTTGTCCATCTGGGTGGTGACCCGGCCATCATGGGCGGCTCATCTCCGGATTGTTGGCCAGGTTCCGATAGTCCACGTGTTCGCGCGGATTGGTTTGGTTCAAGAACTCCTCTATGTTGGTGTATCCGTCCTTGTCCGAGTCCCATGCGCCGTCGGCGGTGTTGTGCGGATCGAGGTGGTTCGCTGTCTCCCAGGCATCAGGCATGCCGTCGCCGTCTGCATCCGGCGGGGCGGCTGCGGACTTCAGTTCGGGCCATCCGCCTACTTGGCTGGGCGTATCGATGATTCCGTTGCCGAACGTCGCTGTACCGGTCTCGACCTCGCGCACAATGCGCGTGTCTTGGGAATCGCGGCGCGGTCGGTTGGCCCCTACATGACGCAGGACCAGGGCGTACGCCTCAGCGGCCGATTGGGTGGGCACGGGCCAAACCGGAAACGGTGTGCGCCGACGGTTCTCGGCTTCGCAGGTGTTGCCTTCAAAGCGAACCCCTCCCTGCCAGTTGTCTGCGGAGATACCGGGGGCACCCTCCACCGTATTGCCCTCAATGAACCAGAAGGACGTGTACCCGTACGCGCTCCTTGTGTCATCGATGCGGACAATGCGTCGGCGCACACCGGCGTTCGTGGCGGGGCCCGGCTTGTAGTGATTATTAACCACATTGACTTGCATGGGCTTGCCGTCGCAGGTTCGGTGTCTCCAGTTGTAGATGACCGAGCAGCGGTGGTCCATGTTGATGGTGCGTTCCCGCTCCTGACCAGCGATGCTGGGATTACGCCCGGCACAGTGGGCAAAGAGATTGTGGTGGTAGGAGCAGTCCTCGCCGCCCCAGCTCGCGCCGTAGCCGTGCGGGTCGCTGTTAAAAGGGCGATCCAGCGCCTCAGCGATCAGGCACCACTGCACGGTCAGATTCTTCGTGTCATGCCAGGTGTTGACGGCCTCGTCAATGGACCAGCTTACGGAGCAGTGGTCGATCGTGACGTTCGTGGCCCGTCTGACTTCGATGCCGTCGTGACGCTTCCCGGATTCGTCACCGGGACGGACGCGCAGAAAACGCACCACCACATCGTTCGCTCCGTCGACCTTGAGCGGGAAGCGTTTCAGACAGATGCCGTCACCCGGCGCGGTCTGACCGGCGATGGTCAGGTTCGAGTGAGCGACGACGAGATCCGACTGGAGATCTATAGTGCCGGAGACTCTGAATACGACGATGCGCGGGCCGGGGGTCGAAACCGCCTCGCGCAGGCTGCCCGGGCCGTCATCGTTCAGATTGACTACCGCGATGACTTTCCCACCTCGCCCGCCCGTGGCGAACATGCCGCCGCCCCAGGCGCCCGGAAAGGCCGGAATGGCATCCGGCAACGGCTTCATCGCGGCCGATGTCTGCCCATATGCCGGCGCGGCCATGGGTCTCTGCATGCTGAGTGCTGGGGTGACTGCTGATAGTGTCAACGAGACGAGAAGACGGAGCCATGTAGTCATAATCTTTCACCTTCACAGGGAGACTGCTTGATCGCTGATGCGTTCAATGAGGTTCGTTGAAATCTGCCTTCAAGTTGTTTCGGCTCGTTTTACAGTGTCCACCCTTGACGGTATTCTCGTCGGATGTACTGGTTGGCCGCGTCGTTATTGGTGACGCGCATGTTGGGGCCGTCCCACATCAGCAGTCCCTCGGTACGCAAGGCCAGGTTGCCGAGCAGCACGACCTCGGTCATGGGGCCGGCATAGTCGAAGTTGGAGCAGGCCGGTTCCCCGCCCTTGCAGGCGTCGATCCAGTTTTGCTCGTGGCTGCCCTTGACGCGCGGCAGGGTCTTGTCCGGCTTCTGGAAATCGCGCATGCGCGACAGCGGGATCAGCATGGGGGTGCCCCCCTGGGGTTCGTGCATGATCTTGCCCCGGTCGCCCACATAGAGCACGCCGCCGACGGGCCATTGGGCCTGCGGCTCGAGTTCGGCGGGTCGGGGCGGCCGAATGCCGCCGTCGTACCAGTGCATGCGCACCGGCGGCATACCCTCACGGGCCGGGAAGTTGTAGGTCACGATCGAGGCCAGCGGCGCGGTCTCGGTATTGATGTGCGTGCTGCTGGACACGACGCTCTCGGGGTACCCCAGCTTGAGTGCCCAGTATGCGTGGTCGATGATGTGACAGCCCATGTCTCCCAGGGCCCCGGTGCCGAAGTCCCACCAACCGCGCCATTTGAAGGGCACGTAGCACGGGTGGTAATCCCGATACGGGGCGGGTCCCAGCCACAGGTCCCAGTCCAGGGTCTCGGGAACAGGTGGTTTGTCCCGGGGTCGCTCGGGCACGCCCTGGGGCCAGTACATGACGCCCTCGAAACGCGTGCCGCTGATCGGCCGATCGGTCCAGCAGTGCACCTCGCGCACCTGGCCGATCACGCCGGCGCGAATCCACTCCACGGTTAGCCTCGCCCCTTCAGAGGAGTGGCCCTGGTTGCCCATCTGGGTGGCGACCCGGTATTTGCGTGCGGCCTCGGTGAGTTGGCGGGTCTCCGAGATGCTGTGGGTCAGGGGCTTCTGGGTGTACACGTGTTTGCCACGGCGCATGGCCTCCATGGTCGCGACCGCGTGCGTGTGGTCGGGCGTGGCGATGATGACGGCGTCGATCTCTTTGTCCATCTTGTCGAGCATCACGCGAAAGTCCTTGAAGCGCCTGGCCTGCGGGAATTTCTCGAAGGTCTCGCCGGCGCGCTTGAAGTCCACGTCGCAGAGGGCCACGATGTTCTCGCCGGCGCATTTTCGGATGTTACCCGCGCCCATGCCGCCCGCGCCGATGGCCGCGATATTGAGCTTGTCGTTGGCCGACCGGGCAGGCAGCCCCGACCCTGCCATCGTCGTCAGGCCCACGGCTACCGTGGCCCGGTTGATGAAGTCGCGCCGGGTCATGGTTCCTTGGATGAGTGAAGCGTTGTTCATACTGATTCCCCTTTCCGTGCGTCTGTCACTGACCATTCATGCTGCTGGAAAGTAAGGCTGCCAACCAATTCAACCTCGGGCCAATTCTGAGTTCTGAATTCTGATTCATCAACTGAACTGGGACTTCCCCCCCTGGAAGCTGATTCGGTCAAGAACACGTGTGTCGGCGTTGGCGACCCCGATATACCCCAACCCGACAGCACTGGCAGAGTCGAAAGTGATCGGAGGTTTTCCATTTACGTTCATAATCGGTGCTCCTGCGCGTCACACCGCCAATATTACCGCAGTAGAGGCTCGCTTTCAATACGTCCGGCCCGTAGCTCGGTCAAGACACGTGTCGGAACGGCCTCAAGACTCGCCAATTGATCGAAATTCGAACTCTTGACGGTTTTTCGACACACCTCGCCCGATGATTCCGCCTGGGTGGCCCAGGTTTTCGTTATTCTGCCGGTCATCCTGAGGGAGATTGGCATTCCTGGGGACAAACAGTCCACTGTCTTGTCGACAGGTCTCTGCGCCGGCGCCCGTGACCGCCGAGGAATCCACCGCTGCCTGCGTGCTGCGTCACGGTTGTCTTTCAAATGGCCAGGGGTCTACGAGATGCCGGCCCGATCCGATAGGTGGCGACGTTGGAACCGAGCCGGTGTTTCGCCGGTGGCATGGCGAAAGGTCCGTGTGAAGTACTGCGCATTTTTGAATCCGCAGTCGCGCGCCACCTGTTTGATGGGGGCATTTGCCGTCGACAGTTGTTCCCTAGCTCTGGCAATCTGGATGCGCCGGATTTCCTGGTGGATGGTCCGCCTAATGACCTCTTTGACATGCATTTGCAGAGTCGTACGCGGAACCTGTACGTGCTCTACGACATCCATGACATCGATAGGACGGCAGGCATATTGTCGTATGAAGCGCAGGGCTCGAACGACTTCTTCGCGGCTGGTGGCCAACACGTCCGTGGATTCTCGTGTCACGACGCCCAAGGGTGTGATCTCCGGCAGGCGCTTCGCTGCGCGCTTGCCGGTCATCAAACGATCCAGAAGGGCCGCGGCCTCATACCCGACCTGTTCGCTATTGAGATCAATACTGCTAAGGGGAGGGATGGACAGGTTACAGGCGTACTCGTCGTTTTCGCAGCCGAGCACGGCGACCTGGTCTGGCACGACTAGGCCGACGCGCCGGCAGGCATCCAACACTTGTAGGCCGCCGTCGTCGTTGGTGGCTAGGATGCCCACCGGCAGCGGCAGGGACAGCAGCCACCGGGCGATGCGATCCTGTTCCTTCTCCCACGACGACGCGCGTAGATCGCTGCGCCGCAAAGTCAATACGTGGCAGTGGTATCCGACCTGTTCGATGTGTTCTCTGAACGATTGTTGTTGCACATCGAATCCCAGATGATAGCCGCGCCGGTATCCACAGAGGCCGAACTGTCGGAAACCTCGTTCCAACAGGTGTTCGACGGCCAGACGGGCCACCGCTCGGTTGTCGGCGCCGATGAACGGAAAACCCAGATTCGGCAGCGTGCTGCGCAGATTCACCACGGGGACGCCTGCTTTGGCTATGATGCGGGCGGTGCTCACGTTGTCGATGCGGGCGATGATGCCGTCGCCTTGCCATGTCTTGATCCACGGGGGCGGTGGATCACCGAGACCTTGAGGTTGGAAGTAAGTGGACCACCGGCCTTGCTCGCGATTGTAGCGAGCTATACCCCGTATGACACCCCGGCCATAAGCTCGGGCGGTCTCCACAAGAATCGCCACGTGACGCACCAGTCGGTCCTCCAACGTTCTTTTGAGCCACAAGGGTTTGCCGAAAAGTATAACATTCTTACCATTTATTGCAATAGGCCGCCCTTACAGCTGGAGTCCTCGGTCTCTACAATGATCCTTGTCGTCAATCACTGGCCGGCGACACTGAATCAGCCGGTGGAGAACCGCGATGGTATTGCTGGGATTGGACATCACAATCTGGGTGGTCTTGCTGGTCTATTTTTGGGGTATGCTGGCCTTGGGGTGGTGGAGCAAACGTGGGGCCGGCAACCAGGAAGGCTATCTGCTTGGCAATCGCCGGTTCGGCTCCTTCATGATGGTCATGCACTCCTTCGGTGCGGGCACTCATCCAGGCGCCCCGGCGGGCGTGATCAGCAAGACGGTATCCAGCGGGGCCTCAGGGATATGGGTCTCTTGGATGTGGATGTTCGGTACGCCCTTCTATTGGCTGATAGCCCCTATCATCAGGCGCATGCGTGTTCTAACCATGGCGGACTACTTCGAACAGCGTTTCGGTCGTGTTGCCAGCCTCCTTTACGTATCGGTTGCCGTTGTCGGTATGACAGTCATGCTGGCAAGTGTATTGTTGGCAACCACGCGAACCGTTCAGGGCATCATGGGCAAGACCGACGTGGCCGAGAGCGAGGCGTGGTTCTTCGGGATCCTGACGGCGATAACAGTCGTGTTCGTTATCTACAGCTACTGGGGCGGGATTGTAGCGGCAATTCGCACGGACATGATACAAGGCCTGATGATCATTGCCCTTTCTTTTGTTGCGATCCCGGCGGCACTACAAATGGAACAGGTCGGAGGACTTGATGGCGTACGTCGGACACTGACAGAAAGTAGTCCCACTTATCTCCAACTGTTCGATGCGCAACAATTCAATTGGGCTACGGTCCTATTGCTCAGTATTAATGCACCATTGAGCATGCTAGCCATGCCGCATCTTATGAGTGTGTGTGGAGCCGGACGTACCGAATGGGAAGGACGCGTTGGGTTTACCTACGGAAATGTCCTGAAACGGCTTTGTACAATCGGCTGGTGTGTCCTGGGACTGTGCTGGCTGGCCTATCTGATCAAATCCAAGGCGGAAATTCATCCGGATGCCGCCTTCGGTGATTCCATTCGGATGTTGCTGTCTCCGTTGCTGCAGGGCGTGATGTTGGCTTGTGTCATGGCGGCGGCGATGTCTTCCGGGGATGCCGTCCAGGTTACCCTGGGCGGTCTCATCTCGCAAAATATCTATCGAGTGTATATTCGCCGTGGTGCCAGGGAGGACCAA
>Ga0272442_10007403_pt1 | contig 14194 bp, 16 predicted proteins | sample SSMForm2O_FD_200262 | JGI IMG/M metagenome (GOLD analysis project Ga0272442, IMG submission 200262) | Marine sediment archaeal communities from Little Sippewissett salt marsh, Falmouth, MA, United States - SSM-Form-2O | ecosystem: Environmental > Aquatic > Marine > Wetlands > Sediment ...
CTTATATGGATCGGTTATCCGATATCGAAAGATCTGTTTTCTATTCCATCTTATATAAGACATTTGCAGAAATACTCGCCGAGCGATTGAGACTCACAACCGAAGAATTGGTCAGGGCTAAAGAGAAGATTGACCGTCTCAAAGGTATGTAGCTGCCTGCTTATTCTTCAATACCTCTTTAATGTTATTCAGCATGTCCGATAATTTATATGGTTTGCCGATAAAGCCGACGGCACCTGCGTCGAGGGTTTCTTTCACACTGCCATTGGCTGAATAGCCGCTGGCAATGATCACTTTTACCTCAGGATTAATTTCAAGAAGTCTCTTTAGACATTTATGACCCCCCATACCCGGCATCCCCAAGTCAAGTATGACCAGGTCGATGCGATCTCCTTCACTTTCGTAAATCTCAAGAGCTCTTTCTCCACTCATGGCCGTAAGCGTCATGTAACCGAACTGTTCCAGAACATCACGTCCAATTTCAAGTATGTTTTCTTCATCATCTACCAGAAGAATCATTTCATGATTACCTCGCAACCCATCACCCACAACCATTTCCTCCGTTTCTTTATTATGTATCGTCACATGACTGTCATCTTCAGTCTCCAATACGGGAAAGTGTATCTTGAATGTACTTCCCTTGCCGGGTTCACTATAACACATGATATAACCGCTATGACTTTTTACAATACCATACACGATTGAGAGACCAAGCCCCGTTCCTTTCCCCACGTCCTTTGTCGTAAAAAAGGGTTCAAAAATATGCTGTTGCGTCTCCCTGTCAATACCATGACCTGTATCTGATACGGTTAATAACACATAATCGCCGGGTTTTGCACCCATATGAATTCTGCAGTAGTTCTCATCAAGGGTAATATTCTCTGTCTCAATGATAATTTTTCCACCATCCGGCATAGCATCACCGGCATTAACGGCAAGATTCATTAGGATCTGCTCAAGCTCAATGGGATCCGCATTGATGAGATCAAGGTTACCACCAAGATGTGTCTCGATGGATATCATTCTTGGAATAGTTCTCTCGAGAATCTTCTCAATCTGTGCGATTTCCTGGTTCAGATCAACCGGTTTCAACTTACTATCCACCTTGCGACTGAAAATCAGGAGCTGTTTAACAAGCTCGGCAGCACTCTGAACTGATCGATCGATCCTGCTCAGATATTTGTGCTCCGGATCATGAGCGTTTTTGTCCATCAATAAAAGCTGGCTATACCCTGAGATTGCATGGAGAACATTATTAAAATCATGGGCAACCCCGCCTGCGAGGGTACCGATTGCTTCCATCTTCTGGGCATGCAACAGCTGGGATTCTATATGCTTCTTCTCCTCTTCAACACGCTTCTGCTCGGTAATATTAGTTATCATTGCCAAAATTGAAACTTTGTCTCTGATCTGCATTCTTCTCAGTCTCATGGCAACTGGAAATTCTTCGCCATTCTTCTTTTTACAAAACCACTCAAAATCAAGGTCTTCATCGTTAAAAGTCCTGTCAATTTTCTCCCGGATTGATCCGCCGGAATATTCGTCATCACTTATCTGGCTTACATTGAGGAATAATATCTCTTCGCGGGAATATCCGAACATCTCAAGACATGTCTGGTTAATATTGATAATCCGACCATCGTGTGCAATGAGTAAAACAGCGTCGGGCGTCGTATCCGTCAGTATCTGAAGTGTACTCTGGCTCTGGTCTAACTCTTTATTCCTTGTAATCAGATCTGTATTTGCCTGCCTCAGATCTTCCGCATAAGTATTAATCTGATCAAGCATGACATTGAATCGCTCGGCAAGATACCCCATCTCGTTATGCCGCGAAACCTCTGCTCTCACATCAAAATTACCACTCCCGTATTCCTCAAGTGTCTTGAGCAGTCTCCCCACAGGAACCGTAATCATTCTGGTACCGGCAATCCCGAGGAATATGCCGAGCATAAAAACAACGCCACTGAAAACCAGAATAATCGTTTTCGTGAAATTGATTTCCTGCCTAGCGGAATCCCACGAATCATACATATTCTTCGTTTCGATACTGTCAAAGTTCTGCAACAATGTAATAAGGCGGAAATGCACATCGCGGAATCGGTCAACATCTTTTTTTATTTCATTATAGGTCCCTTCTTTTTCTCTGTATTTATCTAAAATACTTTCTATCAAATTACTATACCGAACAAAGAGATTCTCAAGTTTGGTTAATACAGTTACTTCTTCAAGGGTCAATTTCTGAATACTCACCTGGTGCATAAATTCCCGCAAGGTCCGAATTTCATCATTTATGACGATGCGGAATGCTTCTCTCCTGCTTCCTTTTGCTGCCAGGAGGTAGTCATTGACCAAGACAAAAACATAGTTGCTCTTCAGGATAATCTGAGCGCTCAAATGGCGTGCTTCGGCCTTTCCCATCACCGCAGTCGAAACCAGCTTTTCCGTCGATCTGAAGCGATTATATGCAATACCGCCAATAAGCGCCGACATTACGATGACAAAAAGAAATCCGCCTATCAGTTTCGTTCGAATAGAATATTGTCGCGCCAACGTCATCAACGTCTCTCCCTGATGCGGCAAAACCGTAAAGGTATGAGGTCAGCGGTAAATAGTAAAAGGCCAAAGAGGCAAAGCAACAGGAATGGGGTACCCGATTTTCCAATTCCGTTATTCAATGCCCACTTGAGCCTTGTGCCGTTTATCTTGACCTTTTTGATTTTGTTTGTCATTTTCATTTTGTCATTTCACATAAATTATTTTGGCCCTGATCCTTTCGCCGTTATTACTTATCCGGCACCAACATCTGCGTAAAGAACTCAGGTTTTGAGAATAATGATTCTATTGCGCTGACAGATAATCTGAAATAATTTGCCACTTACCGTGAATAACCCGAGCAATCTTTAATTTATCGGTACCTTTGTGCGTTTCCGAAGTAAACGTAATAGGTGCGGTAATTCCCCCGGTATCGTAGTTGCGTATACTCTCCAATCCCTTCTTTATACCGGGTCCGTTTATATTGTTCCCTGCCAATCTTATTCCTTCTGCCATTACCTTCGCAGTTGTCCAGCCTTGAATATAACGATGGATATAACCTTCTATATGAATATTTTTAGATTTGTTATAAGCGTTTATTTCTCTGATACCGCGAATATTCTCATTGGTAAACAGAAAGGGAAGGACACCGATAAATCCTTCGGCCGACTCCTCGGCAAGGGCAACAACCTTCTCATCAGCACACCAGTTCAAACCGATAAACGTGGTTGTAAGACCCAGTTTCTGTGCATCCTTGAGGATAACCGATGTGGCCCAGGCAGTTTCCTGAGTGATTGCATAATCGGCATTCCGGGCTTTAATCCTCAACAGCTGATCCTGTGCTTCGAAAGCATCCAGGGCAACAATTTCCTCGGACACAACTTTGATCCCGAGAGAAGCTGCGTATGCCTTACCATCTTCAACGGGTGATCTGCCAAATGGCGTATCATTGTAAATTAAAGCCACCCGAGGTTTGCGCGATTGATTTTTCCACTCGTCTAAAATGAATTTCAATGCAATCTTAATCTGATCCGAATAGGTTACTCCGATTAAAAAATTATACGGTGCTTCTCCAATATTTCCCAATTTCAACGAATATGAGGCAGACATAAAAGGTATCTTGTCCTTTGCAACGAATGGACGTAGTGCCTCTGTATCACCGGTACCCCATCCAAAGATTGCGTTAACCTTTTCTTTTTCCACCATTCTTCTGTATACTTCCCGGGCACGTGAAATAAGATAGCCGTAATCGGCTTCTACCAGCCGAATTTTTCGACCATTGATTCCCCCTTTTTCATTTAAAGAGTCGATACAGTTTCTGATACCATCCGCATAGGGTATACAGCTCTCATGAGTCGGTCCCGTTAACGTAAAGATACCCCCTATTCTTATTTCGGAAGAGTCATCTTTTTTTGAACAGGCAAAAGACAATAATACAATTAATGCTCCGATTAGCGTCATCTTACAAATTCTCATCAGTTCCTCCGGAGAGCCATACTTATATGAAACACGTGTTCTATCATGTTATTCGAACATCAATCGATATAACTTTAGTTATGCACAATGGCAAAAATGATAAATGCAGTGAGCGCAATACTAAAACCATAACTCCTGTTTCATAAAAGATCCTATCATTCCATCAAATATTTCTTACCCGGATGAGACAGAATTCGTCGATAGGATTGATACTGAGTTACTAGCTGAGGGTAATAACATCTATGGATAACATCCGTTATTATAAAAGTTATTTTCACTTTATATAAAAAAAAAGCACCTAGTAATCTACTAAGTGCCTTATTCCCATGGTGGAGCTGAGGGGAATCGAACCCCTGACCTCTTGAATGCCATTCAAGCGCTCTCCCAACTGAGCTACAGCCCCATACAGCATTACAAAACCTCATGCTGGGATAGCTCTAGCATACCGTTTCTCTCGTTGTCAATACATTTTTCTTGACATTTTCCATACCGCTAATATAGGTAAATGGCTAAGCCGGAGTGGTGAAACTGGTAGACGCAGGGGACTCAAAATCCCCCGGGCCTTGCGCCCATCTCGGTTCGATTCCGAGCTCCGGCACCATGAATGATAGGGGTTTCGTCATTTTGGCGGGACCCTTTTTTTGTGCCAATTTCATGGACTGTGCCCGAAATTGTGCCCGTCTGGGTTTCAAGGTAGGCTTCCTGCTTTTTGGCTGCGATTCGCAGATCCGCATCGCTCACGATATTGTACCGATCGAACACGGACCGCGTCTTATGACCTGAGATCATCATGGCAACTCGTTCGGGGATACCGGCACGAACCATGTTCCTGATTGCAGTGCGCCGGAAATCGTGAAATAGTCGTTTTCCGATCTTCGCATTTTCGCATGCTTTTGACCACGATACTCGTATATCTGAAATTCTACTAATACCGTCACCGTTCGGGAAAACATACGGGGAGAGATTTTCACTTTTCTTGCGCGTTTCGGACTGTCGCGCGAACATTTCTTTCAGCTCTTCATCAAGATATACCGTGCGTGCTTCGTCATTTTTCGTCTCTCCGACCTCAAGCCGCACAATTCCCTGGTTGAGATCGACCTGATTCCATGTGAGATATGCTATCTCCGAAAATCGCCAACCGACCTTATACGCGAAAGTGACAAAGCCTTTGAGATAGTCCGGCAGTTCGTTGCGCATCGCAAGAAAATCACCATGCTCGAAGAATCCCTTGCGCGTGTTGTTTTCCTTGAGCATCGGGATATATGGTACCTTATCGACTTTCGGCGGGGTCTGTCGCGCTCCGAGATTTAACATCCGCTTGAGCGCGGCGAGTTCGCGGTTGATCGTCGCGTGTGCCACACCATCGCCGAGACGATTATCGATGTAGGTCTGTATCCGCGTTGTTGTGATATCCGTCGCGCGGCTTTCCCCAAAGGTTTCTTTCAGACGCTTGACGCTTCTCTCTGCACGCGTGAGAGACTTACGCTGATTGTTCCGGTAATCCGCGAGATAATTATCAGCCAGTTCATTGAATGTCACCTTGTCGAAGTACACACCGGGAAGTTTACCATCCGCAATCTCACCCTCTCGCTTTTTCAGTAACCGTTTCGCGTCGCTTTCCTTTTTGCTCTTGGACGATTCCCGGTATGGTTTCCCATTCCGATAATACTTGACCCAAAAGACGTTACCTCTTTTGTATATCGATCCCATTGAAAATCCCCTTTCTACTAGGGAAATAGCCCCCTCGACTTTTTAATGCTATGCATTGGCTTATTCCCCAGATTCCTTCGGTTTTACTGCCCCATTGCATCAACCGTATCAATGAGAGTTTTAGCGTTTATGTTGCCTTTATTAGCCCGCAGACAATCAAAAAAATACTGCTTACTTTCCTTCGTGATTTTTATTGCATCTTCGCGTTCTGTCATTTCAATTAAAGATGAACATAGGTCGACGGGATCTACACACTCCCTTTCCGCTGTGCTAAAAACACCTTCGACAAATTTCATCTTGCGATTCCATTCCTGATATCTTCTGCATCCTTCAAGATGGTTTTTCCTTGCCTCTTCACTCCAGGCTTTTCTTTTTTTCTTCATGGGCATGCCCTCCTTCAATTATTCTCTCTATGATCTGTATTCCAGGCCACTAAATTTCCTACAGAAATCATTTAAAAGTTCTTTAACGCATTCGACTTCAGCCCCAATTGCGGCACTGACAATTGAAAGTGTTGCATAGGCTCTATCGGTCGTCTCCGTATACCTCAGCATTTCGTTAATGGTGTAGATCCTGTCATAGATGAAAACCAACTCATTAAACTGATCAATGACCATGTCCCCATCCGCTTTCATTGGTTCGTCTACTTTGATTAAATTTTCCATTCTCTTTCCTCCCTTTCATAAAATCAAAAACCCCCGAAGACTTTTCCCGGTCATAGACAAACCGCCCGTAACGTCGCCATTACGGGTATCTTCAAGGGTTTTATGTGATTGTTTTGCTTTCATCTGTCTATGGTTTGGAGAATTTAATTCTTGCTTAATTACATTCTTACATTCTTGCTATATATCCTGTCAAGTCTTTTTTCTTGCGTTCTTACATGAAAGGCTGTAAGAAAGAAAACATGGGTGAAAAAAAAGTATTTTCCACACGGATAGATGAAGAGCTAATAAAGAAGCTTAAGCATCTCGCAGTCGATGAGGATAAGTCCCTTGGCAACCTTTTGGAAGAAGCTATCCAAGAGATTCTTAAGAAGTACGATAAAAAGCCGTAGAACGCCCGTTCTTTTTTGTCCATGCATTGCCTTTTGTTAATACATAAAATCTCGATATCGACGATCCTCGCAAGCCGTGGCAGGTTCTTTCTTTTGGTTGGTGATGAGTTCGAGAGCTTCTGTTAGCGGCAAATACGACACAGATGTCGTAACTGGGAATCGCAGTTCGCCAATCCGAAATGTAAACTGCGGATTACATTTTAAATGATTATGGTTGATTAATTTATTAAGATGTTTTAATTGTCAATTATGCCTACCGGAAAAGCTCATACTGAATTTTGCTGTCGAAAACCGCATTAATACCCGCTCTGAAGCTATAAGGCGACTTATAGAAGAATCACTGAAGAAGTACGAAAAAATTAAATCTAAGAAATAGAATCGCGGGGAAAATGTTTAAATCAACATTTGTGCGATTAAGAGGAACACTTTTTGCGCTTGCTTGCGTATTATTCTTAATATCATGTGCAAGTGTAACACTTTATCGACCGAGTAGCGGTGGCCGTGGTGGCTATTCAGACTATAGGATCGACAAAAATACAGCTATCGTATCATTCAAAGGGGATCGCCGCACATCATTGGAAACCGTTAAGATTTACCTTCTTTATCGTTGTGCGGAAGTGACCCTTATGTACAACTATGACTGTTTCTGCATGAATAACATTGAAAAAGATCAGAAGACTACTTACCATTTAGAGCTACAATACGGTTATTGGGTAAAGGTACCTGTTACCAAGAACACACTGATCGCTGAAATCAAGATGTTTACCGGAGATAAACCAACAGACCAGAAGGAAGCGTTCAACGCCAAAGATGTTGTAGAATATCTGAAATCTAGGATTAAGAGGTAGTGCCAACCTTGAGTGATGAGGATTGGACTAATGGGACAGCTTGACAAATCGCGGACTTCAGGAACAGTATATTCGCCAGAATTTGAGGAGAAGTATCAGCGATTGAAAGACCTCTTGAAAAAGAGATTTGTCGAGCGTTCGCTGAAAAACGGAGTCTTAGCGGAGAGAAAAAAGAAGGCACACTGATGAAGTGACCGAAGAATGATTACCGCATGAAAGACAGGAAATCCAAGAAGAAAAAGTATCCGATACGGGAAGAGCGATTACGTCCGAAGAAAAAGTACGAGCAGTCTTCCCCGAAATCATATCCAGTATTACAGGAAAGTATCGGACCGGAACGCTGATCGTTTTAATTTTAAAAGAACGAAATGATCATTTAATAGCGAAGGGAGGTATCTAAAATGAAAAAGATGGGAAATGTACTGATTATGATGCTATCCCTTATCTTATTATCGGGATGTGCCGGATTGGTTAAGTCACGCGTGACTGTTTTTCATCAATTTGGTGAAACTTCAATTCCTAAAACTTATCTTTTTGTCCCTATGAAGGGTCAAAAAAGCAGCCTTGAATACAAGACGTACATAGAACTTGTACGACAACAGCTCAACAAATTTCAATACAGAGAGACGGCACAAAATGAAGCACCTGATGTAATAATCGTGCTCAATTATGGCATTGATAGTGGCAAAGAAAAGTCGATGTCTTTTCCCGTTTATGGTCAAACAGGCGTCTCTTCATCGACAACACATGGCACATTGAACACTTACGGCAATCATGGAACGTATTCTGGTACTACCACATACATACCAACATATGGGGTTGTCGGCTCTTCTACAATGTCAGCAACAGAATATACACGTGGATTATGGCTGTATATCGTTGATGCAAAGAGTGTAGGCACAAAGGATCTAAATGTACTTTATGAAGCCAGCGTAAAAAGTTCTGGTTCATCTGATCAGTTACCCTGTGTGATGCCAGCAATGATTGAAGCTCTATTTAAGGAATTCCCGGGGAAAAATGGTGATACGAGAACAGAAATAACGGCAATCCCTCAATTAATTAATTAGCTGCATGTTTTTCGATATCAAGAAAGGTAAGAAATTATCACAACTATTATTACGCCGTGCGAAAACACAAAACAGATAAAAAAAATGCCAACTTCCGGTTAGGCTCCCTACCTGCTTTGGCAGGACCCGTTGTTGCATCTCGTTTTCTTCCGGGACTTACAACCGACTTCAGGCTGGTTGCTATCGCACCATAAGCAAAGATGAGAAAGAACGATTGAATTAACGTCGAATTTATCGACTCTCTAATTTTTCCTTTTCGGCCTTCAAAAGCGCAATAAAATAGTTTTGGTGATCTCGTGGTAATTCTGACATAAACGTCCTAAACAATTCATCAGCATCATCGCTGCCGCGCTCAACTGCTTTTACAACCTTCACCATCCATTCTTTAAAAAGTTTATCAGCCTCATCGCTTGCTAAAAGATGGTCTCCGGTAAAATATTTCTTGAGCTTATCCGGCATTTTGATATCTTCTCGGCCCAACTGCTTCTCCAACGTACTTACCCGGCTTTCTAAATTTGCCATCTTATCTTCTCCTTTGTTTTATTTCATCTTCTAACGCTTTAATCCGTTTTTCCAGCTCTCCGCCCTCGATGATCTTCACCAAAATGCTTACAATATAGGCCAGTTTTCCGCCCTTTGCGATGTCAATTTCATCCAGTTCCATCCTGTTTATGACGCTTCCCAAATACCGCCTGGCATCGTCCAAAGTGTTAAATCTTCTTCTTGCCATGTTGCTCTTAACCGTACCTTTCTGTTATGAAATACAGGTAATAATTATCCATATTGGTATTGTAAACCCTGTTTAACCATTCAAGAATTTTGAGAAACAGGAGAGGCCCCCGTATATCCCGGTTAATGAATTTCTTCGTCTTTTTTTCATTGCCATACTTTCGTCTCGATTCTTCCCCCAATAACCGCTTTTTATCTTGCGACCTTTATGTAATTACCATTTTGTTTCTTTCTATAAAGTTATCGAGATCCAATCGATCCACATACATTTTTCGGCCACCAGGAAATTTCACGACGGGGATTTGACCGGCCCAGATTCTTTCCCTCATGCCCCAAGTTGTTAATCCGAGATATTCAGCCGCTTTTTTCAAAGGCAATAATCGCGGTCCCGATGGATTTGGAATCCCTTGGGTTTGTTTTTTCTCAACTATTCCGGTACGTTTCGCCATAGTGTGACCGTATTGTGCCCGTTAATTAAGGACCTACCTACTTACTCCATGTTTCTTGTGCAATGAGTTCGCACCCGTTCACGATTTTGAATTCAATCTCGAGGCCATTTGGATTTATCCCAGTTGCCCAGTTCTTGGCCTTAACAATCTTGAGTTTCCCGGCATCCATGGCAAGTGCAAGTCGAGGTTTTTCAAGAGTTCTAAAGCCCCCCAGCCCCGTATTGCTTCCGGGATTCTTTTGTAATGCAACTATGCAGAGAGAACCTTTTAACTTTCTGTGAATCTCTGCCAGTGTGCCGCCGACTTTGTAAAATTCATCATGCACTTCCAGAAAATCGATGATATTGAGTTTACCCTTGCCCGGCTTGATTACATCTTGAAAGTTGTCTGACCGCTCCCAGGCATTGAAATGCCAATCGCTGAGATTCATCCCTTTGACTTTCTCAAGCCGTTTGCGAAACTCGGCGCCGCCCATCTCAGAGTTGAAATAGTGGATTTCGAAACGATTCATATTCTGTCGAATAACATTGATAAGAAATGCGGTCTTACCTGCATTCGGGGATCCGGCAATGACAATCAGATTACCCGGGAAGAATATAACTCGGTTATGGATCTCGAAGGGCAATCTCAGGGGAACAGTTTGAGTATCTGCTTCTAAGAAATTCATGGCTTCGCAAGTATCATTGATAACCCGGAAACAACCCCTCCGCTGTCCATGCTTCTCAATTTCGTTGCGATCACACATCCTGAGCAAAAGTGAATAACAAGCTTTTTTCTCTTCCGGCGTAGTTAAGCGTAGTTCTGCGTGGATTTCCGTAGTTTGAAAATAGCCTTGCGTAGCTTTCACCCAATCTCTGATTTCCTCTGATAAGTTGCGTTCTCGACGTGCAATACGGGTTAATGCGCTATCAATTTTGACTTGTGCATCTTTTTCGTTAAATGGTGGATTGCATGACAATGCTAATCTTTGCAATATGTTACGGGCAAATTGTTCAGGCAATCCGCCTTTTATTAGGGCATTTGCAGCCGAAAAAAGATCTTCATCTCTTCTCCCCTGGGTAAAAAGTTTTGCGTAGTTTTCGTAGCTTTCCGTGGTTTTCCGTAGTTCTGTGTAGTTTTTATCTTTAGTCCCCTTATGCAATATAATAGTATTATATATAGCGTCTGGCAGCTCGGACGGTTCTGTCTCGAAAATACTCAGACCCGGCAACCATTCGTAGCCCTCACCATTGCCGTTTACCGACGGCGGAGCAATGATATAGCCGCCTTCACCTCTTACATCGATACCCGATATGACCCCCGCCGCATTTGTAATGCTTTTATCTCTCGGCATCAGGAAATAGATATGATAACCCCTAGGTGTTTTTGCAACACAGGTTACGAGCGATTCAGGCAAATGTTCCTGTGCCTTCAAGTATGCTTCCTCAGAATCGCAATCGATCACGAAGATCCCAGAAATCTCACCTGTCACGATCCCGATCATGGCCTCAGGGTGTAGCTTCCATAGTCGCCGGATCTCATCAGGAGTGGCCTGGCGTTTCTGATACTCGGTCCATTTCGTATACGGTTTTTTATCCGGTCGTATCGGGATCACGGAAAACCCCATTTCACAATATTTCAGAGCAGCATCAACTGATTGCATATCCAACCCCCAGAAGTTCAACTTGTAAGGCTTTTTCTACTCGCTCAGACGCATCTGTTTTCTTGTGGCAACGGTTGCAGAGACAATACCGAATCATGCGGGTTTTGTTCATCGGCGCACCGTATTGCATGGGATTGTCGGGAACAAAAATCCCGATCAGGCTGACAGGACCACCACATAAGATACAGGCATCATCTGGCCGTGGCTTTCGCATCATTTCAAAAGCTTCTTTTTTAGTCATCCTTTCTCTCCGCAAGAACTGTCAACCGATCAACTATCAAGCTTCGTCTCTTCGTGTAACGAAGCCGTGTTATCGTGAAAACTATCCAGAGTAATGCGGATGTCTTCAATCCATTAACCCTTCGTTTATATTTTTTCAGAAATTGTCGAGTTTGTTTGAAAGCACACTTCTTCTCAATCAAACGTCGATTGTGAACGACAGAATCGCCCCGCTTTTTTGCCGTTGCACATTCGGAAGGGGTTAGGATAAGCAAACCGCCAGGTGTAGAAATCTCATGGAAAGATTGATTCATGACATCACCTCCGGTTCAACCCGGCGGGAATTCATATAGGTGAGGACATCAGATAGGCGATAGCGGACAGAGCGCGACAATTTTGTGTAAGGAATACCGCGACGAAGTGACCTGTCGTTGCGCAAGGACTGCAGAGCGCGACCGGTAATTTCTGCGACCTGCTTCTCATTGAACCATAACATTTCCGGGGGGAATTTTGTTGATAGAGAGGTGCTGAGATTTAACTTATTTTCCATTGCTTGTCTCCTTCCGGGGTCCCTCTCGGAAACTAAAAAAGGCCAGAAAGGGTTACCCCTCACCTGGCCTTCTGGAGACTCGAATGGTGAAAATATTTTATAATTTAAATATTTACGGCATTAAACCGCAAATTTCCTTAACTTCTCGTGTAATTTATTAACATACCCAAACTCAATAGTCAAGCACAAAAAACGATAAACTATTTTTTATGATCCTCCAAATTCATGGCCTTGCTTTCATCGTCCTTGGACTTTGCCAGAGATGAATTTTGACATTTTCCGCCTCCTGTCACAACCTAGAATCAGCCCGGGGAAAGCGATCCAGGATAACCGCTGTTCGGCCCGTCGGCCTATCCCCGGAAAACAAGATATCCAAACATTTTATGTTTTTAGTTCTGGCGGAGATCTTTTAATACCAGCCATAGACTCTATCATATCACCGTAAAAGCGGCTTAGAAATATCATGTCGTTGAGGGTATCAGATCGACTTTTGTCTGAGCGTGCACCTGTTTCCTCATAAAGCCAATCAGGATGTGCATTTCGGTTGCGCAATTTTCTCTGTGTCTTGAGAACTCTGTTACAGGTATTTTTCCAATCTTTCGACAAGTGTGTGTTTCGAAATTTTTTTAGCGCTTTGTCAACACGGAAAGATTTATCTTTTTCAGAAAACGGTTTTTTTTCAATCGTTCGCAATGCAGCTTCCAGAATAGTCGCCAAAAACAGCTCTCGCGCTTGCCATGTATATTGTCTTGTTACTTCTGCTATCTGCCCAAATATTTTAATGCAAGCTTTCGCCTCATGGCTGTTTCTAGCAATAAAGTTCGATAGCGTAATGAAATTATCACGGTCAATTACTGGATCGTTTCCTGTAGGTGAAAATGAACGCAAGCTCTCTGGTTCTATGTTATTAAGAACTTCTGTGTATGTCCGAGACTTTTTAATGAACTTTCGCAGCAGTAATACTACAGATTCTCCAAGATAAAAAGAAAGTGCGAATTGGGCACCCTTCGCCCACCGCCAAGCCTCTAACCAAGACCATTTATCTACAGGTAACTCGTATAAAAGTTCAAGATAATTATCATTGATCATTCTCCCTATGATTATATGCCCATCTGAAGAATCATACTTTATGCCAGAGAAAGATATTCCAGACTCAATTTTTTCCCCATCGAGTCGTATTTCGGTCTGAATATTGTCGGGCAAAATGGGTTTTGATCGCAGGCGATATAATACAATCCCCTTCCAGGTATCTTTTGGCTGTAGAGATTTAGGAGTATGATCGTAAAATAACGCTCGGCCTACATTGAGCGAAAGCCTATCTTGCGTTATCACATCAAAACGATCTCTCATGGGGATTTGAGATATGACGATCTGACATTTACTATTACGCTCCAACATGCGTATTGAACACAAATCACTTTTCTGAATTATGCTTCTCTTAAGAAACTCTATTTTTCTCGGTAATTTTCCTTTACGTTTAAGTGGCGCTTCTACGTGAAATCCCCTTCCCTGGTCCCAAGTTAACACCCCACGCCCTTCAAAAGTGCATCCCATGTATGCAAACAATATGCGTTCGAGAACACGGTCTGGCTGATTATAATATGTGTCCAGCAAACCCATTATTCAACCTCTCTTAGAAAATCTTCAACAAAACGCACTCCTATGGGTGTTAGCTCAATCCTATAATTTCCATATCCGGGAGTACGCATTGAAGGGACGCCGGGCAAATGTAACAGATTCATAGAATTAAGTTCACCGATCAAACCCAAAAGTAAAGAAGGTCTAATATTGGGCATTCTTTCTCTCATCTGTTTAAAAGTAAAATCAAAGTTTACATGCTCTAAGCTTTTTCTTTGGCTTTTTCTCATGAGATAAACTGCCTGTCCGAGAACTTCAATTGCACCAATCGATAAGGCAT
>Ga0272442_10007405_pt1 | contig 14190 bp, 13 predicted proteins | sample SSMForm2O_FD_200262 | JGI IMG/M metagenome (GOLD analysis project Ga0272442, IMG submission 200262) | Marine sediment archaeal communities from Little Sippewissett salt marsh, Falmouth, MA, United States - SSM-Form-2O | ecosystem: Environmental > Aquatic > Marine > Wetlands > Sediment ...
TGGCCCGCAATATTTGGGCGGCTGTGATCTTATACGGAATGGGCTGTCCGCCAAAGATTACCTATGCACAACGCCTTGAGCGCGGCAAAAGCTATGTGCTGGTGGCCAATCATAGCAGCATGCTGGATATCATGCTGATGTTGCGCGTGAGCCGCAATCCTTTTGTTTTTGTAGGCAAAAAGGAATTGGCCAACATTCCAATTTTTGGCTTTTTCTACAAACGCGTGTGCATTTTGGTAGACCGGGCAGACAGTCGAAGCCGGTCTTCAGTCTATCGGAGGGCCCAACGTCGCCTGCAGGATGGATTGAGCATTTGCATCTTTCCCGAAGGAGGGGTGCCGGATGAATCCGTGATCCTGGACACCTTTAAGGACGGTGCATTCAAAATGGCCATCGCCCATCAGATTCCCATTGTCCCGGTCACTTTTTTCGACAACAAACGCAGATTCCCATTTCGGTTTTTTGGCGGCTCACCGGGACCGCTGCGCACCTGGGTACATTCGTTTTACCAAACAACGGGGCTGGGCATCCCGGACACGGTTTCTTTGAACACAACCGTCCGCAAGAAACTCCTGGACAGCCTCCTGGCCGGGCCTGCTAGCACAGGCCCCGTACCGGCTGCAACTCGCCGCGGGACAAGAAGCTAATCAAAATATACCTATTGGTACATCAAAACCTGAAATTTAACCCGCTATAAATCCCAATCGAATAAGGGTTGAAATTCCCGGAAGTTTGGGAGAAGGTGTTTAGCTGGTATTTAAACATGGGCTGGAGATTGAGCTCAAAGCTTGAATTCAATCGGTAAAAGAAGCCCAGGCCAAAGTTGGTACTGAAATTCAGTGAATTCATGTTCGTGGCCTCTCCAATTTCCGTGACCGTGCCTGAAGATTCCAGACTTACGGAATTGTCAATTAAGAAAAGTGAACTCATCCCTCCAATGAGGTCCATTCCGAATTTTTTATCGATCAGGCTAAATTGCATTTCCAGCGGAACCTCAAGATAACCGAATTCCTGTACCATCTGCCCTTGCCTGGCCGGACTGGGGGCAGATACGTCTGCTGAGTTGGGCTCCATGGGAGTGGGGTCATTCACCATACTCTGAACCACGAGGCTTTTAGATTCCTCCGAATAACTGATGGTCCGGATCAGCGAACTTGGCCTGGCCGTGGGAGAGGAAGTGAAACCAACTTGCTCCGTGTTGTATCCATAGTCCACTCGATGAACACCAGATCGGATGCGGAGCTTTTTCGAAACCTTGTAGGAAACCTGCAGTCCGTAGCTCATATTCATGGTGCCGGATTTTGAGTTGTCCACGAAATTGGAAGCAATGGGGGACCCATCCCCGAAAGAGTTGAAGTAGACAGGTGCTATACTTGGCCCAAGACTCCATTTCCCATCTTCTTCCTCGACTTCAGCAACCTCATTGGCCTCTTCAATGGCGTCAAAAATGGATTTTTTCTCCCCAGCCGCTTTTTCTTCGGGATTTTCCTGTGTTGCCACCTCCTGATCCACAGGGAGCGGAATGCCTGCCTGAGTAGATTGGTCAGTTTGCCTTGATGGCGTTTCTTTGTCGGCTGCTGCAAGGGCTGAACGCTCCGATGCGGTCGTGGAAATCTCCGATTTTGGTTTGGAATCTGCGCTTCTTTTTTCTACCGGTTGATCCCTGCCCTCAGACCTGGAGCCGGCCGCGAGCGAATTGTTTAAGCGGTTGGCATCTCTCTCAACAAGATTATCATTCATCCGGTCCTCTGGTCGGGAAGCAACTACAGGAGCCCCCGCCCCGGAAGCTTCAGATTCCCTGTCTGCCAGCTCCCCGGCTGGCTTCTCCACTGGTATACGTTCCTCATTTTGCACGTTGGTCTCGACTTCCAGGTCCTTTTTAAAGGGTTCCTGCTCTGTGTTTACAACCCCTGGAAGTTCGGTCTGCGCTGTCTCCCAGGGGGCAATCAGGAAGAGGGCAAACAACAATACAGCCGCAGCTGCCCCCCAACGCCACCAGAGTGGGACCACACGTGACTTCTTTTTTTTCTGGTCAAGGTCGGAACGGATTCGGTCCCATACCCGGGGATCGGGATGTTCCCGGTAATCCCCCAGATGCTCCTGGAATAATTTGTCCAATTCTTTATTGTCCATCGATATGATGTTAGGCTATTTGTTTTTTTTTTAGAATCTTTTCCTGCAGGATCATCCGAGCCCGGGACAGATTCGATTTGGAGGTCCCTGTTGAGGTTCCCAAAATCTCGCTGATCTCCTTATGCGAATACCCATCTAGCACATACATGTTGAAAGTGATCCGGTATTTGTGAGGCAGCTCCTGAATATATTGCAGCAACTGTCCCAGAGATACCTCCAGTTCTTCTCCGGTCCTGCGATCTTCGCCTTGATCTTCCACGGGTGCGAGCAGTGAGAGGGGGTCCTTCTTTCGGTACTTCTGAAGGACGGTATTGATCGTAACGCGTTTTAACCAGCCTTCAAAAGAACCTTTGGACCCGTATTGATGCATTTTTTCATAGATCGTCATAAAACTATCGTGCAGGTTGTCCTCTGCCTCAGACTTGTTTCTGGAATACTTCAGACAGACCCCAAATAGCACGGGGGCATAGGTCCTGTACAGGAGTTCCTGGGCTTCCCGGTTTCCTTTAATACATTTTCGTATGAGTTCCTGCTCTGTCAAGATGCTGTTAGGGTTACATGGAGAATGCCAGCTTAGGGTACGACAGGGACTTCAATTTCCAGAAATTGGGGCTCTCCCAATTCATCTTCTCCGGTCCAAAAACGAAACACGTACGTTTCAGGATAGAGACAAGTGAATTCAAAGCTGGCCCGGGCCTCTGTAACGATCTCGGCACAAGCCACTTCGGTCTGCTCAGTTCCTATAGCCACTACCTGTCTTGTGGTAGTGTCCTCTGAGGTTATGTTGAAACCTTCAAATTCTGTACATCCGTTGGTTTCCAGCACAGTTACTTCCACCTGGTATGTCTCGCTCAGCCTGAATGCTTCAGGCATATCCACATCAACAACCTGTAAGGTAACAAAATGGTAGTTAACTTCATCTTCTCCAATCTCACAGCCGTTCAATACCAATACCAAGGCAATAGCCTTAAGGACTTTCCAAAGGGTTCTCATAGGCAGCATCTCCCGTAAACTCCAATTGTTAGATGTGCGTTTGTGGTAAAGGTTGCTTGATTTTCAGCAGGGAATAAAAAAGGTCAGTCTTTGAGGGCCTTAATGGCTTCCACAATTTTCCCCTCGAGTTCTTCCATGAGTTCAGGGTTGTCCAGCAGCAGGGCTTTCACCGCGTCGCGGCCCTGTCCGAGCTTGGTGTCCCCGTAACTGAACCAGGAACCACTTTTCTTAATAATTTCATACGCCACTCCCAAATCCAGGATTTCGCCCACTTTGGAGATTCCTTCTCCATACATAATGTCGAACTCGGCAGTCTTGAAGGGCGGAGCGACCTTGTTTTTGACGACCTTGACCCGGGTCTTATTACCTTGTACAACCCCGTCGGAGTCTTTGATCTGCGTTGAGCGACGGATATCCAGACGTACAGAAGAGTAGAATTTCAGGGCATTCCCCCCTGTGGTGGTTTCAGGGTTTCCAAACATGACCCCTATCTTTTCCCGCAGTTGGTTGATAAAGATCACGGTGCTATGTGTTTTGCTGATAGATCCCGTGAGCTTTCGGAGTGCCTGTGACATCAGGCGAGCGTGAAGCCCCACCTTGGAATCTCCCATCTCACCTTCGATCTCGCTTTTTGGGGTCAGGGCAGCCACAGAATCGATGATCACGATATCAATAGCCCCTGAACGAATCAGGTTATCCGTGATTTCAAGGGCCTGTTCCCCATGGTCCGGCTGTGAAATGATCAGATTGTCAATATCCACTCCGAGCTTTGCCGCATAAAACCGGTCAAAAGCGTGTTCTGCATCGATAAAAGCAGCAATTCCCCCAGCGCGCTGAGCCTCTGCAATGGCATGGAGGGTAAGGGTAGTCTTACCGGAAGACTCGGGCCCGTAAATCTCGATGACCCTTCCTCTGGGATATCCTCCCACACCGAGGGCCAGGTCAAGGCCAATGGAACCTGAAGGAATAACCTCCACATCCTGAACCACATCGTCCCCCATCTTCATCACAGCACCTTTTCCATAGGTCTTGTCCAGTTTGTCAAGGGTGAGTTTAAGGGCTTTCAGTTTCGCTTCTTTCTCATTGCTCATAAGTCTTCTCAATTTTTTGTGGAAGGCTAAATTACCATTTCTTTTCCCATTATCACAATGGCCAAAGCAACCTTTTCCTGCTCTTCGTATCTTTTAAAAAATCCGCCTCAAGCGGTAAATTTAGGTCCGAATACTGCAAAGCGCATTCAGTACATTGCTATGAAAAAAGTGTCTGTGCAGTCCCGCCAGAGCCCTGAACACATTTCAGGGCTCTTTTTTTCCTTGTATTTCAATGGATTGACTATTTTTGAGCTTTCGATTTCTTTCAACTTAACACATTGGTATAGCATGCAACTGTACAATACGCTAAGTGCAAAAGAAAGAGAAGCCCTTATTGAGGAAGCCGGCAAGGACCGACTCACGATCTCTTTCTATAAATACGCACACATCGGGAACCCCAGGATCCTGAGAAACCATCTTTTTATCCATTGGAACGAGCTGGATGTCCTCGGGCGGATCTATGTTGCCCACGAGGGGATAAATGCCCAGCTCTCCGTTCCTGCAGAGAATTTCAACGCCTTCAAGGAGCATCTGGACAGCATTTCCTTTTTGAACGGAGTCCGGTTGAATATTGCCGTGGAACAGGACAACAAATCATTTCTGAAACTCAAGGTCAAGGTACGCCACAAGATCGTAGCCGATGGATTGAACGACCGCAGCTTCGATGTTACCAATAAGGGTATACATGTTGATGCCGAGCAATTCAATCAACTTGTGGAAGACCCCGACGCCATTGTGGTGGACATGAGGAATCACTATGAAAGTGAGATTGGGCATTTTGAGAACGCCATTACCCCAGATGTGGATACCTTTCGGGATTCCCTGGATCTCATTGAAGCCGAGTTGCGGGAACACAAGGAAGATAAAAAACTGGTCATGTACTGTACAGGCGGGATACGATGCGAAAAGGCCAGCGCTTATTACAAGCACAAGGGATTCAAGCAGGTATACCAGTTGGAAGGGGGTATCATTGAATACACCCGGCAGGTTCGAGACAAAGGCATGGAGAATAAATTCCGCGGAAAGAACTTTGTCTTTGACCACAGGCGGGCAGAACGCATTTCCGATGAGATCGTTTCCAATTGCCATCAGTGTGGAAAGCCTTGCGACACGCATATTAATTGCGCCAATGAGGGATGTCACCTCCTCTTTATCCAATGTGATGAATGTGCTGATAAAATGGATAATTGCTGTTCTGATGCCTGTAAGGAAATCATTGCACTTCCCTATGAGGAACAGAAGAAGCTTCGAAAAGGGAAGGAGAAGAGCAACCTGATCTTCAAAAAAGGGCGGTCTGAGGTCCTGAAGTTTAAGAAGCCCGGGGCATTTAAGCAGGTCCTTCAGTTCAAGGATTGATCGATCACCCAACAAGGGGGATTTGGGACTTCTCCTGGGACTGGATTACTGGAGGAAAGTCTATGGGGATCGCTCACTGAATTTGCGAATTCAGCAACCAGGAGGCAATTTCGGGCTTTTATTACACTTCAAAATTATTCTATCTTTACACGAGTAAACGAATTATGAACCTGTTTCTGCCAGGGCACATGTGCTTCCTGGTGGAATTGAGATAAAACATATGGGGTGTAGCAGTTGTTCAACCGGCAAGGATGGACAGCCGCGCGGATGTAGGAACAACGGTACCTGCGGTACGGATGGCTGTAATAAACTTACTGTTTTTGACTGGCTGTCCAACATGTCGCTACCTGCCGGAGCGCAGGCGTTCGACGTGGTGGAAGTACGGTTTAAAAACAGCAGAAAGGAGTTCTTCAGAACTACAGAAGGTCTTTCCCTTTGTATAGGGGATGTGGTGGCCACTCAGGCAAAATCCGGACATGATGTCGGTATTGTGACCCTTACCGGGGAACTGGTACGGGTGCAAATGCGCAAAAAGAAAGTCCCGAATGATAGTTCCCTCCCCAAGGTCTACAGAAGAGCGACTCAACGCGATATCGACAAGTGGGAAAAGTTCCGGGGGAAGGAAGAGGAAATCAAGAAGCGTTCCCGGGAGATGGCCATTATCCTCGGGTTGGAAATGAAGATCTCCGATGTTGAATTCCAGGGGGATGGCTCAAAGGCGACCTTTTATTACACCTCGGAAGAACGGGTGGATTTCAGGCAACTCATCAAGGATATGGCCAAGGCTTTTGGCATTCGCGTGGAGATGAGACAAATAGGCTACCGGCAGGAAGCACAGCGACTCGGAGGTATTGGTTCCTGTGGGCGCGAACTTTGCTGTTCTACCTGGCTTACGGATTTCAGGTCGGTTACCACCGCGGCAGCCCGATATCAACAGCTCTCCCTTAATCCGCTGAAGCTGGCCGGGCAATGCGGCAAACTTAAATGTTGTCTGAACTACGAATTGGACACCTATCTGGATGCGCTGAAGGATTTTCCTCCGTCGGACTCGAAATTACAGACGGAAAAGGGTATGGCCTTCTGCCAGAAAACGGATATTTTCAAAGGGGTCCTCTGGTTTTCCTACAAGGACGATCCATCTGTCTGGCACTCCCTAACCAAAGACCAGGTGCTCCAGATACTGGAGATGAATCGCCAGAAGAAGAAAGCCGCCAGCCTGGAGGAGTATTCGGCAGCGAACTATACCAGTGAAGAAGTTACATTTGAGAATCCGGTAGGCCAGGACAGCCTGACTCGCTTCGATCGTCCCAAGAGGAAAAAACGCAGGAACAAATCCAAGAACAGAAAGGGGAATAACCAGAAAAAAATGTCCCGAAATGCATAGGATACTCATTTTGCTGGTTTTGCTCATACTGGGAGTGTCCTGTACGGGTAACCTGGCCTACAGCACCTTCCAATCGACCAGCGGTGGGAGCTGGGGCAGGCAGGAGGTCATGGAATTCTCCTTTTCAGAGCTGGATTCCCTACAATCTTACAATATGTTTATCACCCTTCGGAATGATGGCACCTATCCCTATAGCAATCTCTTTGTGATCGCTGAAATGACCAGTCCGGAGGGGATCTCCCAAAGGGATACCCTGGAATATCAAATGGCCGACGCTGAAGGGAATTGGCTCGGAAGGGGATACGGAAGCGTCAAGGAGAACAAGTTATGGTATCGGGAAAACGTCGTTTTTCCGGATTCGGGCGTATATAAGATATCTGTGTCTCATGCCATGCGTAAAAACGGAAGTATTGAGGGCATTGAGGAACTTCCGGGCGTTTTGGACGTGGGCCTTCAGATTGAGAAGAACGGAATTGATTGATGGCAAAAAGTCGAAAGAAAAAACAAACGAGTCCCTTTAAACCCTATATAAAGGCATTTTGGATCTTGTTTGCCGCCGGGGTCCTCTCGGTAGCGCTTGTATTCCTTCTAGCAGCCTGGGGGGTGTTTGGGGAGATGCCTACTTTTGAGAGGCTTGAGAACCCACAAACGAATCTGGCCACGGAAATTATTTCCTCTGATGGAAAAACGCTGGGCAAATTCTTCCTGGACGACAACCGAACGGATGTACCGTACTCAGATCTTCCTCAGAATCTCGTTCAGGCGTTGATTTCAACAGAGGATGCGCGATATTATGACCACTCCGGGATCGATGCACGCGGTACTTTGCGGGCAGTCATCTTCCTGGGGCAGCGGGGAGGGGCCAGTACCATATCCCAACAGCTTGCCCGGCAACTGTTCGTCGGGGTTCGTTCGAAGAACGTCGTGGAGGCAGTGCTCCAGAAGGTTAAGGAATGGGTAATCGCCACCCGGTTGGAACGGAATTACACCAAGGAGGAGATCATAGCCATGTACCTGAACATCTATGATTTCAACTACAATGCAGATGGCATTCGATCGGCTTCCCGCATCTACTTCGGTAAAGAACCCAGCGATCTGAAAATTGAGGAATCTGCCATGCTTGTGGGAATGCTTAAAAACTCTTCCCTCTACAACCCGATCCGGAGGGAGGATCTTACCCTTGAGAGGCGAAATACGGTACTTTCCCAGATGGCCAAATACGATTTTATCACGGAAGCGGAACGGGATTCGCTTATAGCGCTTAGAATGGACATCAATTTCAATCCTGAGAACCACCGGGAAGGTTTGGCGACCTACTTTCGGATGTACCTCCAGCGCTGGCTCAAGGACTGGATAGCCGAAAACCCCAAGCCGGCTGAGGCGGGAGAACGTGATACCTGGAACATATACCTGGACGGCCTCAAGGTATATACGACCATTGATTCCCGTATGCAGGCCAATGCAGAGAAGGCGGTTCAGGATCATATGAAGCGTCTGCAGGCAGAGTTTTTTGTGCAGAATACCCCGGACAAGAATCCCACTACCCCATTCCTGGAGTTATCCTCAGATGAGATCAAATCCATTATGGACCGGGCGATGAAGAGTTCTGCCCGCTGGCGCGCGATGAAAAGTCAGGGGAAGTCCGAAAAGGAGATCAGGGCCTCTTTTAACAAACCCACGGAAATGACGGTCTTCGACTGGAATGCCCCCACCATGGAGAAGGATACCGTCATGACTCCCCTGGACTCCATCCGATATTACAAAACCTTCCTGAGGGCTGCGATGATGTCCATGGAACCGCAGACAGGCCATGTCAAAGCCTGGGTGGGCGGACTGAATTACAGGCATTTTCAATACGACAACGTGATACAGGGAGCCAGACAGGCCGGCTCCACCTTCAAGCCTTTTGTGTATGCCGCAGCCATCGACCAGCTCAGGCGTTCACCCTGTGACAGCCTCCCGGACACACAGTATTGCATCGAGGCCAACAAGCACGGAAATCCGGAACCCTGGTGCCCGAAGAATTCCAATGGAAAATACTCTGGCCGCAGTTATACCCTAAGAAACGCCCTCGCCAATTCTGTCAATACCGTTACGGCCCAACTTATCGATGAGGTGGGTCCGAAGCCCGTGGTCTCCATCGTTAAGAACCTCGGACTGACGCGGGAAATTCCGGAGGTCCCCTCCATTGCGCTAGGAACACCAGATTTCAACGTATATGAAATGGTTGGGGCCTACGGGGCCTTTGCCAATCAGGGGGTTTATGTCAAACCCGTAATGGTCATGCGTATCGAGGACCGAAACGGGACAGTCATTTATGAGTATACTCCGGAGACCAAAGATGTTTTAAGCAAGGACGTAGCCTATGCCATGGTTGACCTGCTCAAAGGAGTTACAGAGGGAGGATCCGGTACACGCCTCCGGCATACGTCTGCTAAAAACAATGGCGTCTATAAGAAGATCATTACCGGGTATCCATACGAATTCACAAATCCCATTGCCGGTAAAACAGGGACTACCCAGAATCAGAGCGATGGGTGGTTCATCGGGATGGTGCCGAACCTGGTTACCGGGGTCTGGGTTGGGGGAGAAGACCGGTCAACACATTTTAAGAGCATACTATACGGACAGGGTGCCTCCATGGCGCTGCCGATCTGGGGGCTGTACATGAAGGAGAACTATGCGAATGAAGACCTGCATCTTTCCATGGAGGATTTTGAGGCTCCTGAAGAAATGACCATTCGTCTGGATTGCAGCAAACCCCTTGAAGAAGAGGAGGAAAGCCAGGAACTGGAGGATGATCTTGAAGATCTGGAGTTCTGACCTGAAGCGATTTCAATTCAATAACACAAAGGAATAACCGAAGTTCAAATGATTCTTAAAACGGTTTCGGATGCGCAGGCAGCTTTGGAGGGAGTCCAGGATGGCATGACCCTGATGTTGGGAGGATTCGGCCTTTGTGGGATTCCGGAAAATGCAATTTCAGAGCTGGTTCGGCGGGGAGTCAGTGGGCTCACCTGTATCAGCAATAACGCCGGAGTGGATGACTTCGGGCTCGGGTTGCTGCTTCAAAAACGTCAGATCGCAAAAATGGTTTCCTCTTATGTGGGGGAGAATGACGAGTTCGAAAGACAGATGCTCAGCGGAGAACTCGACGTGGAACTTACCCCTCAGGGTACCCTGGCAGAGAAATGCCGCGCGGCACAGGCAGGCATCCCTGCATTTTACACCCCTGCAGGATACGGGACAGAGATAGCGGAAGGCAAGGAAACCAAGGAGTATAATGGTAAGATGTATGTGCTGGAAGAGGCCTACCGGGCAGATTTTGCCTTTGTCAAGGCCTGGAAAGGTGATGAGGCCGGAAATTTGATTTTCAGGGGCACGGCCCGGAACTTCAACCCCTGCATGTGCGGGGCTGCCGGGATCACCGTTGCAGAAGTGGAAGAACTCCTGCCTGCAGGGGCCTTGGACCCCAATCAGATCCATATTCCCGGAATATTCGTCAATCGGATTTTCCAGGGCAGGCAATACGAAAAGCGAATCGAACAACGAACTGTACGTAAGAAGTAAAGTATGTTGGATAAGAACGGCATTGCCAGAAGAATTGCAAGGGAAGTCAAGGACGGGTATTACGTCAATCTTGGCATTGGGATCCCTACCCTGGTGGCCAATTTTGTGCGAGACGACATACAGGTGGAATTCCAGAGTGAGAATGGAGTGCTTGGGATGGGGCCTTTCCCCTATGAGGGAGAGGAAGATCCGGACATCATCAATGCGGGGAAACAGACGATTACCACACTTTCCGGGGCCTCCTTTTTCGATTCAGCCACGAGCTTTGCCATGATAAGGGGCCAACATGTGGACCTTACCATCCTGGGAGCGATGGAGGTAGCCGAGAATGGGGATATCGCCAATTGGAAAATCCCCGGCAAAATGGTGAAGGGGATGGGCGGAGCCATGGACCTGGTAGCTTCCGCCGACAATATCATTGTGGCCATGATGCATACCAACAAGGCCGGAAAATCCAAACTGCTCAAGCGGTGTACCCTGCCGCTTACCGGAGTGAATTGCGTCAAAAAGATCGTAACCAATCTGGCGGTACTGGAGGTGACCCCCGATGGATTCCTATTGCTGGAAAGGGCCCCCGGAGTTTCTGTTGAGGCGATTCAGGAGGCCACCGAAGGACGGCTTTCCGTTCCGGCTGAGGTTCCTGAAATGGAATTCTGATTCCGTCTCAAAGTTCCTTCTTTCAAATATTTTAGGATTCACTGCACTTTATCGAATTTTTACAACATTTCCTGGGGGAATTCGTTCTTAGGGCATAGATTTCAATCATTCATTTGAACGAAACCTATCAAACCCAGGAGCTATGGAATCCCACATCAATGTTGCAGAAAAAGAAGAAATACAGGTGTACCACAATGACTATATCAGCGGTATGTTGCGGCTGGTAAAGAAGTTGTTCACCCTCTAAGAACCCTGCATTTGACCATTACTCCTTGCATGGCAAGGACCTTACCTGTTTAAATCTTTAGGCGTATTCCGTACCTTGGGTCCATGGAATCGCCCATTCTTGCTCCATGTTCTCTTGCGGACCTCGAAACCCTGCAGCAGCTTTCCAGGCAAACGTTTTCGGATTCTTTTGAGGCACAGAACGACCCTGAGGACTTCAGAAAGTACCTTCAGGAAGCCTTCAATCCGGACAGACTTCGAGCTGAGCTGGAAAACCCCAATAGTCGTTTCTTCTTTCTTCGGGTAGCTGACCAGATCGCCGGATACACGAAAATCAATACAGCAGGTGCTCAAACCGAGCTACAGGATCCTCACGGAATGGAGATCGAGCGGATCTACGTCCTGAAATCCTTTCAGGGAAGGGGGCTTGGCAGCTGGATGCTCAGGGCACTTCAGGTCCTGGCTGTTCAAGAGGGCATGGAGTATCTGTGGCTGGGCGTTTGGGAAGAAAACCCGGACGCCATCCGGTTCTATTTACGGCATGGATTTGTTACATTTGGAAAACACCCATACTATATAGGCTCCGACCGACAGATGGACTGGATGATGCGTTTTCAGCTGCCACCCCGGGACCCCTAACATTATTTGTAAAACTATGTCACGAAATCTTATTGCATGTTTATTCTTCCTGCTCCTATCCCTAACGGCCATGGGACAGGGAAATTACTATTATCCGCCTATGGGGGCAACCTGGGAGTCCCGGAGTCCGGCAGATTTCAAGCTGGATGCCAACGCACTTCAGGAGGCGATCAACTATGCGAAAACCCATGAATATTCAGGGGCAAAGGACCTCAGGCAAGCTATTTTAAAAGGATTTGAACGGGAACCCTATCACGAGATCCTCGGTCCGGTCAAGAAACGGGGAGGTCCCGCGGGGATGATCCTCAAAAACGGTTATGTGGTCGCTTCCTGGGGGGAGACCCGCCGGGTGGATATGACCTTCAGCGTGACCAAAAGCTTCCTTTCCACGGTGGCAGGCCTTGCCAGCGACCGTGGTATGCTGAGGGCCACGGATGACCTTGTGGGCGACTATGTCTGGGACGGAACCTTTGAGGGCGCACACAATTCCAAAGTAAAATGGTCTCATTTGCTTCAGCAGAATTCTGACTGGTCGGGAAGCCTGTGGGGTATAAAGGATTGGGCTGACCGCCCACCCAGGGAAGGCGGTGTAGATGACTGGAGGTACAGGGCTTTGAGGGAGCCGGGAACCGTTATGGAGTATAATGATGTCCGGGTAAATGTGTTGGCATACAGTCTGACACACCTCTGGCGGGAACCCCTGCCTGCGGTTTTGAAACGGGAACTCATGGACCCCATTGGAGCATCCACCACCTGGAGGTGGTTCGGGTATGATCATGCCTGGACGGTCATAGATGGTTATCGAATGAAATCGGTGACCGGTGGCGGGCACTCTGGTGGCGGGATCTTTATTTCTGCTGAGGATATGGCACGCTTCGGACTTTTATTTCTCTCCGAGGGCACCTGGGACGGAAAGCGGATACTGTCTGAGGGATGGATTCAGGAAGCCACTACCCCGTCCAAGCCCAATCCCAACTATGGGTATATGTGGTGGTTGAATCAACCCGGGGATCGGAATTGGGAAGGGGTGCCGGAGTCCGTTTACTATGCAGCCGGATTTGGCGGAAATTTTATCGTTGTGGCCCCTGAACAGGATTTGGTCATGGTCCTGCGATGGCTGGAACCCTCCGAAATAGGAGAATTTGTACGAAGGGTCTTTGCCTCCCTCCCTTAAAGCCGGCAGAGGATTTCGGATGCGCGCAACAGGGTGTCATCCGTTTTTGCAAAACAAAAGCGAAGCTGCTTAAAATCCCTTTGGCCCAGGTTGAATACGGACGTGGGGATACTGGCTACTCCATAATCCCGTGTTAGCGCCTCTGCGAAGCGCACATCGTTCTCCTGGCTGATGCCGGAGTAATCCAGAAGTTGAAAATACGTACCCTCCGAAGGGGTGAATTCAAAGCGGGAACCTCCAAGGGCCTGCAGGAAAAGGTCCCTTTTCCTTTGAAAGAACGGCCCCAGGCCTTCATACCTGGAGGGGTCCTCCAGATAGTCTTTCAGTGCCCGTTGAGCGGGATGATTCACAGAAAAAACAACAAACTCATGGATCTTTCTGAATTCCTTCATCAAATGATCCGGAGCAAGGCAATAGCCCATTTTCCATCCGGTAATATGGAAAGTCTTCCCAAAGGAAGCACATATAAAGGAACGCTCCTTTAACCCGGGGAACTTACAAATGCTTTCATGCGTCCGGCCATCAAAGACGAGGTGTTCATAGACCTCGTCACTCAGCACCAGGGTGTTGGTGTCTTGCAGGAGTTTCTCCAGGGAATTCAGGTCGGCCTTGCTGAGGATCGTCCCACTCGGATTGTGGGGCGTATTGATGATGACCATACGGGTCTTTGAGTTCAGCGCATCCCGGAAAGCCCCCCAGTCAATGCGATATTCAGGGGCTTCCAGCTGCAATAAAACAGGGATGCCACCTGCAGCCTTTACAGTGGGTTCGTAGCAGTCATAGGCCGGCTTGAAAATAATCACTTCATCCCCTGGGAACACCGTGCTGCTTATGGCCGTATAGATGGCCTGGGTGGCCCCTGCCGTAAGGGTGACCTCCTTTTCAGGATGATATTCCGCATCGTAAAGCAGGGTCGTTTTTTGGGCAATCGCCTCCCGAAGGGAATAAATGCCACCCATGGGGGCGTA
>Ga0272442_10007406_pt1 | contig 14189 bp, 16 predicted proteins | sample SSMForm2O_FD_200262 | JGI IMG/M metagenome (GOLD analysis project Ga0272442, IMG submission 200262) | Marine sediment archaeal communities from Little Sippewissett salt marsh, Falmouth, MA, United States - SSM-Form-2O | ecosystem: Environmental > Aquatic > Marine > Wetlands > Sediment ...
CCATATCTCCGGTGCCGCGCAATTTCTTCATTTTTTCCATACCGCAAACCGGCTCCAGAGCACGGATAAATACTGACTGAGGGTCTCCCTTTTTACCGGTAACAATGTTAAAACACCAGTATTTACCATAAATAAAATAAACATAGGCAACCCCGCCCTGAGAATACAAAGTACTGGTGCGCTTTGTATTTTTTCCCTTAAAAGCATGGGAAGCGTCGTCTTCTTTCCCCGGATAAGCTTCGGTTTCCACAATTTTTCCGGCCAGGACTGATCGGCCTTTTTTTATCAGCAGGATATCACCCAGGATATGTTCAGCCACGTATCTGCAGTCTCTGGCAAAAAAAGTTTTTTTGCGCATACGCGCGGCAATATATTCTGAGGTAATTTTTTTTTCAGATAAAGATTGGACCATGGATTATTCTATACCCAGAGCAGTAAGAATAAAATTAAGCAGGCCTCCGGCCAAAAGAGCAGTAGAGATCATGATCAAAGCTGATTTAAACATGTCCTTAACGCCCAGTTCCCTGATCAATACGATAAAGGTAGCCACACAGGGGAAATATACTGCCAGCACTGTACTGCCTACGATCAGCTGGCGCAGACTCAGTCCCATCGGCCTGAGCATTCCCACAGCCACATCTTTACGCAGAAAACCTACGACCAAAGCACCGACAGCAGTCTGAGGAAGGCCCCAGATCTTTTCGATCACAGGAGCAAAGATCCAGGAAACGAACTCGATAATATGAGAGAAATAAAGCAGATTGACGATCAGCACGCCGAGCAGAACAAACGGTATCGCTTCCATGATAAACCAGTGTATTCTCATCCATAGTTTTTTCAACAGAGCATGCCAGACCGGCTTTCTGTAAGGAGGTATTTCCAGCAGTATTTCCGGACTTTCCCCTTTAAGAAAACGGTTAAGCAGATTGCCCAGAACAAGCCAGATGCAGAACAAAGAAAAAAAGACGATAGACACATATTGACCGCCGAAACGGCCCAGAATACCGATGATCATGGCAGTCTGAGCCATACAGGGTATGGCAACCGCTAAAAGCGTGGCAGCAATAAACTTTTCCCTTTTTTCTTCGAATAAACGCAAAGAAAGCGCTCCCGGCACATTACAGCCCAGACCGAGCACAGTAGGAACTATGGCGTAACCGTGCAGTCCCAGTTTATGAAAAACCCGGTCAGTCAGTATGGCCAGCCTGGGCAGATAACCCAGATCTTCCAGAAAACCGAGGACAAGATAAAAACTGAACACATAAGGCAGGACCATAGCCAGAGGAACATATAAACCGGTGGTCAAAAGACCGAAAGCCAGAGAATAATCTATTTCTCCTGAGCTGATATTTCCGATCAGGATTTTGTGAAAAAAAGACCCGACTGGTCCTCCGCTTTGAAAAAAAGCACTGAGCTTCATGATCAGGGGAGTATAAAAATTATTAAACAAAGGATCACAAACCCGGCTGATCAATCCTTCGCCGATAAATCTGATCACTTTAAAGGAAAAAAACACTGAAAGCAAAGCAATACCATAAGCCCAGGGAGGCCTGATACTGGCTTCTGTAAGCAGATCACGAAAAGTATGGTGGCGGTGATGCAGTTTCTGCACCTTTTCCACGATTGATCCGATCAGACACCATTTATCTTCTTTTTTGACTTTAAGAGAGGAAGGACCGGCTTTTTTTACGGCAGAGATCAATTCCTTGATCCCTTCTCCGGTCAGACCGCAGACAGGGACCACTCTTACCCCCAGCAGTTCCTGCAAACGGGAAACATCTATTTCAATACCCCGGTGTGAAGTCTCATCCCACATGCTCAAAACCACTACCAGCGGTTTTTTAACCGCAGCAATAATATCCATAGTCAAAGAAAGATTACGTTCCAGACTGGTAGAGTCTACGACATTGACCACAATATCAGCTTCCTCAACCAGCTTAATAGCTACTTCTTCCGCTTTATTGGTAGGATAAAGAGTATAAGTGCCGGGAGCGTCGACAAGATCAGCATCAATACCTCTCTGATGCAGCCGTCCGCTCATCATGGAAACAGTACTCCCCGGATAATTGGAAGCGATCACTCTTGCTCCGGTAAGACGGGAAAAAAGCACACTTTTACCCACATTGGGATTACCGACCAGCAATACATTCATTGTTCGTTGACTTTTATTCTGGCAGCCATTCCTCTGCCGATAGCTATCTGTACACTGCCCACCTTTACCACCACCGGTCCGTAAGCATGGCTGACTTTAACGATACTGCTGCCTACTCTGACTCCCAGACTTTCCAGGCGGGCAGCAAAGCCCCTGCCTCCGGATATTGCTACCACCCGGGCCGGCCTGTTATTTTTTAATTCGATCAAACTCATCATCATTTAAACTTCCAGGGTCATTCCTGTTTTTAAAGAAATAAAATCTTTTTTCCAGGCCTGCTTAAACAAGACCTGCGCATCAAATCCGGTACAATGGACCGCAGCCACCCTGGTCACTCCCATATCACGCAGCTGTGTTATCACATATTCCACATAGCGTTTTTCTTTATCCAGAAGATGAAACCCTCCCAGAACCGCTGTCACCGGTTTAGCAAAATCATTTTTCACTTTTTCCGCCATCATAACAATTCCGGGATGAGCACAACCGGAAAAAAGCAGACAATGATCACCTTTATCCAGTACCAGAGCCTGTTCCGACAAAGGCTCACCTTTATATTCAGTCTTGATCTCTCCCGTAGAGTATATCCCGGGAACAATTTCTTCTTTTTCTTTAACTTCGATCAAAACAGCCCCCGCAGACTTGACCCTGTCTTTAAATTCCCGGCTGAACCCGGAACAGGCATAAACAATACGCTGCGGATTAAGCTTTAGAAGGCCCCAGAGCCCTCCGGTATGGTCCCAATGATCATGAGTGATCACTATTTTTTTAAAAGATGCCAGGTCCAGATGCATTTTTTCGGCATTATGGGCCAGATAATCAAATTTTTCGCCTGTATCAAAAAGCAAATCTTCACCCATAAGATAGGACAAACCCCATCCTCCTGAAAAACTGTCGTCTTTAACTTCCTTATCAAACAAAACACTTAAAGTCATGATCTCTCCCTGTTGCGCGGTCCGAAAAGAATCGTACCCAGCCTGATCATATTAGCTCCTTCATCCATGGCGCAGCGGAAACTGCCGCTCATACCCATGGAAAGAAATTGCCACTGATCAAGCTTGCCCCTGTATATTTGTTTCATATCATCGAATAACTTTTTGGTCTCCTGGAAATAAAGTCTGAGCTGATCTTCTTTATTGACCAGAGGCCCCATGGTCATCAGCCCCTGCAGCCGCAGATTAGGAAAAGAAAGCGCTGCCTCGATGAACAATTCCAGGTCCTGAGGCATGACCCCTGATTTCTGAGGTTCTTCGCCGCAATTGACCTCGATCAGCACAGGCATCTTTTTCCCGATTTTAGCGCACTCTTTATCGATCATCTCTGCCAGAGGCAAAGAATCCAGAGTCTGGATCATATCAAAAAGAGCCACTGCTTTTTTTACTTTATTGCGCTGAAGATGGCCGATCATATGACAAGGCACTTTTCTCTTCAGCAAAACAGCCGCTTTTTCCGCTTCCTTAACATAATTTTCACCGATGATCCGGATACCCGCATCCAGAGCCAGAGAGATCTCCTCAGGCGAACGGCCTTTAACCGCTGCTACCACAGTAACTGTTTTCGGTATCTCTTTTAATATTTTTTTTATGTTCGCCTGGATCATTTCACTTTGGCCTTATCTCTGCCGATCACTATTGTATCACCGACAGCACATTCCAGATGCCGGGCAATAGTCGGACATTTAGCTTTAAGTAAAAAGAAAATATTTTCCGGCCTGTCGGAAAGAGTCTCAAAATTACCCTGTCCTTTGGAAATGATCAGGTCAGCCGAAGAAAAAACATCACGGAATTCCCGGCTGCAGTCTGAAACGATCGTACCGGGCGCGTCAGATCCGTTGGATATGACTTCAGCCAGTTTATCGATACCGCAGACCAGAGCATCTTCGGTCAGCACATCATTGATGATCGGCTCACCGCGCACCGCAAAGTACAGTTTCTTTTTGCCGAATCTGCGCAGGATCTCTTCGATCAAAAGTTTATCACAGACAATTTCCCCGGCATTGTCTCCCAGAAAAAGTATGGTCTCGGCTTTTTCCAGTTCCTGAAAAAAATGCTGATAATAAAACATTTCCCCTTTTTGGGAAAAATCGCTTTTTTCCACCAATTTTTTAACTTCAGCGTCAACATCGATCTGATGTTTCGCACCGTAATCGACGATGTTTCCCGAAACAGAAAGCAGCACTGCGCTGCGCAGACTGTCCTCAGCTTCCATTATTTTTTCCTTGAAAAAAGGATACAGGTCGAGCATGATCCGGTTGCTTTGTTTTTTTTCTCTGCGGTAAGGGTCTTTGATCCCTGTAACCTGGCGTATGACCCGGTACAGGACCTGGCCCATTTCCGGCGGAGTACAGGTCATGGAAAACTGAGGGATACGGGTAGCTACAGCATCCATGATCACTTTCTGCTGTACCGGAGTAGCTTTAGCTGTTTCCGCCGCCCTTAAAGCCTGCATAAAAAAGCAGGGTATGCATTCAAAATAGGTCTTCATCTTTGATAACTCCTTAATTCACGTCTCTTGCAAATGATGTATTATAGCAATAAATTAAATTCTGTATACTCTATTGTCGCATTTTTTCAGGCTGAATAAAAAATTCTGCCTTTAAATTTTTCTTTTTTGATCTTATTTTCTTCCAGAAGAAGAGAAATACTTTTTACCAATTCCTGTTCATGCGCTCCCAGAGAATCATGCAGATCAGCTAAAGTAGCCGGACGGCGCTTAACATACTCCAAAATCAGCTCAGCCAGACCCTGGGCCAGTTTTTTCTGTTTTTTGGCAGAAAAAGGAGATACTATCTCAGCACTGGAGGAAAGTATTTTCTGTATTTTTCTGACTTTTGCCGCTTCCGGCACTGCGGTCTTCTCTTCACTGGGCCGTACCGGGAGATTAAGCTGCACTTTATCGGGACAAATAAGTTCAATTGCTTTTTTAAATTTTAAGGCTTCAGCCTCAGTATCGTTTATACCTGCAGCCAGCATTATCTCCAGCCAGATCGAGCCTTTAAACTCACGGCGTAAAGCGATCAGTCCGGAAATGACTTTATCCACGGTTATACCGGGACAGGGACGGTTAAGTTTCTTAAACAAAGACGGAGTCACAGCATCCAGCGAAGGGATGACCAGGTCAGCAGACAAAAGTTCTTTCCTCACCTCTTTTCTGTAAAGCAGAGAAGAATTGGTTATAATACAAACCGGTATCTTATTCTGAGAGATCTTTTTCAGTAAGGCGATTATCTTATCCAGATCTTTATGCAAAGTAGGCTCACCAGATCCGGCCAGAGTCAGATAATCGATCTTGGGATGCAGATTCAGTATTTTTTTAAACTCACGGCCCAGGACTTTCAGGTCAACATAAGAAAAACGTCGCAAAGTCTTACGGGTAGTTTTTCCCAGCTGACAATAAACACAGTCAAAAGTACAGCGTTTGGCAGGGACCAGGTCCACTCCCAGAGAAAGACCCAGTCTGCGCGAAGGAACCGGTCCGTAAAAATAACTCATTATCTTATACCCTGTTCAAATACTTTTTCTTAAGAACTGCCCGGCCTTATTTATTTTATACTGTCCCAGACAAGCTTTATTCTCTCAGAGATCAAATCCTGATACAATTCCGGATAAGGTCTGGCTTTTACCACTGATTCGACCACAGTTTTGGAAAAGGGAAGCTCTGCCAAAAGCGGCACATTCCTCTCTACGCACCAGGCTCTGATCTTATCAGTATTATCCTGGTTCAAATCACTTTTATTGATCACCACCCCGGCCCCGACTTTAAAATGAGCCACCACTTCCAGCACTCTCTCCATATCATGTATCCCGGACAAAGTAGGTTCCACAACTATTATAGCGTAATCGACTCCGGTCAAAGAAGCAATTACCGGACAGCCGATACCGGGAGAACCGTCAATCAGCACATATTCTTTTTTTTCCTGTTCCGCTGTTTTCTGGGCGATCTCTCTGACCCTGGCCACAAGCTTGCCCGAACTTTCTCCTCCCGGTTTCAGACGGGCATGAATAAAAGTCCCGTATGCAGTCTGAGAAGTAAAGATCGTGCCGCTTACTTCATCCTGCATTGCAATCGCTTTTTCCGGGCAGACCAGAGCACAGGTACCGCAGCCTTCACAGGAAAAAGGATCGAATTCAAGACTTTCCGGTATGGCCCCAAATCTGCAGGCAAAATGACATTTCAGGCATTTTACGCATTTATCCTTATCCATGACTGCTATCCGTGAACCCACATATTCTTCTTTATTTTTTATTTGCGGGTCCATCATCAGATGCAGATTAGCAGCATCCACATCACAGTCTGCCATCACCTTGTTTTTTGCTATCGCGGCCAGAGAAGCAGTAAGAAAAGTCTTTCCTGTACCGCCTTTTCCGCTGATCACTACAATTTGTTTCATATTTTTACTTCTTTAATTACAGATTAACACTATAAATATCTGACGAACAATGACATCCTTAATTTTTTTTATTTACTATAGTTTTTATCTTTCTGAAAAGATCGGAAAATTTTTCTTTATATTCAGGTATGGCCTCGACCATGGCTATACCCCGGGAATAAAGTTCAGCGATCCTGCGTTCAAACGGTATTTCCATTAATATCGGAATATTATTTTTCTCGCAGAAATCATGAACGCAGTTATTTCCCAGACCGGAACGGTTGATCACCACTCCTGAAGGGATATCCATATCTTTAAGCATCTCTACAGCCAGGCCCAGATCATTAAGTCCGAAAGGAGTAGGTTCAGTGACCAGAAGGCAAAAATCGCTGTTATTCACAGCTGCCACTACCGGACAAGTCGTACCGGGAGGAGCGTCTATGATCACAGTCTTTGTTTTATCGATAAACCTTTTTTCCTGTCTGATCACTGCCGGAGTCAAGATCTCCTTGGGATTGATCACTCCCTGCAGGCATTCGATCTCCTTTACTGAAGCCAGATCGATCTTTCCGATAGTCCGTTTTTTTTCTGTGATCGCATTTACCGGACAAACTGCGCTGCAGGCTCCGCAATCATGACAGATATTCTCAAAAACCATTATTTTGCCGGGATTACCCAGCCTGGGCTTGATCACTGCCAGAGAATTATAATAGCAGATATCAGCACATTTACCGCAAAAATTACATTTATCATAATCTATCTCAGGCACAGACACTTCTACCGGAAAAGTCTTTTTTATTTCCGGGGATAAAAAGATAAAAGCATTGGGTTCTTCCACATCACAGTCAAAAAACTGAACTTTTTCTTTAAGAGAAAAAGCCAGATTAACTGCTACTGTGGTCTTTCCTGTACCGCCTTTTCCACTGGCAACTGATATGATCATAATTCTCCCAAAAGTCACAAGTGACATGTCACTATGTCCGGCATCCTCTTCTTTGCTTCTCTTCAGACATCCGGGAGCCCGATACTCTTCTGTGAAAGTCTTCGGGCGAGTGAAGTCACACGTCACAAGTTAAAAGGATAAAAGCCGTAAGTTTAAGTCGTAAGTCCTAAACCAATAAATATTTTGTTTTATATCTGCTTAAGACTTATAGCTTATGACTTAGGACTATTATCGCTTTCTACTTTCTTGATTATTTTATCCAGTATTCCGTTTACTGCTTTTGCCGCTGCAGTCTCCTGATTGACAAAAGGCTCTCCTTTATCCGAAGCAGCCACGATCTCCGCTTCCAGAGGAACGCTGCCCAGAAAATCGACATTAGTATGCAGGGCAATATTCCTGCCTCCGCCTTCTTTAAAAATATTTACTTTTCCGCCGCAATGCGGACAGACAAAACCGCTCATATTTTCAATGATACCCAGAACCGGGGTATTGACCTGGCGGGAAAAAGTCACTGCCCTTCTGGTATCCAGCAAAGAAACTTCCTGCGGCGTAGTAATAATAACCGACCCGTCAATATCAGGTATGGTCTGACAGACACTTAAAGGCTCATCACCTGTACCGGGAGGAGCGTCAATGATCAAAAAATCACGTTCACCCCATACAGTATCACCCAGGAACTGAGTGATCGCCTTGAATTTCAAAGGACCTCTCCAGATCACCGCACTGTCCTGGTCCATAAACAGACCCAGACTGACAAAATTCAAATTATCACTGACCTGAGCCGGCTGGATCACCTGAGAATCTTCCTGTACAGGAATACTTTCGATACCCAGCATCTTTCCTACATTAGGCCCGTGAATATCCACATCCAGAATACCGGTCTTATATCCTCTATGGGCCAGACCGAAAGCAAGGTTCACAGACATGGTAGTCTTGCCTACCCCGCCTTTTCCGCTGAATACCAAAATTTTATGTTTTACATTTTTCAGATTCTCTTTGATCTTTTCCTGAACTTCAGCAAACTGATCAGACATTTTTGTCCTTTCTTTTAAACGTTTATTTGCCTTAACATGGTCCTGAATATCATTAAAAACAATTAAAATTGACCTTTTTTAAAAACAACAATCTATTCATCATTTATTACATTTTTAAAGGACAGGGCATGCCCTGTCCCTACAGGACCAGGTATCTTCTTTGAATCGTCTCTCCTTCTTACTATCGACCATCGACCATTGACCATCGACCATTTTATTATTTATAATCTACGATCAATTTTCCCTGCAGATGATCGATCTCATGCTGAAAAACACGGGCCAGAAGTGATCTGGCCTTGATCTCTACCAGCTGATTATTTTCGTTTAAACCGCGGACAATAATATCATCGCACCGGTCCACTTCGACTGATTCTCCGGGAACGCTCAAGCAGCCTTCTTCACCGACCTGGCTGCCCTGAGATTTGATAATAACCGGATCAGCCAGTTTATAGATCAACGGCTCTATACAGACTACTATCAATTGCTGATCTATTCCTACCTGAGGCGCAGCCAGGCCGATACCGTGATTTAAGACCATAGTCTCGACCATGACCTCAAACAGCTGCTTTATCTCAGGAGTGACCTTTTCTATCTTTTTACACTTTTGACGCAGGATCGCATCAGGCAGAACCCTGATCTTTAAAGTTTCCATTTTTTCTCACCTTACATTCCGTGATGTCCGTTAACACTGGGCCCCTGAACAGGGTTAAACTCATCTCCGGCGAATTTTTTTAAAGCTTCTTTCACTGTGATCCCCTGAGCCCCGGTCATCACTTTGATCCCTGCGGCATTAAGCACTCCGAAAGCATTCGGTCCTACATTACCGGTAAGGACCACAGCAGCTCCGCTGTCTATTATCTGCTGAGCACTGGAAATACCTGCACCGGAAGGAGAAGAAACATTGCTGTTGCTGATCGCCTCTGCTTTTCCGCTGTCAAAATCATAAATAATGAACCAGGCGCATCTGCCGAATCTGGGATCTACCTGATCTTCCAAAGTCTCACCCTGAGCAGAAACACATACTTTTCCTTTTACTTTTCCCTGAGCATGAAAATTCACCTGGCCTTCAGCATCTATATTGTCGCAAACACTTTTTTCCAGACCATAATCTCTGCCTTCACCGGGAGAACAGGTACTTTTACCTGCTTCTAAAGTATCCCGGCATAATTGTTCGGTCACTTCATCCACAGTACCGCTTACCCCCAGGATGGGCCTGATCTTTACCTGCTGAAACAAAGCCTCTGCTCTGGGCCCCATTCCTCCGGCAATTATCGTATCCACCCCCTGCTGATGCAGAAACTGAGGCAAAAATCCCGGCTCATGCCCGGGATTAGAGATGACCTCTTTGGCAGTTACTTTTCCAGCCTCGATCGTCACCAGAGTAAAATGCGGACATCTGCCGAAATGAGGAGAAACAAATCCATTATCAGTTGAAATAGCGACTTTCACTTTTTCCTCCTAATTTGTCTACTTATCGGATTCCAGCTCTTTGATCCTGGCCTGCATCGCTTCCAGATCCTGCTTTAAAGCCTGAGTTTCCTGTTTAAGCATATCAGCTTCCTGCTGAGGATTCATTTCCTGAGCATACCCCGGCTGTCCATAAGGCGCGCCGTAAAAATAAGGATTGGCTCTCCAGCCCATTCCCCGTCCATAACCTCTGCCATAACCGCGGCCATAACCCATTCCTCTGCCGAATCCGGGCCGAAAACCGCCTGCTGCCGGATATCCGGCACAATAACCCATTCCTCTTCCTGTCATTGGTCCCTGTCCCATAGGTCCTGTTCCGTCAAAACGTGGCATTATACACCTCCTGTAAAATAAGTTAAATTTTTATTTTCTTCCGGCATTGCCTGCATTTACCGTAAAAATGAAGCAGATGCCGTTCTATTTCAAAACAATACTTTTCCCTTAGATATTTCTCGATCTTTTCCATAAGTTCAGTTTCTTCTTTGGCAAACTCATCATAATCTATGACTTTACCGCACTGACTGCAGATCAGATGATGATGATGTTTTTCCTCATCAGCTTTAAATTCATATCTGGCACATCCGTCCCCGAATTCAAACTTGTTCAGAACCCCCATGCCTGATAACAGTTCCAGAGTCCGGTAAACAGTAGTCAGTCCTATACCTGAATTTTTATCATGAACCATCATATACACTTCATCAGCACTGAGATGGCTTTTAGCCTTTTCCAAAGCCTCGACTATAACCTGACGGGGCACAGTCATACGCAGCCCCTCATTCCTGACCAGGTCTTTGATCCATGCTTTTTTACCGTTTTCTTCTTTACTGTTCATCGGTCTTACTCTTATTGAAAATGGTTTTCATTATCATTTATACCATTTATAAAAATTTTTGTCAACGGTTATTTTTTCCAAAGCCGGGCCGGCCTGGTTTTACCTTTGCCAAAACCCAAACCTGGACAGTTTTGGGCCGGATTTGCCCTGAAGATCTAACTTTTCTCTTTAAACACCTGGCAGGAAAAAACATATAGTTCCGCCTGGCCTGTTCTCCAGGCATCAGAAGCTAAACCAGCTTTCTGGCTGCAGAGAGAGGTCAAAAATTCTTCTTTGGACCAGCCGGTTTCCGCAGCTACCTGAGGCAGATAAACCCCGCTTCTGCCTCTGCCCTGCACCAGAACTCCGTGCCTGCCTAATTCTATTTCCTCAGCAGCAGAAATTTTTTTCAAAGGACTGAGCACAGAGATCTCGATCTCAAGCTGATCCAGCTCATCCTCCTCTACCGGCCTGAACCGGGGGTCCTCGCAGGAAGCTGCAATCGCCATATTGCGCACGCCGCAATAAAGAGGCTCTCTGCCCACAATATTACCGATACAGCCGCGCAAACGGCCCTGTTTACGCAAAGTAACAAAAACTCCCCTGACCTCGGATAAAGCCTCGTCTTTTACCTCAGGCTCCAGGACTTTGCCTTCCCGCACATGCAGAATAATCGTTTTTCTGGCAATTTCCAGCAATTGTTTCATCTGAACTTCGCTTAAAAATTTATCCATGATTTTCCTCTATAAAAATTCTATACCTGTTTTAAACTGCACGCAAATTTAAAAAACATTTTTCAATCCCGGGATACTGATTATAATATGAGACAAATGGCAACAGAAAAAACTTTTCAGACCGGAAAGGTCATACTGCTTTCTCTGGCCCATATGCTGCATGACACTTATTCCTGCTTCCTGGCCCCCATACTTCCCCTGTTGATCGAAAAACTGGCCCTGACTTTTACCGGAGCAGGCCTGCTCTCAGTTATCGGCAGACTGACTTCTCTGCTCAACCCTCTGGTAGGAGTGATCGCCGACAAGATAAAAAAACGCTATCTGATAATATTTGCCCCGGTACTGACTGCCGTATCGATGAGCCTGCTGGGAATCGCCCCTTCTTTTTCCACCCTGGCTCTGCTTCTGATGGGCATGGGCCTGGGCTCGACCTGTTTCCATGTACCGGCACCGGTAATGGTCAGACATGTATCAGGAGACAGGATCGGCAAAGGAATGAGCTTTTATATGTTCGGAGGCGAACTGGCCCGGGGTCTGGGACCTCTGGTCATTCTGGCTGCTGTTTCTTTCTGGGGTCTGGAAGGAACCTGGCGCCTGATGTTTTTTGCCATCGGGATGTCAGCAATACTTTTCTTTAAACTGCACAGCACTGATATTTCCCATGATTTTCCCAAAGAAAAAATTCAAACCGGGCTGATCAAAACTTTTTTTGCAAATTCCTCTCTGTTTATCTTTGTTTCCGGATTTATTTTTTTCCGCGGGCTGATGCGTTCGGCAATGACTGTATTTCTGCCTACTTATCTGAAACTTAACGGATCCAGTCTCTGGCTGGCCGGCATATCTCTGGCCATAGTCCAGTTTTCCGGTGCCGGCATAACTTTTTTTTCCGGTTCTTTATCAGACAGGATCGGCAGAAGAAAAACACTTTTATTTTCTTCTCTGGCCGCGCCTTTAGCCATGTTTGTATTCCTTTTCAGCAAAGGCCCCTTCAGGCTGGGTGCTTTGATCCTGTTCGGCCTGGCTTTTTTCGCCCAGGGCCCGGTAATGCTGGCTTTAGTCCATGACACAAAACACGAACGTCCTGCTTTTATCAATTCTCTGTATATGACTATAAATTTTCTGCTGGTAGCTCTGACCTCGCTTTTGACCGGGTTTCTGGGAGACAAAATAGGACTGAACCTTACCTTTTTTCTGGCCCCGCTGGCAGCTCTGGCAGCCATACCTTTTGTTTTAAAATTAAGCGGTACTAAAAAAGATCACTCCTCTTCCGGCCGTTCCAGAATATAAGCATTTCTGGACAAAACAAAAGTAGCCATGGAAAAAACGATCAATTCCAGATAAATACAAACTGCTTCCAGCGCTATGCGCAAAGGTGTACTAACCTGAAGTTTCATCACCTGGACTCCCCACAGAATAGCCGTAAGGGTAAGCAAAGGCAGGCTGATGCGCAGGTTCTTCACCAGAAAATCAAGGCCGGCATTGATCGGCCGCAGAATAGCATGGAATAAAAAACAAAGCGGCAGTATATATACAGCCAGGACCATCATCAATCCGGCAAAGACCTGTCTGGCAAAAGGTCCGAATTCAGTTAAAAACACAACCGAAAAAAAGAACAGCACCAGGATCAAAGCCAGAAATATAAAATTAAATCCGTGATATTTAAGGCTGGCAAAAAAAGACAATTTTTTTGTGCGTCCGCGGATAAGATCAGCTATCCCCCCGTATATGCCTGCTCTCAGTATCAGGATCAGGGCCAAAAACACATAAGGATATTTCCAGGGTATCAGCATCGGGATGAACAATAACAGAAAAAAAATAAAATTTCTGTGTATGATCCGTAAGGCTTCACTGTAATATCCGGGCATCAGCCCAGTATTAAACTGTTCCATGAATAAGCCCTCCTTATTTTTATTTTAGCAGACAGAATTGATATGTCTATATGAGTTAGTCGATGGTCGATAGTCAATGGCCGATGGTAAGAAGAAGAGACAATTAAAAAAATGTGTAGAGGCGGACAAAAAACAGGGTATCGCGATGCACTCGCACGAAGACTTAAAAAAAACGTTTATCGTTTAGGGTTACGACCCATTCGACCTTGCTCAGGGTAGTCCTGAGTGAAATCGAAGGACGAAGCCCGTATCACTCGCCCGAAGACTTTCACAGGAGAACACCGTGCTCCCGGATATTCGGGAGAAATCCGCAGAAGAATTCACCGAATATACACTCGCCCGAAGATTTCCAAAGAAGAAATCCGGGCTCCCGGATGTCCGAAGAATACCAGAGAAGAAGAAGCCGGACATACTATTATCTATTTTCGATTGCTCTGTATTTTTGGCTTCGCAAAAAAGACTGGTGGACCCGGACAGAACCAATTCGCACTATTTCCCAAATACATTGCCATATAAAGATACTGCCCGCGAAACTGCCCTATTTATACCAGAACCTGTCCCAAAAAGCATACCAGCTGTATCTGTTAGGCTTTTCCTATATCAAAATCGGCAAAGTTTTAGGCATTGACCCTAAAACCGCAAAAAAAGCCGTAGCCCAGAATAAACCTAAAAGGAGGTAAATTTATGTTTTACTGGCTGTTTTACGATAATCCGCCCAAATACCCCCAGGAAAAGAAAATCTGGATAAAAATCAGATTCCTTCATGAAACTGATAAAGCTGTTTTGGTTTTAT
>Ga0272442_10007408_pt1 | contig 14188 bp, 9 predicted proteins | sample SSMForm2O_FD_200262 | JGI IMG/M metagenome (GOLD analysis project Ga0272442, IMG submission 200262) | Marine sediment archaeal communities from Little Sippewissett salt marsh, Falmouth, MA, United States - SSM-Form-2O | ecosystem: Environmental > Aquatic > Marine > Wetlands > Sediment ...
TTCAGTATCTCTACCTTCCGGCGAACTACTTCGATATCCATGAATGCCGACGTCCCGAAGGTCATCTTTACCATGTCGATACTGTCTGCAGCCATCTCAAGCAGATCTTCCGTTGAAACCAGACCAAGACCCTTGTCGATCAGCATGGTTACGCCGGTTTCTCTTGGTTTCTGCGACCTGCCCTGTACGGGCATCTCAAATACACCGTCAAATGCCTTTACACTCATCTTATCCTCCTAAATGTTTTGCTCCGGCACCACTGGGCCGGAGCTTGTATGGTTTCTACAACTAAAATATCGTTTTCTCCCCCCACAGGGGGATGCACACGTTACAATCGTCGGTTCCTGCCAGCATCGCACAAGAACCACCGATTACCTAAAAAACGGACACTCTATAGCTCTACCCCTTCCAGGCAATCCTTTATGCCGGAAAAGATCGATTTTACAGGACGAAGGTCACCTTCACTGACAAAGCGCTGCATGGTATCCAGACGCGCCCGGGCAATGATATCGTCATCACAGCTGCCAACGGGTACCTGCTCGTACATAAGCCATGGTGGGGCCAGTTTTTCACTGGCATTCTTGTAAAGATGCCAGACGATCTTGTCCTGCTCCTTCATCACTGAGACATCGGCCGACTGCCGGTCAGACTCAATACGCACATTGATAACCTGCACGGTGGGATTCTTGTAGACATCTTCTGCGGCCAGGTGATGCAGGTCTATGACTATCTTGCTTCCCCAGATATTGTCGACTTTGGGGATGGTGACACCAAGCTTATCGATTGCTTCGGGGAAATCATAGACCAGACTCCCGACGCGCACATTGTCGTAGAGCGCTCCCTTGTAGAGTTCGTAGCCGTCCTTTCCCACCTTCAGGTGGGTCATCTCGGTACTCAGAAATTTCCAGTCATTGATAACGCCCTTCAACAGATAGACGGTTTTACCGGCACCGGCGCCTCCCACGACGAGCAACACCGTGTTGCTGCTGGGGATATACATGGAGCTTGCGTGGAAACTGTATATGCCGTGATAGCGCTCCAATACGGCCAGTGAATAGCGGAAAAAGAGTCCCAGGTTCCCGAAGACGCTATACCTGATGTCCTGACACTCCTTTTCCATACGGCTAAAATCGCCGGTACAGAAGCAGGTTCTCTCTCCGATGGATACCGATGGTTTCGTCTGGGGATCATCGATGACGACGAATTCGGCATCGAGATCTTCATAGGGAACATCTTCAAACTTATGGATATTCGTCAGCTGCGATTCGACCTCTGCAGATTCAAAATATCGTTTGTCGTACATAAGCTCCTTATTATTGGATACGATCCCTATCCTGGCATCCAGCAACTTAACGGCTCTCTTGTGAAGCTCAATACTCATGTCATTTTCTCCTCATTTTGTTTGATTCTACTGTCCTTCACCTGCGATACTGCAACACATGTCATTTTATCGTGACAGGCCCATGCGGGACCCGGCGGACCCGCCTGTTCATGACTCCTGCACTCGAATCGTTTTGCACAACGGTTAAAGATCATAAACAGGAGAGCGAATAACAAATAACGCAGGCAAATTCAAGTAATTATTTTTCATAGAAATAGGCTGAATTCACCTTGGGTACGACGGCGACCCGTGGATTCCCCGGAAATTCCGCAATCCACCCTTCAATCGTTTCCTGGGGTTCACATACCGTCAGGTGGCATAAACGCAGGGTCTCAGGGTTCATATCCGATGCTATGGCAACATCAAATGCCACCAGTGTCCTGCTCATGAGGAAGGCCTTGTGTGCACCCATCCTGAAACCCTTTTCCCTGAAATCGTCCAGCACGGCCTCGGGTGTGGGCATTGTACTGACATAGTCAAAATAGACATCATCACCCACGCCATGGGGACATTGTGCCAGTACCAGGATCTTTCCACCCGGTTTCGCCGCCAGTGCCGCATGGGCAAATCCCTTCTGTGCCTGATACATGTTGAGGTCCTTGGGGTATCCTCCGCAGGACGCCACGACGATATCGTACTTCTCGTCGATGGCGACACCATAGAGGTCGGCACATGTCTTGAGACCCTCGCGATAGACCGTTTTTGGCTCACCGGCAATGAGCCTGACCATCCGGTTTGACGCATCGAGCACCACATTGACCACAAGGGGGATGCCGATCATGTCTCCCGCCTCGTCTATATCCATCCGCACCGCATTTCCCTCGATATTGCCCACGTAGGCGTTCTCGTCGAACATGAGGGCATGGTTCGCCTCGATGGTGGCCTTCGCCCCGCAGCCGATGACGATACCCTTCGATCCGCCGGTGAATCCGACAAACTGGTGGGGATCGATGTTGCCGATGACCAGCTTGAGGTCCGCCTCGGCAACCTCCCTGTTCATCACTACCGGCGTCTTTCGACTGGTGGTACCATAGTCCGTCATAGGTGAATGGACGGCATCATGTGCAATGACCCGGCATCCCGGCGCGGTTGACTCGGGGACCACTCGCCGTATCCCCTCGTCATCCAGTGGCGGATGCAGTCCGCTGCCGATGACAATGAGTACCTGCCGGGGCGTCAGATCGGGGAAGGCCCGGTAGAGCCTCTTCAGAAGCAGCGGCAGCAGGACCTTTGTCGGCGTGGGCCTCGACTCATCGGAGACGGCAATCACAACGCTCCCGGGAGCCTCCATTGTCTCCAGCCCGTTCCCCCCCAGGGGAAAATCCAGCGCCTCTTCGAAGGCCTTATCCACATCTTCTATGACAGGAACGGCAGACGGACTCAGTATCGAAACATCGGCCCTGTCCGAAATAGAAAGTTCCCGCTCTGTCTGTCCATATTTCAGTGTCACGTTCACGGTATCGACCTTCACCCTAGAGGTTATACTTGAAAGGGATTACATTACTCCCAACGCCTCCGAAATGCAACAGAAATTTTGGTCCCTCGGGGATAAACCGGTATGAAGATCGCCACATCGGAAGACAGAAAGGTTCCGGCGCCATGATCCCAGTTTATCGCGCATGATTATCATGGCCGATCACAGCGGGTTCTATATCTGTCCAGCACCAGGGGGCATACAAGGGGCAGGGGAAGCATATCGGCAGTCACAGTTCTCTGATGTACGTACCTGTCTCTGTCTACTGCCCGTGGTCTCTTCCGGCAGACTCCCCGTGACGGACACCTGAAACGACATACCACAGGAGAGCAACAATCTGGAACACGATAATCACGGTAAAGGCCACCTCATAACCCTCTACGGCATACCGGTTATCCGGACCAACGGGCCACCTGTTGATGACGATACCGATACCCCACTGGGCGATAAAGGTGGCGACAAAGACAAAGAGATTCAGACACGTGTTGGCCCGCCCCCCGAGATGAGGGGGAAATTTCTGGGCCAGGATGGCATAGGTAAGTACACCGGTGGGACCAAAAAATCCGAAGAGTATCCACAGGGGCACTGTCAGCGATGTGCTCCCCCGGGCAATACAGGCCTGGGTCATTATGAAGACAATCATCCCCCACAGCATGACCGTCGCCGTACGAATGCCTCTACGGCCCAGTCGCTCGGCAATACCTCCCATGATAAAGACACCGGCTATCATCGATACTGCCGACAGGAAAAGCACATTGGCCACGGACAGGCTATCCAGTCCTGCCACGTCACGGAGCCACGGCCCTGCCCATAATCCCTGTATGGCGAGAAATGTGGATTGCGTCATTACCGAGAGTGGAGCAATCCGCCAGAAGTGTATACTGCTGTAGATTTCTGCTATACCTCGTAACTGCTCGGTCAGACCGGTGGGGCGGGACACCCCTTTCCGCTCGGGCACGACAAGGAGGATGATGACGACCACCGCCAGTGTCATGATCGACAGGGCCATAAAAATGCCCCGCCAATCGGTGAACTGTAATGCCCGTTCGACGGGTGCCGTGGCACTGAGCATCCCCATACCGCCGGCGGCCATCTGCATGCCGTTAATGAAGGGGAGGCGTTCCCGTCGAAACCAGAGGACAAAGGCAGTAAAGGCCCCCATCAGACAGGCCGACACACCGAGGCCGATCAGCGCCCGACCTATGACCAGCTCCACCATCGTTTCCGCCCGCGCAAAGATGCATGCACCGGCGGCGGCGAAGATGAGCAGCATGGCCACGACTCGTCGCGATCCAAAGCGGTCGAGCAGGACACCGAGGGGCAATTGAAAGGCGGCAAAGGCAAGAAAATAGGTTGCCGTCAGAAAACCGAGATCAGAGGGGGTAAGTCCTATGTCGGCAACGAGATCGGAGGCTATGATGGCGTTGACGACGCGGTAGAGATAGGAAAAGAAATAGCCCAGTGAAAAGGGGACAAAGACACGGAGCAGTGTTAATCGAGATTGTTTCATACCTATTGCCGAGGCCACTGTTATGATACCACTATCGACATCGCCTGCGACACATCACGTCCGCTTGCTTCTGCGCATCTGCACACCCAGTATGATGACGATCAGCGCGATACCGCCAAGATCGCTCATTCCATGAGGTGTGATGCACATGAAGGCACCGGCGGCAAGCAGTATCCGTTCCCACCAGTATGAATAGGTCCAGAACCACCCGATTACGCATCCCGCCAGTGCCGCCGTTCCTATAGCCGCCGTCAGGGTTACATGGGCAATCTCCAGGGCCGTCCCATTGGTCAGCAGGGCCGGACCATAGACAAAGGCAAAGGGGATGATGTAGGCCGCAAGGGCCAGTCGCCATGCGACAAATCCGGTCCGCATGGGATCGGAGCGGGCGATACTGGCAGCGGCATAGGCTCCCATCGCCACGGGCGGTGTCACAAAGGACAGTGCCGAGAAGAAGAGCACAAAGAGGTGGGCACTCAGTTCCGGCGCACCCAGTTGCACCAGGGCGGGAATCGTAAAGGATACCTGTATGAGATAGGCCACCGGCGCCGGCATTCCCATGCCGAGAATGATATTTGCAATCATCGTCATAACCAGGGCAAGCAGCAGGCTTCCGCCCGACAGGTTGACGATGATGGAATTGATCTGCAACCCCAGACCACCCAGCGTAAAGGTGCCGATGACGATACCGGCGGCACCGCAGGCAACGGCAGGAATGAGGATGCCGTAACCCGCCCGCCCCAGACCGTCCCACCAGTCGCGTACAGACAGCCATGATTCCCTGCGCAGGTAGGCCAGCACGATGATGGAGACAAAGCCGTAGAGGGCGGACCGCAGGGGGCTGTAGCCTGCCATGATCATATAGACGATCAGGACGAAGGGAACGAAAAAGAGCCCGCCCTTCTTTACTTCCTGCCAGAGATCGGGAAGCTGGTCACGGGGCAGTCCCTTCAAATCCAGTCGCGCCGCCTCGAAATCGATCATGAAGATGAGGCTGGCAAAGTAGAGGATGGCCGGAATCAACGCACAGAGGGCAACTGTTTTGTAAGGAACGCCGGCAAATTCTGCAACGAGGAAGGCCGTTGCGCCCATGACAGGGGGCATAATCTGTCCGCCCGTCGAGGCCACCGCCTCGACGGCGCCGGCAAATTCCGCTTTGTAGCCCGTCTTTTTCATCAGGGGAATGCTGAAAGACCCCGTTGTTACCACATTTGCCGTCACGCTGCCCGACAGTGAGGCCATGAGACCGCTGGCGAATACCGCCGCCTTGGCGGGTCCGCCGCGCACATGTCCGAAGATGCTGGACATGAAATTCATGAAAAAGGTCCCGCCGCCGATCCGCTCAAGAAAGAAGCCAAAGACCACGAAGAGGGCCACATAGGTGGATATGATGCCCACGGGTACGCCCAGAATGGCATTGGGAGTGAAGTAAAAGTGATCGATCAGCCAGGGGACTTCAAAATATCGATGCCCGCTTCGCCCGGGAATCCAGGCCCCAAAATAGGCGTAGAGGAGCGAAATCGCCAGGAGTATTCCCATCGCATTCCCCAGGACGCGACGGCCCGATTCAACGACGACCACAATGGCACCGATACCCACCACGATCTGCAGGGGTGTCAGGTAGGTAATGAGTGCCAACCTGTCTGCAATCACATCGGCAAAGATAATCATATAGCCGAAGGAAAAGACACTGACCGCCAGCAGTAACCAATCGTACCAGGGAACGCGGGGCCTTGTTTCCACTTTTCCGGTGGCCCGATAGACCATGATGGACAGACCGACGGCCAGAAAGAGGAGGATGGACCGCTGGCGCAGCGCGATAAGGGCGCCGACGACACCGATGTAAATCGCATAGATAGAAAGACTGGCGGCAAAGACACTGGCCAGAAAGGCGGTGAATCTACCCCCCAAGGTCTGATGATCTGCTTTCCTTGCTGTGTTCATACGCTCATAGTTCCATTACAAAGGGCGGTGCATAGGTCGGCACTGCCACTATGTATAATAATCGTTCCAGTGAACGGTGATGACAACGCTGTCACAGGGATAAGAGGCGCCCTGCCCGCAATACATCGTAACCGGTCAGGTTGTGACGGAGACACTGACCTGCAACGGCGACAACGCGGGCATCCTGCCGCGACAGTGCGCCCGCGTTGTTCCTTTGCTGACAGCCCTACATGACACCCTTTGATTTGAAGAATTTGATGGCCCCGGAATGGAAGGGAACCCCCGTCGGCGATGAAGCCGTCTTCAGGCTGAAGTTTTTGATCAACTTATGGACACCCTGGAGGAGTTTCTCTTCCTTGAAGATGGCCGCCAACATCTGCTCAACCGTTTCGTCTGCCAAGTCGGCACGGACGATGAGCATCGTGACACCGCCGAAGGTCTGGACATCTTCATCCTGCCCGTTATATGTCCCACCGGGGATGGTCTTCTTGAGGTATCCCGCATTGATCTTCTGTAGTTTCGCAATTGCCTCATCACTGAAGGGAACGAGACGGACTTCCCTGGAGGCGGCCACATCCTGGATCGCCGCGATGGGATAGCCGCCGATACCGGTGGTAAAGATATCGACAACGCGATCCTTCAGCATAGTCGCTCCATTTGAAGCACTGACGTAATCGGCCTTCTTCAGGTCATCAAAGGTAATGCCCGCCGTGGACAGGGCGTGCCGGGAAAAGGTCACCGTGGCGGAGCCCTGGGGTCCCACCATCATACGCTTACCCTTGATGTCGGCAATGGTACGAATATCCGAATCCTTGAGCGTACAGAGCTGATAGACGCCTTCATAGAGATTGATCAGTGTGCGAATATTTTTGTGCGCCTTCTTTTTCGCATACTCGCCCTGCTGATTCAGTGCATCCACACAGGTAACGGCCATGGCGATGCCAAAATCCCCCTTACTGTCATTGACGGCCGTGGGATTGATGCGACCACCCCCCTGGATGACATCGATTCGCGTCTTGGCATTGTGTTTTTGAATCGCCTCGGCCATGGCGCCCGCAATGGGATACCAGGAACCACCCGGCGTGGCGGTCATGAGGGCAAGATTGGGAAGATCACCTGCCCTTGCTTTGTCTACTCCCAACAGCATAACCATGGCGGCACATAAAACAAAAACCAATACTACGAGTCTTTTTTTCTTCTCTACCATGTCTTCTCTCCTTTTTCTTCTTTAATGCCAAACCAGTCAAGATCCAAACAACCCTCACGCACTCCGGTACATGTCGGGTTGCACCTCACAGACCGCTGTCCATTCTTCCTCCTCTCTTGCCGGCTGTTCGAAATCACTCCCGGGTCTGTGAAGACGCTCCACCCATCAGAGGCGAAATCGCCATCTCACGGCAACGGGGTGTATCGGTTAAACCACCTGCAATGATTGCCAGAAAAGAATGTCCACCGGAACAACAGGCCCCACGGGGTAACCCCGATCCTTATAGACCATCTATCCCCAAGCCTCGCAATGGCCCTGCCCTGCTGTCGATATCCCCGCTCACAGAGCGGGTGATCTACTGTTGATGATAATATGCGAATGCCTGTCTGCGTAGAACGCAGCGGCAGGCAGAGGAAAAATGCCCGCGCCCCGGTTTAAACCAGTGACTACCCCCCATCGCTTATCAGTACCTGCCGGATTTTGCCTCCCGGGAACATAAACAGGACTATTCCCCCGGTACATCCCCACAAAACGTATCGACACATGCCGCGTTCGCTGATCCGACGGCACTGCGACAAAACCCGCCTCCGAGACTGCCACGATTCAGTAATCGATACCCTGGAAACGTTAATGGTCATTCATAATAATGTATTACTAATATGCATATATAAAGAGAGGGGCTAAGTCAAGTTTTTTTACAAGACGCAGGCTACAGGATATGTTCTGCCACACCCCTGCACGGGACCTGTCGTGAGGCGCACATCCCGATGGCGCATCTTCTTCACTGCCACAAAGCAGACTATTATACACTTGATTATTATTACAATATTTGATAAGTCCCATATGGTAGCGTAATGGGAAGCCGCAGCGAACAATAGATGGGAAAGACAAGGACCGAAAGGTGCGGAGGGATACAGAAGATGGAAAATATGTTTACATCGATTCATAATAATGATCGTCTGTCAGACAAGATCGTCGACATGATCAAGGAAGCAATCTTCACGAAAAAGTTGAAACCCGGAGACAAGCTTCCGTCGGAGCGCATACTGGTCGAAAATTTCAAGGCGAGCCGTGTCACAGTGCGCGAAGCCCTCAGGATATTGCAGTATCTCGGTTATCTCGAAATCAAGAGGGGGAGCGAGGGAGGAGCATATATTCTGGACATAGAAGACAAGTATTTCAGCAACTACCTGGTGGATATGTTCCTTCTGGGCAAGATCAAGGCCGTCGATGTCACTGAAAGCCGCCTGGCAATCGAACCGCTGGCCATCAAGAAGGCAACGGAACATGCGACGGACGAGTTGATAGAAGCGCTCAATCAAAACATCGAAGAGGCCAACGGCTATCTCAAAAAGAAGAAATTCGCCGATGCACGACTGTCAAACCTCGAATTTCACCGGATCATCGGAGAACATTCGGGTAATCCGGTTATCTATTTTATGATCGATTCCATCATCGGGGTCATTCAGAAACACATGCTGGCCGCCAGATTGAACCAGGAGGCACAGCAACATACGGTAGAGAGCCACCGGCACATAGTGGCCGTCATACAAAGCGGAGATGCGGTAAAGGCCGAAGAACTTATCAAAGCGCATGTTACAGAGATCCAAAAGAGCCTGGAAATTTATTAACACCTGAGTCTGCCCGGCAACACCAATCCATCCTATCCGGCGGCAGGGATCACGGGAGGTATCATCCTCCGGTAACCCTGCCGCTGTCACGGCGGGTTCACAGCCTTTATTGCAGGTACACGCCGACCCGGTCATGTACCAGTCACACCGCACCAGCAATATCTTGCAGGATCCCTCCCTCGTGTAACAGGTCCCACGGTAAGAAGGAAGATCAATGGTAATCTCCGGCCGAAACGTTTGACTCATCACATATAATATATGTATATTAATATTAATTCGGGTTGCCCGATATAGCTGGAGGATTGACAGAACAATGCCATTCAATGATTTCAGGGAGTATCTCAGCCACCTTGAACAAAAGGACATGCTGAAGAAAATAACCAAAGAAGTGGACAGAGACTGGGAAATAGCCGCATTCTGCCGCGAGGTTTTTGTGCGATACGACAAGGAAAACCGCCCGGGACTCATCTTTGAAAACGTAAAGGGGTCGGATATATCCATAGCGACGGGAGTCATCGGCGGATCGAAGCGCATCTATGCCGCTGCACTGGGCATATCGGACAGAAACATGACCGAAACGGTGGGCAAACGGTGGGCCGATGCAATAGCGAATCCCATCCCGCCCCGGATAGTCGATGGCGGACCGGTACAGGAAAATATTCTAACGGGAGAGGATATCGACATATTCAGATTCCCCCATCCCATCTGGACCTATGGCGAGGACCCCGGTTACTTTCTGACTACTCCCTGCGTCATCAGCAGACACCCCCTGTCGGGAGAATACAATATGGGGTGTTACCGCTGCCAGCTCAAAGAACGAAACAAGACAGGGATCCACATGAGCGGTGATTTTCGTCACATTGCCGATCACGTCAAGGCCAGCAACAGCCTCAACCAGCCGCTCCCCGTCGCCATAGTCGTGGGTGCCGACCCGACCATACCGCTTGCATCCGTCTCTGGCATTCCCCTGGGAATCAATGAAATTGCCGTCGCGGGTGCGTTGAACGGCTCTCCTATCGACATGGCCAGGTGCAAAACCATCGATCTCGAAGTGCCGGCGACGGCTGAAATCGTGATAGAGGGCGAAATTCCACCGAATTATGTGGAACAGGAAGGTCCCTTCGGCGAATATTCAGGGTACATGGGTCCCCGCGGCATGGCCCCCATTGTCAATATCACGGCGATTACGCACAGGAACAATCCCATTTACCATGCCTATGTCAGTCAGATGCCCCCCAGTGAGAGCAGCCTCATGAGATCCTTCGGCCGGGAATCGGGGATCTACTCACATATCAAAGATCGCCTCCTCCTGCCGGTCAGGGACGTCCATATCACCGAAAGCGGAGGCGCCGCGGCCTATATGATCATCTCAGCGGACAAGCTCTATCCCGGACAGTTCTGGCAATTAGTCTGGGGAGCCTGGTCGATAGATCCGTCGCTGGGTAAATTTACTATCGTCGTCGATGGCGACATCGACATCCGCGACCCTTTTCAGGTCGAATGGGCCATGAGCTGGAGGGTACGACCGAAGAGTGATGTCTATATCGTGGACAACACCGTTCCCGTTCCCCTTGACACGGCGACGGCACCAGCCGGTTCCCCCAAGAGCGATCCCCGGCGCGCCCTGTCGTCCAAGGTCGTCATCGATGCGACCCGCCACCACGAATTTCCGCCGGCCTCACTGCCCCCCGGTGAACACATGGAACAGGTACGGGCCATGTGGAAGGAATACGGCATGGAGTAACCGGCATTCCTGAAAGTTCACGCTATGTGATTGATCATTAATGAGCCACCGCAGGGATAGTGCCCCTGCGGCGGCCCATACTCACCGGCAAATGCATCACCGGAAGCGTTCATGTCTCCCCTTTTCCGACATGCCATCAGTCGTTCTTTCTTCAACCTCCTGCCGACGGCGTATCCCCTGCACACGACGATCCGTTCGATACCGAAGGGCACAATCGTCGCTTCGCAAGATATTTCTTGACATGAATAGTACATTTCTATATTTCCAATATAGTACAATATATGCAGAATACTGCCCCAATCACTCCACGAACATTGAACGATCCTTCGTTCGGAGGGTGTCTGCATCAAGTGCCCATATGAAAGTCAGCTACATTCTGTCACCGATGGCGTCAACAGGACACATCCAGTCGCTTCAGTGGAGCCACCGGCAACATATACCGGGCATGCGGTTTGGCCATGGACCGAACCGGTTCTTTACAATGGAGATATCGAAACAGTGGTGGGAGTAAAAGATGTCGTCGGACTCCCACTGCCGGACGAGAACTCCCTGTCATGGTGGAGATTCTCCAGGGGGCGTGTCCTGATTTCTTTCATCCAGTCACGGCGATACCGAAAAAGATGGCAACCAGATCAGTGGATATGATCGTATGCTTACCAGTTCTCAGATTATGCCCGAAGCAATAAGCACGGTCGAGGGAAACCTTACATGAAAAAAATTACCGTAGCGGCGGCACTCATCGACTGCCTCCGTCAGGAAGGGATCGGAACGGTATTCGGGCTGCCCGGATCACAGATACTCAGTCTCATCGATGAGATCTACCGTTCCCACGACATGGAATTCATCACGACACGCCACGAACAGGGTGCCTCCTTCGGTGCCTTCGGTTACGCGGCGGCACGGCGCGCACCCGGCGTCTGTCTCAGTACCCTGGGACCGGGAGCGACGAACCTGCTTACCGGTGTGGCAGCGGCCTTCAAGGGGTCGGTACCGGTCATCGCCCTGACGGCCAAAGGGGCCCTCCATCTCCATCAGAAAGACGCCTTTCAGGAGATCAACGAGGTGGATATCTTCCGACCGGTCACGAAGTGGAGCTACATGCTGACACACGCCGATGAGGCACCATCCATCATGAGGAAGGCCTTTCGCGTGACCCTGTCGGGTCGCCCCGGACCGGTTCACATCAGTCTGCCCAGTAATCTCCTGTCCACGGAGATCGACTATGCACCGGTCAGACCGGAGCGGTATCGCCCACTCTGGGATCAACCCTTCGCTGCATTCAGCGAATCGATGTCACAGGAGTTGGCAGGGTTATTGGCACAGGCCAGAACTCCCGTGATCATGGCGGGAGAAGAGATCAGATTCGACGGCGCCGAAGATTCCCTGCAGGGATTGGCAGAACTGTGGAATGTGCCCGTGGTGACGGCACTCCACTTTTCCGATGTCATGAAGGCGGATCATCCCCTCTACATGGGTCCCGTCAGTGCCGATGGCTGGCAGTGCGCGGACAGGACCCTTCAGACGGCCGACCTGGTCCTCGCCGTAGGTGTCCACCTCGATTTCCTCACCACAAAATTCAGGCCCTCCTTCATCGGGGATGAGACAACGCTGATCCATGTTTCGAAGGATCCCGAGCGGATCGGGTGCGTCTATCCCGTCGATATGGGCATCACCGCCGGCGCCTCGACCTTTCTTGCCGGTGTAGAGAACCTGGTCCGTGATGAGGGGTTGCGGCAGGCCGAGCGTCCCGAGCTGGCACTATGGAAGGCCCAATGGCTGGAAACACGAAACGCCTGGGGAAAGATGACCGACACCCCCATCAAACCCCAGTTCATCGCCTACACGGTACGAACATCGGTACCGGCACGTACGGCACTGGTCTCCGAGGGGGGAAATTTCATCAAGTTTGTCAGGGCCTGCACCGATCCCGACGGCCCCCTGAGCTTTTTTGTCGCCGAAGACTATGGTGCCGTCGGTTCAGGCTTCCCCATAGCCATGGGAGTCAAGGCCGCCGATCCATCGAGACCGGTGGTCGCACTCCTTGGAGACGGAGGGTTCATGCTCGATAGTGGCGACTTTGAAACGGCCGTCCGGTCGAACCTGGCACTGGTGGGGGTCATATTCAATGACTCCGGGTTCGGGAACATCAGGACCTACCAGAAGAATACCTATGGTGGACGTTATGCCTGCGATTTCACCAATCCCGACTTCGCCCAATTCGCCCGGTTGTGCGGCGGCTGGGGTGCACGGGTGGAGCGGCCGGATGAGCTGGAAGGGGCCCTCATGGAGGCATTCTCCCGGAACGTTCCTTCTCTTATCGATGTCACCACGGACCCCTGTGAACTGGGCGATGCCCTGCATGCTCCGGCATCACGGTAACTACCTGTGGTGTACTGAGCAATGGGTGAGGCGATCCAATGCCTGCCAGGACTCACTGTCCAAATCATGCCGTAACACAAGAGGAGACAAGCAAGACGACTGTGCATGATGTCGGGATTCCCGGTATGGGGATACCGTCACTCTCTGATCAAGCGGATCTCATGACCCCTCGGGGAAAAGTCACCAAGACATCCCTGCCGACCATGAAAGAAGACACCTGATGATCATTATTGCCTCAGCAACGGGGTGCGCAAAGAGACGAAACATGATAACCTCTGACCTGCAGACTCAGGAACGGTGACGAATCTCTCGCAGCACCGGTATCTGTGTCTTCATACAATGCATAGGGATGAAGCGGTATATCGAAGGTATGAATATAGGAAGGCTGGACCTCTCCAACAATCTCTTCATGGCGCCCATGGCGGGCATTACCGATCTGGGTTTCAGGACAATCGTGCGGGAATTCGGCGCCGCGATCTGTTTTACCGAGATGATCAGCGCCGCGGGACTGGTCCGGGGTACAGTGAAAAGTTATCGCTATCTCGAATCGTCCCCCGACGACAGACCTCTGGGAATCCAGTTATTCGGCTCCGACCCGGAAATCCTCGCCGAGGGTGCACGAATTGCGGCAGACAGCCAGGCCGATCTCATCGACATCAACATGGGGTGTCCCGCCAGAAAGGTTCTGAAAAACGGATCCGGTGCAGCCCTGATGAGAGACCCCCACAGAGTGGAAACGATCATACAAAGGGTACGAAGGGCAATAGACTTGCCCCTCACCGTCAAGATACGCTCGGGGTGGAATGAAGATGAGATCAATGCCCTCGAGATTGCACGGATAGCCGAAGCGTCCGGTGCCGATGCACTGATCATCCATCCAAGGACAGCGAGACAGGGATTTAGCGGCAGGGCAGACTG
>Ga0272442_10007410_pt1 | contig 14186 bp, 18 predicted proteins | sample SSMForm2O_FD_200262 | JGI IMG/M metagenome (GOLD analysis project Ga0272442, IMG submission 200262) | Marine sediment archaeal communities from Little Sippewissett salt marsh, Falmouth, MA, United States - SSM-Form-2O | ecosystem: Environmental > Aquatic > Marine > Wetlands > Sediment ...
TTATCCTCTTGAAAAGGCCTTGTATCTTTTTCCCTGTCAACTCCGTGCTTTTCAGGCCTCATAATCCTGTAGTCCTCTGCTGTTCCAGTCATTCTGCCTCCCATGCCCATACCCATCACTTCCTCTGGATTAAGCATTCTTGCCTCTGTGCCTATTGCTGCATGCATTTCTCTTCCAAGAGCTGATATTTCAACTTCCTGAGCTCTTATTGGAGAGACTTCTGAGGAGATTTTTGCCTGCTCTCTGACTATCTCCTGATATTTTTCCATAGAGCTTTCTGGAAGAGCGTAATCAACAATATTGGGTTCCCTTTCTTGCTCATCCCTTTCCCTTGCATTTGAATCAAAGCCAGTGTCAATGCCTGTGTCTATTGGCTCTGATGCCAGAGGGCTTATAACAACAGGAGATGGTGATGAGCCTGATGTCTGAATGAAATTCTGAAACCCAATGCTTCTTATTTCCTGCTCTGCCTCTTCTGACTTTTCCTCAATTCCAGATTCTCCAATTCCTGATTCCTCGAGATTGGATTTGGGCTCAGGCTTTTCAGACTTGGGCTCAGGCTTTTTTACCTTTATTTTTGATTTTATTTTCTTGATTTTTTTTATTTTCTTGGATTTCCCTGCTTTTTTTGATTTTTCATATTTTTCAGATTTGGATTTTTTAGGCATGTAATAACCTACATATGCAAATATATAAAAATATTGTTTTGTTTTTTGAACTATGAAAAAAGGGCTGCAGGATTTTATAAGCGCAATACTTGTCATACTTGGATTTGTGTTTTTGCTTCCTTTTCTTAATATAACTGGCAATGTTGTTGGCATTGCAGATGCAGGAATCAGCGAAGCCACTGGAAAGATTGTTAATTCTGTTCTTGGGTTGGTGCTTGTTGCTGCAGGAGCAGCATTGTTTCTTGCCAATGGCAGGGAAGGGCGAGGAAGAGAAGAAGGAATAAGCCCACTTGTGGAAATAGTCACCCGGGAATTCAGAAAAATAAAAGAACAGCCAACAATTCTTCTTGATGCTGAGTTTTTAATGACTCTCTACAAAAAGAGAGCAACACTTCCTCAGAATTTCTTTGGAAATTATCAGGTTATTGTGCCATCAAGTGTTTATGATGAAGTCACAAGAAGACAACAATCAACAGGCAAGGCAGGGGTATCAAAAAAATTCCTGAACAATCTCAGAAAAAATTACAATGTGACAATTGATGTGAATATTAATCCTGGGCAGGAGTATCGCGAGGATATGATGCCATACTGGGAGGAATGCACTCCACAGGGAAAACTAAATAATCCATTTGAAAGAAAGAAGTTTGAAAAGGGCGCTGATTCTGAAATGCTGGCTTATGCCTACAAAAGAGATAAAACTCCGACAGTAATCATCACTGAGAATTATTCTGAGATAGGGAATATTTCTGATGAGCTAAGGGACACAATAGGTGTTAATGTGAGAACATATAGAACCAGCGATGTTCTTAGTGGAATTGCTTAAGAATCCTTTCTATTCTTGATATTTCTCTTGGACATGTGGTTCTTAAATGAGGCAAATCAGTAGCAAAATACTTTTCATCAACAACCCCTTTCTCTTCATCAGTCTGAAATAAAGTGTAATTGTCTTCTCCAAGAATCTTCACAAGCCATCTTGAGTTAGGCTCTCCTCCTGGATTTGAAATTAAAATGTCAGCGACAATCCTTTCCTTGGCAGTATTATAGGTGTCAGCATTAAAAGCAGGAATTGTGTATGTGTTTTCCTCAAAAGCATGAAAAGGTAATTTAGGATCAAGCAATGTTCCAACAGCAAGATCAAAATGCTCCTCAGCATACTTGTTTTTTGCAATCAACCCCCCTGCAACAACAATCTGCTTTTCATCATAATTATCTAGAATCCCTGATTCTTCTAAGATAAACAATGGATTATGTCTGTGAATCTTGATTTCTGCCTGTCCCATACTCTTTGTGTCATTTACAGTCATTTTATATAAAATAGGACTGCAATTCTTATTTATAAATCTTCTGTTGTGTAACTTACCAGTAATTACATGTTGGAAATTGTTTAAATCATTAACAGGCAATAACAGAAATAAATAAAAAGAGCTTTTTGCTATTTATTTTATGAAAAGAGGAACAAAAAGGCTAATTTTTGTAAGTCTTATTGTTATTGGTTTTGTGCTTTTAGTGGATGCTTCTACAAATGTCACAGGAAATGCAATATCAGAGAAAATTGGAACAGCTCCAAGCTATGTTTTGGGATTGATTTCAGCAATTGCAGGAATTTTGGCTATTTCAAGGGAAATAGCTGGAGGAGGATATGAAGCATACAGGGTTGATATTGCAAACATTGTTGCAGACTACAAGGACAATCCATCGAGAAAAAACGCAGTCCTTAGTGCAAGAAAAATAGACCAGACAACAAGGGACAGGCTTGGAAATCCCATTAGAGGTGTTTATTCAAGAGGGGATGAGGCAAAGATAATCACAGCAGAGGGAAAAAAGCCGATTCCAGTCAGCTTTGCAAGCGAGAAAGAAGGAAAGAACCTTGTAAGGGCATTGGCGAGAGTTGCTCTTCAGAACAATCCTGAGAATGAGGAGTACATAACCTTTGGAAAAAAAGTTGATGTCAGGAAAGAAGTCAGGGAATTTGAAAGAGGCGTTAAAAAATAAAAGCAAATTTCCTATATTTCTGGAGTTCTTATTTCTCTTTTATGCTTCTGCAATTTTGCGAAATTATTTCTTAAGTCTGGGCATTTGTCTTCTAATCCAGGGCTTAGCCTTTCCCTATGTAGTTGTATATCTTCGTCAAAGCCATATATAAGAGAAATCATGTTTCTTGAGTCTTTGCCATCACCATCTGCTGAAAGAGCATCATCATATTTCATATCCCTCTTGTTTCTCAATTCAATATCATTATCATAAATATTCAGTATATTTAGCTGTGTTGAAGCTATTTTCATGAGCTTCATGTAGTATGCCCCCTTGCTTATCTGCTGTGGTTCTGGCTGTGGTTCTGAGTGTGATTCATGTGTCATTTTGCGTGTTTTTAGCAAGAGTGCTTTATTTATAAATATTATGATTTAGTAACTACTTAGTAATTACATTATATCACTGCATCTGTCTTTTATTAGACAACTAGTTTATTTAAAGGGCATGAGTATGTGATTTTTATGACAGGAAGAATGAAAACAGCAAATATTGGAGATAGAATAAGAGAAGAGCTTTTTGTGACACCAAGAGAGTATTTCATGCTTCTCAGAGAAGCTCAATTCAAGAACTTCAGAGGAGATGATGTGACTGAGATTGAGGCAAGTGTCCTTGACTTGTATGAGTGCAATCAAAATGAAATAAGGCAATTAATGATTGATTTTGATGACTGATAAATTATTGAAAATTAAGCAAAAATTATCCTATAGTCAATCTTAAGTAAAGCTTGCCATTCTATGAGCTTTCTTGTAAATATCAAATAAATCAAAAGTTGTTGATATTGCATCTGACGCAGCAAGAGGACGTATGTAATTTTTCTCATCCCATGTGTCTGGCTTTATCTTTTCTCCAGGAGTTGCTTTTTCAGAAGATTTGTAAAAGCCAATCAGCGCCAAAAAAGGATTGCTTTCATCTGCAGGCTTTTCTTCTGGCTTTTCTTTGGGGCCTAAAATATCTCCCTCTAAAAATCCATTTATGTCATCTTTCAGCTGATTAATTGATTCATCTGTTGCTCCTTCAATAAGCCTTAAGACATCTCCTATGTCTGACTCGTCAAGCTCTTTTTTCAGCTTTGCAAGCTCATCGTCATTTAGGGCATAGGCTCTGAATGTGACTTCTGCCTTTCCAATGTAAGTTGCCTGCTTTGGAACAGCTGTGAAGACAAAATCCATCAGCATGCAGCTATTGTAATTTCTTTTCTGCCTTCTAACAACTTTTTCCTTTGCAAATTTCTCTGGAAGGCTTCCCTCTATCGCACTTCCTTTCACATCAATCTTTCTTTTTCCAAGAAGAGTCAATTCAAGAACAGTCCTATTGAATGCCTTTACTAATGATGCTCTTGTTGAGGGCTTTGCCTCAAGCTGCTGAGCTGCCATTAAGTAAGGCTTTGCCCAACGAGCATATAATTGCAGGGAATTGACCTGGGTTTTCAAGTAATTTTTCTCAATTTCAAATCTTTTTCTTAATTCCTGCTCTGATGTCTTGAGCCAGGTGTTGAATTCATGAACTTTTGATATTACAATTCTCTTTACCCTCTCATTTAAATCAAGCTTTTCAACATCCTTGACTGTATCTGCAACCTTGAATGCGTCAAACACAGTTTCAAATCCAAGCTGCCTTGCCATCATGGCTATGCTTGAGCCTCCTTTTTCAGAATCTACCTTGTCAATCCATACTTGCTTTAATGCAAGCTTTGCTCCTTTTTGAGTATTTTCATCACCTAATTGCAAGTCATCATAATTCTGCAGACGAATTTGAAACTCCTTTAAATCATAAATAATATTCAGGACACTTCTCAGGACAGTGTTTATGTCTCCCAATGCCTTTGATGCCTGCTGCTGCATTGCTGTTGCCTTTGTTCCCATTTCACTGAATTGCGTGGAGCCAGGAGTCGGAGAGAAATTATCAATAAGCTTTTCTGGCTGCAAGCCAAAATCATCCATTAAATCCAGCAAAAAGTAATAAACAGGCTCCAAGGAATCTGAGTAAGACTCGTAGACTATCTTGTGCTCTGCTGGAATGTCCTTTTCATCCTTTGCTGGCTGGGGCTTTACTTCCTCTGCTGGAATATCTTCTGGATTTTTGTATTTTTTCAACAAATCCTTTCCATTGGCTGCGTAAAGCTCTGGATTAATCTTTCCAATGAGCTGGGCAATAGTTGCTACCATCTTTTCTATAAGATAATATGAATAGTAGTTTAAAAAATGTTTCTAAACAATCTAAACAATTGATAATCTTCTAATACAGAACAACTAACTTTAAAAACAATAACTGATAATACTGGTTATGGGATTTTTTGGATTAGGAAAGAAAAAAGACATCCTTGATTTAACAGAGAGGTACAGAAGGCAGCAGGAAAAGATGGCTGATGTAGATGATGGTTCAGGCTCTGGCTCTGGTTTTGGCGCTGGCAGCTCTTCAAATTCTTCAGCTGCAGGCTCTGCAGGAGGCTTGGGAATATTCGGAGCAATGGCGTCTGCAAATGCCACAGATTCTACAGCTTCAACTTCAGGCTCAGGCTCCTCAAGTGATTCCGGCTACATTGATATATCTGGCTCTAGCAGCGGTTTTGGCACTGGATTAGACGCTGATGAAAAGAGAAAAAGGCTTGCAAAAAGAATCATGGCAATGACTGAGAAGATTGAGGATTTAAACAATCAGGTTTATCATCTGCAGCAAAGAATCGAGGTTTTGGAGAAAAAATCCGGAACCAGCAGGTTTTGATGTTTGATTTTTATTAATTTTAAAAATGGGTGGTGCAATGGCTAGCATAAAAGAAGAAAGGCAGGAGGAATCAGGTGATGAAATGGAATATGAATACTGCGATTCCTGCCAAGAAGGAAGAAATGCCAATAATGTGAAATTGTACACTGAATCAAATGTTTCTTTTAGTCTTCAGCAGGAAGTAAGGCACTGCCTGTCCTGCGGGAATTACTTTGTTGATGGAAAATCTTTTGGAAATCTTCAGTCAATTGGAGATTATGTTGTCAGAAAGCGCATAACAGACTTTATCAAACTGCAGGTTCCAGAGGATGTGAGGATAAGGGCAAGAAACATGCAGATTGAAAGCCTTTGATTTTCTTGATTTTAATTAAATTTATTAAGCAAGATTTCTAATCTAGTTTATGAAAGTGAGTGATAAAAAAATAAGAGGATATGCCTTAAAGAATGCCATTGCATACAAGGGAAAGGCTAATCAGGGAAGTGTTATTTCTGCATTGTTTAATGAGGGCATGAGGAAGAAAGACATGAAGACTTATGGAAAAAAGATTTCTGAGATTATCAAAGAAGTCAATTCCATGAATATTGGCAAGCAAAAAAAAGAATTTGAAAAGCTTAAGGATATTCTGAGTGAAAGACAGGAAAGAGAAGGCCTGCCTGACTTGCCCAATGTCTCAAAAAAGGGTGTTGTGATGAGGCTTGCTCCGTCTGCATCTGGAGCATTGCATGTCATGCATGCAATAAATGGAAGCTTTAGCTTCAACTATGTTTTAAAGTATGGAGGAAAAATGATTGTGAGGATTGAAGACACAAATCCTGAAAACACATATGCAGGGGCTGATAAATTAATAACAAAGGATGCTGAGTGGCTATTTAAGAAAAAAGCGCATATTTTTGTTCAGTCAGACAGAATGGAGATTTATTACAAGTATGCCAAGAGGCTTATTAATTCTGAGCATGCTTATGTTTGCACTTGCCCTGCTGAAAGTTTTAGAGAGTGTGTGAAAAAGCAAAAAGCCTGCCCTTGCAGAAAGCTTACTAATAAAGAGAACATGGAAAGGTGGGAAGAAATGCTTGCTGATTCAAAGGGTGGTGGATTCAAGCCAGGAGAAGCTGTCCTGAGATTTAGAACTCCTGATGAAATTGGGGGAATGGCTCATAAAAATCCTGCAATGAGGGATTTTCCATTGGCAAGAATAAACTTGACAAGGCATCCAAGGCAAAAAAGCAAATACAGGGTCTGGCCACTTATGAATCTTGCAGTTTCAGTGGATGACATTGAAATGAAAATGACTCACATTATTCGGGGAAAAGACCACATGGACAATGCAAAGAGGCAGGAAATGGTTTTCAAGGCTCTTGGCAAGAAGTATCCCTGGTGTGCTTATCTTGGAAGGTATCATTTCAAGGGCATGGAATTGTCAACAACAAAATTCAGAGAGGGGATTGCTTCTGGAAAGTACAAGAGGTGGGATGATCTCAAGCTTCCAACAGTCGCTTCCTTGAAAAAGAGAGGATATAAGCCAGAGGCATTTTGGAAAATGGCAGAGCATATTGGACTGAGCCAGGTGGACAAGGTGTTTGAAAAGAGTGACTTTTTTAAACTCCTGGATGCTTTTAACAATAGCAGCAAGAAAAATCAAAATAACAAAGAAACAAAAGGAGGTAAAAAATAATTTAATTGAAAATGTTAAATGACAAAAGAGCTATGTCTGCTGTTGTCACAACAGTCATAATGGTTGGACTTGTTATAGTTGCCGTGGGTATTGTCTGGACAGTTGTCATGAACATCCTTGAGGGCGAGACAGAAGAGCTTGATTACAGCCAGCAGTGCGTTGGTGTTAATATCAGGGTTGAGAGTTTAAGCTGCGAAGCAGGAACATGCAGTGTCGAGCTTAAAAGAGCCATGGGTTCAAAAACAGACGCCATTGACGGAGTTGGAATAACTCTTGGGACTGACACTGAGACTGACGCAGAATATGAATCAGCAGGAAATATTGCTGTAACAAAGATAGTTAGTGTTCCAAGCTCATTGGACGCGACAAAGGCAGATGTCAGAGTGTATATAAACAAGACTGACGAAACACCTTACTGGTGCACTCAGATAAGCAGCTATCCGTAATTTTATTTTTGTTTTTATTTATTTTTAGAATTTTTACTAGAATTAGCAATTATGCCATCTATTTTCTATTGCCCCACATCTTTGGGTCGTATCTTCTTGTTTTTCCACTGTCATCACTGGAATCACTTCCATTGCTTTGGCTTCCATTGCCGTTTTTCTTAAATCTCTTTGTCTGAATATACTCTCCAACCTCATCCTTGTATTTATTTCCTGTTTTTGTTGTTTTTATATTTCCAGCATAAATGCCTGTTCTTGGAGTAACATTATGAGGGTGGGAATTGTCAGGCAAAAACATTGTTGTTTCATACTCTCTTTTTCTTTTTTCCCTCTGCTTTTTTCTATTTTCATTTTCCTGCCTTACCTTGCTTGTTTCATACTTTCCTGTTTCAGCCACAAATTCAGCAATCTCGCTTGCATTTTCTCTTGCTTTTTGAGAGATATTTGATTCATCAATGCCCATTAAAATCAAATCATGGAATTGCTTGTTGTAATCCTTAGAAAGATCTTTTAAGCCTTCTTTAAAATTTCTCAAGGATTTTTTATGGCTTTCTCTTCCTTTAATCTCATCCTGTGAAAGCCTAGCACATGACTGATTTATCTTTTCCCTTAGCTCGTGCTGCTTTTGAAGAGATTGAACTGCAAGAGATATTTGGTTGCATACTCCTGTGTAAAAATCCTCTAATGCTCTAATCTGCTTGGGAGTGTTGAGAATGTCCTTAACAATTCCAGAATTGCCTATGTATCCTACAAATGCATCTATGTGTCCGTTTAATTCAATGCAGCCATTTCTTATGCTGTAATTACTAGAATCATTAAAAGCCTTATCCAAATCAGGTCCAGGAGGCAAATCAAATTTAGTGCCAAGGATGTATTTGTATTTTTCTATTTCATTTTTATCTCCCTCAACCATGTCCTTTAATTTTCCTGCTGGCAAGTTCCTATCAAGAACCCCGTAATCCATCTCATCCATTCCCTGGTGAGCAAGAATAAAATCAAGAAAATTAACAAAGTGCTCAGCTGTATCGCAAATAACATCATCCCTCTTCTTTTTTTCTGTAATCAATCTTGGATTTGGTTTTCCAGTCACTTCCATGTATCTTGGATGCTGAATTTCCAGTGCATGGTAAATGATTTTTCCAGCCCCATCAATAAGCTCTTCAGGAGAATATTTTTTATTTTCAGGCTTTTGGTATTTTCTTCCAACCTTGCTTAGAAACTGAGTTAGAACTTTTTTGTTTTTAGCAAGCCTGACTTTCTTTTTCTTATTAGAATTCTCTGAATTTCCATTGCCCTCAAACAATTTTCTTATCAATTCCATTTTGCATCCTTAAAGCAAGATTAAAATGCCCAGGAAATAATCCTTTGAATAAGGCTCTTGTTAGATTTAGGATTATAGGGTTTGTTAAATTTCTTAGAATCTTCAGTGCTTTTACTGATTTCATCTCTTGATAATCTTACTGTATACTTGCTTGGAGCCCATCTGCTTGCTAAATTGCTGTTTGCCCTGGCATTTGTAGCATAAGATGCAGCCTTGTTTATTCTGTTTTCAACATATCCTGAAGGATTCCACATAGCCTTATTAGGCTTAGGAATAAGGGCTGAAAATTCATCCATTTCCTTTATTTCCCTTATCAAATCCTTGTCAGTAAGAGCGTATTCAGGGAATTCAATGAATCCCTTAAAATCCAGTTCCAAATCAGCATCTGTAAGGACATATTCATCCTTGTAGAATCCAATGCTTGGCTTTATGTCAATGCCAGGCTTCGCTGGAAATGCCAATTCTAAAGGCAGGTCATTTTTAGTCATTTTTTGCATTAAATTTGCCATTTTCTATATATTCCTATAAGGTGTTTTCTTTATAAACCTTACTATTTTGTTACTACTCCTTAGATACACCACACTAGTAAGTTTTATATACTTGCTTATATCTGTGATTTCCATAAAAAATATAATCAAAACTAGTATATAGTTAATGCTTGAAACAAAATGAAACAAAAAATTGAAATTTTTAGCTCATTTTCCTTGCAGGAACAATTCAAATGAAACACGCAGAATTAGGCAAAATTGTTGAAGAAGGCATGAAAAGGCTAGTTAGCATGGGAATGCCATATGATTATGAAATCAGATTAACAGAAACAGGCAAGTTTCCTGATTTGCCTGAAGAGAGGCAAAGTGTTGAAGTAATCATTGATCCTTTTGAAAAGCACTCAAATTACTCCTATCTTAGATTTGTGCATGACCAGCCAAAAAAGCTAATTGATATGGTTGGCGCTGGCTTGAGAAAAGGGCTTGAAAAAGATTTTGCTGAGCCAGCAATTTACATTCTTGGAGGCATTGGAAAGACACTTGGCTGCGAATGGATGCAGACAACTGAGAAACATGTGGCACAGTATGGGCCATGGGCTGAGGTTACAGATGAAAAAGGAAATGGAACAGGGATTTACAGAATAAATGTGGATCTGTTTATGGGTTTTTAGAATGGCATACACAGAAGGACACAAAAGATTCTTCAAGGCAATTGCAAGAGTTAATAATATTCATTTAGGTTTAGCTGATAAGCTTTTAATTAAAAAATTAGTCTTTGAACAAACACCTTACCTTGGTTTTAGACAAGAATTGGCGAAAAAAACATTGTTAGATTTTGGGTATGAATCCAAAAGATTAGAAGAATCCTATAGGGAAAATGTGAAATTAAGAAAAGTGTTTGCAGATTATATGTTAGATAGATGCAGAAAAAGAAAAAAATAAATTTAATCAGCCCCTCTTGTCTTAATAACATAAACTTCATCGCCTTTTCTCACCTTTGGAAAATCAGACAAGTCTATGCCGACTTCCTGGCCTTTTGCGCCTGTTTTTATTGGCTGCTTTTTTCTTTCCATTGAATGCACAACTGCCCTTACTATTCCTGTTGTGTTTCCAATAATGACTATTTTGTTTCCATTGCTTAATTCAGATACAAGCCTTATTGTTGCAACTCCAATCTTGTTGAAGTAATGGGTTATTTTTCCTATGAAATGCTTGTATTCTGTTGATGCGCTGTGCTCAACATCTGTGAAATCCTCGTGAGTTGGCTTTCCTAAATAAAATCCAGATGAGAATTTCCTGTTGTAGACTCTTTGCAGGATTTTCATTCCTCTTTCAATGTCTTTTTGAGTAAGTTTCTTGTCCAGGGCTCTTCTGTAAACCCTTACAACTGCATCAACATACCTTGCGTCACGGTTTCTGCCCTCAATCTTAAATCCTGTTATGCCTGCACGCTTCATTTTTTCAATAAAAGGCAAAGTGCACAAGTCCTTTGCAGACATTATCTTGTCATTATCAACTTCCAATTCATAACCTTCTTGCTTGTCCTTTACTATGTAGGATCTTCTGCATGGGTGAATGCATTCTCCTCGATTAGCAGACTTATTGAACAAGTACTGAGACATAAAGCATCTTCCTGAAACTGAAACGCACATTGCTCCGTGACAAAATGCCTCCACAGGCAGGATTTTTGAAATAGTTTTTATCTGCTTTAAATCCAATTCCCTTGCAGGAATGATTCTCTTTGCTCCCAAGCTCTTGTAAAACTTGGCAGACTCAATATTGGACACTGATGCCTGAGTTGATATGAAAAATGGAACATTGTATTTCTTGCACAGATTAATTACAGCCAAGTCCCAGCATATCACTGCATCAACCTTTTTACGCACTTTTTTAATTATCCTCTCAATCTTTCTAAGCTCTGAGTTATAGACAATTGAATTCAGTGTCAAATAAGCCCTTACTTTGGCTTTTTTGCATATTCTTCTTACTTTTGCCAAGTCAGACAATTTAAAGTTCTTTGCTCCTGCTCTCAATGAGAAGTCCTTTAATCCAAAGTAAACAGCATCTGCTCCTGCATTTATTGCTGCCATAAGCATTGGAAAATCTCCAACTGGAGCTAGTAATTCAAATTCCTTGGATTTCTCTGATTTCTCCATGAAAATTTCTATATAGGCAAGTTTAAAAATATAGAGGTTATTGAAATGTTATGATGACAGCTAAGATAAATGCCCGGAGGTTTGGGCATCATCAACATTAAGAAAGATTTCTCTAGCTGGCCATTTAATTCCAATAAGGTTTTTATACCATATTTAATTCAGATAAATAAGGCAAATAATGGTGGTTGTAGTTCAGTGGCAGAACGTACGGTTGTGGTCCGTAAGACGAGAGTTCGATTCTCTCCTTCCACCCTTGAAATAAATAAAAATAAAAAAGAGGACTGGAGTGTAAAATGAAAATCATATTCATCTGCAAGCACAACAGATTCAGGAGCAAGACTGCAGAGGCGTATTTTAAGAAGATTAATAAAAACAAAAACATTAGTATTAGCAGCGGAGGCTTGATTAAGGGCATCCCAGCTGCGAGAAATGTTGTAAAGATTGGAAAAGAGCTGGGATTCAGAATCAGCAGAAAAACAAGATGCCTTAAGGAAAAGGATTTGGTTGCTGCAGACTTGCTTGTTATAACAGCAAATGATGTTCCAAAGGAATTGTTTAAGCCAAGATTCAAGAACGTGCTTGTATGGAAATTTCCAGACACAAGCCAAAGCAATAAGAAAGAGATAAAAAAGATAATGAGAGGAATTATGCAAAAAATCAGGGAATTAAACAAGAAATTAAAATCCAGGAAGAAAAAATGAAAACAGATACAGTTAAGGGATTTAAAGATTCAGTTGGAGAAGATGCTGAAAAAAGAGCTAGCATTAGAAAGATGATTACTTATCTTTTTGAAAGATACGGATTTAAGCCAGCTGAGACTCCAATTGTGGAATATGAAGAATTTGTTAAAGGAGATAATAAAAAAGATGAAGCTGTCTCAGATGTTTTTAAGCTGAGGGATAAAGGAAAGAGAAAGCTTGCTCTAAGATATGAATTCACATTTCAGCTTAAGAGATTAATGAAAAATCAAAAACTTCCTTTTAAGAGATATCAAATCGGAAAGGTTTTCAGAGATGAGCCAGTCTCGGCTAATAGGCTCAGAGAATTCACTCAGTGTGATGCTGATGTCATTGGTTCAAGTATAAGGGATGAGGCTGAAATACTTGCAATGACTAGAGATATCTTAAATAATCTTGGGATTGAGCCTGTTATTTTGATTAATAACAGAAAATTGCTTAATGAAGTACTAGATGACGAGGGAATTAAGGATAAAGATAAGCAAAATGTGTTGAAAGAAATTGATAAATATGATAAACTTTCTGAAAAAGAAGTTAAAAATAATTTAAAGAAGTATAAGGCAGACAATATTCTTGCTTCTTTGAAAAAAGGGGAGAGATTTTTTAGCCAGTTTCCAAGCTATAAGGAAATAATCAGCCTAAAGGAATACTGCAAGGCTTATGGGGTTAAAGTTTTATTTGCTCCAACAATGGTTAGGGGTTTAAGTTATTACAATGGGAGTGTTTTTGAAATAAAAGCTAAAGGGTTTAAGGAGACAATTGTTGGTGGTGGAAGCTTTATGTTTAATAATGTGCAAAGCACTGGAATTAGTTTTGGTTTAGACAGGCTTGCTGGATTAAGCAAAATAAAAGATGGGGAAGAGAAATTTCTTATTGTTTCTTTAAACCAAGATAAAAAAGCAATTGAACTTGCACAGAAATTAAGAATTAAAGGAAAGATTGTTTCTGTGTTTTATGGAAAGCCCTCCAAGGCTCTTGATTATGCTAATTCATACAAGATTAAGAATGTGGTTTTTGTGGGAGCTAAGGAAGTTAAGTCAAAAAGATTTAAGATTAAAAATATGAAAACAGGGAAGGAAAAAATACTGAATCTAGTTAAAATAAAGAAATAATATTAATCCAATACACTCTGCAGATTGTCAATTAATTTGTCTAGTTCTGGAGGATTGTTATGCTCCTTGCTTATTTCATTAAGTTCACTGATTTTATCAATAACTGCTGCCCTGTCTCCCTGCATAAGGGCGTCTTCTGCTTCTTGCTTAATCTGGTTTACTTGACTTATAACGCCAGTCCTTTGATCATCCTGCTGGTTGTCTCCATTGCTTAACAACCCAAGGACAAAAAGTATAAGGAATATTATCAATGCCCATTTTCCAATCTTTTTCAGCCTGTATTTCCATGATTTCTTATGCTCTCTTTTGTAGGCTTTTTCTTTTCTTCCAAACAATCCTTTTTTAATGTCATGGCCAAGAACCTTGTACACCTTGATTTCCTCTGGTATGCCCTTGAAATGCCTGTATCCTATTTCTGCTGTTGGAATCTCTGCCTTGTTCATTGAAAGATAAACAGCCTCTGTGAAGTAGATGTCGCCTGGCTCTGCAATGCCTTCCAAACGGGCAGCAATATTCACTGCCTCTCCGAAAACATCATTCTTTCTCAATGCAACCTCCCCTGTGTTTATTGCAATCCTTATCTCGAGCTTTTCATCTTCTGGAACTTTCTCATTGTACTTTGCAAGCTCCTTTTGAATCTTCATTCCGCACAGAACAGCGTCGGTGGGAGAGTGGAATGTTACAAGAAAAGCATCTCCTATTGTCTTAATTATTGTTCCTCCGAATTCATTGAAAAAGGGGCAGATTAACTCATCATGCAGTTCAAGAAGCTTCTTAAGCTGCTCACGAGAGCTTCGGCTTGTTCGGGGTGTAAAGCCCTTAATGTCTGTGAACAT
>Ga0272442_10007411_pt1 | contig 14186 bp, 15 predicted proteins | sample SSMForm2O_FD_200262 | JGI IMG/M metagenome (GOLD analysis project Ga0272442, IMG submission 200262) | Marine sediment archaeal communities from Little Sippewissett salt marsh, Falmouth, MA, United States - SSM-Form-2O | ecosystem: Environmental > Aquatic > Marine > Wetlands > Sediment ...
TATCTTTTTCTAGATCATTTAACAATTCAATCCAGTTTAATTCTCCAAGTCCAAGTAGAACACTATCTGCATGTTGTTTTGCCTCTTCAGGCAGACCAGAGGCGTGTAAGCCGCTAAGAACAACCTTTACACCTTTTTTTTTGAACCTATCAGCTATATCATATGCTCTTGGTGCTGAAGAGGTTGCAGAATTGATATTCACAAGGTCATAATTTTTATCAAAATCAATTTCATTGTATCTTTCATTTATCAATTCGATTTTATGTTTTTTTGGGGTTATAGCTGCCATTCTACGTGCATGTAGAGTGGGAAGAACAGAAAACATAGTAAGTAATGTCTTGTCAAAGAACCCATACTTTGCACCACCCATCCACACATTTTCTATGATTAGTAAATCCATTATCAATTGATGAATATCTGAATGATATATTAAAGTAATTAGGATTATTGGTTATTATAAAATAAAGCTGTGTTTATCTTTTTATCATAAATCTAGTATAGATCACTAATCCTCAAGATAAATATATTTAAAATAATATGAAGGTATTAACTATTTGTAATAAGTTGTGTGATAATGAACCCTTTCTCTAATCCAATATTTCTATCAAAGATGATAAAAAGTTATCTTTTTGATATTGACAGACTTGAAAATTTTAATGAGAAAGGTTTGAAGAATTATCAGGATAAAGTTTTCAAAAAATTATTTAAGTTCGCCTATGAAATCCCTCTGTATCATGAAAAATACAAAAAAGCTGGAATTCGGCCAAGAGATATAACTGGTATTGATGATATTAAAAAACTACCGTTTGTTGATAAAGAAGATTTCAAAAAATATTATCCAGATGGTTTAATTTCTGCTAATGCAAACAAAAATAAATTGATTATGATCACTACCTCTGGTACAACAGGAAAATCCTTATCAATCTATGAAGATATGTTTGGAGTAATAATCTGGTTTTTTTCACTTATCAGATGTATAAAACATTATGGGATTAGTTGGAGAAATCATAGGATAACACTAATCCCAGATTTTAAACCACATACAATTGAAAACAAATTTATTAATGTAGGTCTGCTTGGGAATTTTAACCAAAATCTCTTTTTTACAAATATGCAATGGTTAAGTACGAATGATAAACCTAAGGATCTCATAAAACAGATAGATAGGTTCAGTCCAGATTTCATTGTGGGATATGTTGGTATGTTGTGTCATCTCGCACTTCTAAAAGAAAAAGGACAAGGAAAAAACATCAATCCACATTGGGTTGCTACAACTGGTGGTGTTTTAACAAAACCACTCAGAAAATTGCTTGAGGAGACCTTTGATGCTGTTGTTTTTGATTATTATGGAGCAACAGAATCTGGTATCATTGCCTTTCAGGGCAAGTGTGGGCATTATCATGTTAATTCTGATCTTGTATATCCTGAGTTTTTTATGAATGGTAAGCAGGTTGGTTCTAAAGAACAAGGAAAGCTTATAGTTACTAAACTTTATGGTCGGGGAACACCGATCATCAGATACAGCTCAGTTAATGATATTGTTTCTCCACTATATGAAAAGTGCAACTGCAATATCCCAGGGCAACTGATAGATAGAATATATGGTAGGGATGACCTGTCATTATTTTTGTCAGAGGGAAGGGTTCTATTACCATCTACAGTTGCTGAAATACATGGCCGTCTTTTATATGAATTAAAGACAAATAAGGTCCAACATACCCGTATAACTCAGCATAGTTTGAATCATATTGAGATTAAATTGGTTTTGGACAACAGGCTCAAAGAAAAAAAACCATCTGCAAATGAGATTTTCTCTGTTTTGAAGGATGGTTATCAAGAAAAAATCGGTTCTGATGTTAAAATTGACATAAAAGAGGTAGAAAAGGTCAGTGATAAGGGTCCTCGAATTGTTACAAAGGTTGATAAAAGTAAGTTCAATGTCAAAAAATATATTTGATTAAGCTATATTATAGATTTATGATTGTTTTGTATTGAATTTTATTGATAATTAATATGTAACAAAAATCCCTATATTTTATTTTTTTTATTACAATGTGAATCTTATCAGAATAATTAATTATTTATTTATTAAAAATATTAGTTTTTTATAATAATCATTTTTTTCAATTTTTATTGATATAAAATGTCAAAAAATATTTAAACATATAAAGTATATAAGCTTAACAATTGTTAAACCTGGAGGTATATAAATATGAAAGTTGTATTATGTGAAGATAGTGTTTGTGACCCACCAAAATGTCCAGTTGTTGATGTACAAGAAGATAAAGTCATTATCGGCGAAAAAGACAATGTTTGCACACTTACAAAAAAGCAATTTAATATTCTAAAAGAAAAAATTAGAAACAACGAGGTTTAATTTTTTTTACCTTTTAAGAAAGGGGGAGAAAGAATGAAAAAAATCTTTGTATTATTAATAATCGGAACCTTTATTTTTGGGAGTTTTAACGCAGTATCACTTGAATTAGACAACAAGAAATCATTTACAATTGAAAATAACAATATAGAAAATAGTCCAAAGGATTATACTCATACTGTTCTCGTTGAATGGGGATCTGCACAATTCTGCGGACCCTGTGCAACATGGAGTGCATATATTTGGAATTTATATAATCAAGAATTATATGATTTTGAATACATTACTATGATTGTATATGGTTTTGGAGGTTGGACCGATATATTAAACTCAAAAGCCCGATCCTGGAATAATTTGTATGGATTTACAGCTTATCCAACAAATATCATGGATGGAGATTATCGAAGACAAACAAGCAACACAGGAACATTTCCAGGAAATCTAGATTCTTGTGGTAATAGAGACGTGGATGATCTTGAAGCATCTATAACAGTTTCACATGAAGGAGATGCAAAATTACAAATTGATATAGAAATTATCAATAATGAAGGCTCGACTTATAATGGTCGAATAAGAGTTCCAATTGCAGAAATACAATCTAGATATAAGAATGCACAACAACAATTTTATCATAATGGATTTTTAGATTATGCATTTACAATGAACAAACAAATATCTATTCCTGCTGGAGAGACATATACAGATAGCATTCTTTGGGATGGTAGCCAACATCAAGATAATCATGGAGATGATTTTGGTGATATAGATCCAGCTAATATCAAGGTTTATCTAGCTGTTTTAGGAAACGATGATGGTTATGTAGATGAATTAGCAGTTGCAAGAGTAGGTGAAAATCAGCCCCCTAATAAACCAATAATGACAGGCCCAACCTCTGGAGATCCTGATATTGAATATGAATATGCAATTGAAATTACTGATCCTGATGAAGACGACCTATCAGTATGGATTGATTGGGGTGACGAAACCCAGGGCTGGTTAGGACCTTATCCATCTGGTGAAACTCTAAATATCATGCATAAATGGGATGAAGCAGGAATATTTGAGGTCAAGGTGAAAACAATGGATGAAAAATATGAAGAAAGTTCATGGTCAGACCCAATTATTGTCTCTATAGGAAACCTTGTCCCAGAAAACCCAGAGATATCAGGACCAAATAGAGGAGGCATAAACACAGCGATTGAATTTACCTTTGTATCAACTGATGAAAACAACCAAGATCTTTATTATTACATTGATTGGGGCGACGGATCTGTTGAAGAGTGGATTGGACCTACTGCTTCTGGTGAAGAGATAAAGGTATCTCATACGTGGACCGAGGAGAAAGGTTTTGCAGTTAAAGCAAAGGTCAAAGATACAGAAGACGGTGAATCAGGTTTTACAACCCATGTGATAAATATCCCAAGGACTAGATTTGCAGAGAACTATAATTTCGCCCAGCTATTTCAAAAATTTTCTCTGTTTTTCAAAATTGTACAAAATATATTGGGGTAAATATACCTCAATTATTCTTATTTTTTTTATAAAATTCTAAGCCTGCATATATCATTTCATCAAAATAAGCAACTCTGTCTTCTTCAGTCTCCTTTCCAAGAGTTGAATAGGCTGTTATATAGTAAGGTTCAATATTACCACTGTTGTTTCCTAACGTAATAAAAACAAACATGGGAACACCGCCACGATTGTCCTTGTCATATATATAGAAACAATCTGTTTGTTTTTCATAGGGGTCATCAATGTTTATGTGATAAAATACAATATCCTCTCCCTGATAATTTATTATATCATAGAACAAATCCTTTTTTCCGAATTCAACATCAAAAATCTCCATAAGTATTGGTTCCATTATTTCACATGCAGAGCATACATCTGCCCTAAAGGCTAGAAAGATTGGGCCTTTTTCCGTTAAATTCTCAAGGATATAATCAGGATGTGGTCTGTCCTCAACTGTTTCAAAGGTGAAAACAAACTCTGAGACTGGGTCCATCTTGATACAGCTGAAACATGTTGTGTCCACAATCGTGGATTTGATATTTCCATATACTTCTGTTCCTGCTAGCATACCTACAAATGATCCAGTAAACAAAATGAAAAGCGTTATTTGCAATGCAATCATTTTCTTCATATTAAAACCTCTTAAACTCAATAACATTATATGGGCATTTAGTCACACATTTTCCGCACAGTATGCACTCCGGGTCTCTGTGCATATTTGGCACATCAATGCCCATAGGACATTCATAGGAGCATATACCACATGCCTTACAATTTTCTTTATCAACGTCTATATGATATATGCTTACTTTGTTGAAGGGGGCAAGCATGGCGCCAACCGGACAGAAATATCTGCACCAACCACGCTCTACTGTAAAAATCAAAATAATAAATAAAATGAAAATGACAAATGCAATATAGAAATACATATTTGGGATATATTCACCTGGATTTAGAATAGATATTGGAATAGTTCCAACAAGATAACCGACAGGGCACAGATCAGTAAACATCAAATGGGCATCCTTTATCAAATAATGAATACCCATGGGAATTAGAATTGCAAGCCCTATCAGATTAAAATATTTGATGTAACGTAAAGGTTTTTCAATCCTGTGTTTACCGATTTTCCCAAAGATTTTGTATTTTTTCTTTAACTTGCGGGCTACACGACCGGTTGCTCGCTGCAAGGTTCCGATCGGACAGGCCCAAGCACAAACCGCTCGTCCAAAAATAACTCCAACTGAACCTATTATTATCATTGGATAGAAAATGAATTTCCAATTCCAATCAGCCTTTGAAACACCTATCTCGAGGGCACGTATTGGACAAGCTGATGTTGCAGCGGGACAAGAGTGGCAATAAAAAAAGGGATAGCAAAAGCCTGTTTTAAGGCCAAATGCTCCAAGATTTGCAGTAATTGCAAAGAAGATCTGAACGATCCATCTTTTTAATTGAAATTTCATTTATTTTCTCTTTCTCTTGATAATAAAGATTAAAATTATCAATGATATGATGAAAACAAGTAGTTCAAAACCAGGGGAAGAATCATCTCCTTCATCTTCTGTTGTTTTTAGATTTGTCTTTTCGATATCTGAGTCATAACTATACCATGTGCCACCTTCATTTATTTCAAGGAAATACTGTATATAGGTTGCCTCTGACTTTTTAAGTGTAATCGATTTTTGGAATTTTCCAGTTTCAATTTCATCCATTGAGTAATTTGATCTTGGAAAACAGAGGTCCTCACCTTGACATTCTTGAATAATCAAAAAGACCCCATCAAATGTTCCGCCACTTAAATCTGCAGTAAAAGTAACAGTTGATCCTGGTATTGGTGTCGCCGGATCAAGAGTTATATCATCTACAACTGGATCAGCCTTAATTGATACTGATAGTAAGCATAATAGAACAATTGCTCCAAATAATATTTTTTTCATTTCCTGGTACCTCCAAATCTTAATCTAATAATTCCTCTAATATTGGGGCAAGTAGCGGCGTTGTCTCTGGAAAGTAATATGGTATCTCTTCATAGGCCACCACTCCTGCTTTTCTGAAATAAAGAATACCCTTTTGATCAAATATTGCAAGGGTTGGAATAGCCCCTTCCTTCATATATTTTTCTGAAAGTACATTGCCTGTGTCCATACCAAATATCCAATTCAGCTGGATTCCAGATTCTGCAAATTCATCTATGAAATCTTGAATTATCTTGGCATTCTCACGAGAATCAATGTTTATTGAAATTATCTCAACCTCATCTCTTGATGTGGCGTCATATGCTTTTTTTAGCTCTGGCATAACAGCTGCACATGGGTTACACCAGGTTGCCCACATGTCAACAAGAACAACCTTTCCGCGATAGTTGCTCAATTTATCACTTTTACCATTCAATAGGCTAAAAGAAAAATCTTCACGAAGATCAGTAAGAGAAAAATTCACCCAAATGGTTTGGTTTTTCTCTATGTTTTTTCCTGTTTGTTCGGCTTCATAATATTCATGGTTGGTTTTGATTACAAAATACCCGTTAAAAACAGTGAAGCTATAGAAACCATCAGTGGATGTATAATTTGTTTCCTGCCAATCATATTTGGAATTGGAAATTTCTACCTTTATATTCTCAATATTGTTTTCTTTTGAGTCCTTTACATATCCCATAATTATACTGTTTAAAGGCAGAAGGTTAACATCTGTTGATGTATTTTCTTCTTGCATTGATTCATTACAGCCTGCAAAGATTGAAACTATAATGATGATCAAAATAAATACGACTATTTTTCCTTTTTCCATAGGTATATCTCTAGAAGAGTTAAATGGTTCTACAATAAAATATTATTGGTATGGTTCAAGTCTTTTTTTCAGCTCTTCTTTGGGCAGAGCACCAATAAGCCGATCAACCAAATCCCCATTTTTAAATATCAAAAGAGTCGGTATGCTCATTATTTGATGTTTCATGGATGTCTGTGGATTATCATCAACATTTAATTTTCCAAAAACGACCTTCCCCTGAAGCTCTTTTGCAAGTTCTTCGATTACAGGGGCAACCATTCTGCATGGTCCACACCATGCTGCCCAGCAATCAATCACAATCGTCTGATATTTCTTAATAATTTCACCTATATCTGCATCTGATACAGTTAAAGGAGAACTTGGTGTATCTTCACTCATTTTTTTACCTCCGGCTAAATATTTGTCTTTTAATTCTTCCATTTTTCTTTTACGGATTTCTTCTAGACTATCGTCCATATTTTTTTGGGTAATATACTCATCATTCAAATTTGTTTTCCTGCAGCCATTTTCTTATTCGAAGATATCCAATGATCTTTTCACCATCTGCCCATAAAATTGGTGCAGTTATTTGCAAATCATTGAATATATCATGATCTTTTGCCTGTTTTATTTGTTCCTGATCCCAATCATCTATGTTGTGTGGATATGTTACAATTTCGATGTCATCTCTGTCAGTAAGCAGCTCTTTTGTCTGTGTACATTTTATGCATTTTTCCAGAGAAAATAGTATTTTATTTTCCATTAAGCATCCTCTCCATTTTTAATAAATTTTACACATCAATAGGATTTGGTTAGTAAAAAATCCAGGATTGATTATTTTAAAATATAAATCGAAATCAATATGAATTAAAAAAATCTTTCTTTTTTATTATTTTATTTCAAAAAATGATCCTTTAATTGGTTATATCAAAGGCAAATTTTAAGTCCTATTGTATAATAGTAGTAACAATTACATGGGGGCAGAAAAAGTATTTCAATAAAATTTTCTGTATTTGGTCTGATTTGTATTCTATTAATTTTCTCATTTAATCTATGCAATGCAGTTGAAATAGACGCCATTCCAATTTTGACACTTGAAAATAGGACGCATTATCTATCAAAACAGAATCCTTTTCATAACACAACAATGAATGCAACATTCTTGCTTTTACAATGGAATCATTGGTCTGAGATGTATAGAAATATTATTTTAGAACCTGGGGATAAAATCGAATCATTTGTGATACCGATTGATGAAAGAATTGATGATCAAATTGATATGTATTATGGAATTTTTGCAGAGATGTCAAAAATAGGTCCATCTGGAACTGTTGGTGTAGCATTTGCCTACCCAACAGGTGTTTCACCTCCTCAGGACCCGCCACCTCTTCCTCCTCTGTTTCCTTATCCTGTTGATAATCCTGGGGAGGCAACATTTGTAATGTATGGTTATAATTCTGCTCCATCAATAGTGGGAATGGGCATATATGATCTAAACTTTCCACCATTGAAACCAGAAATATTTGGGGCTAATAGTGGCAGGCCCAATACTCCTTATCTATTTAGATTTAACACAATTGATCCTGATGGGGATGCAGTCTCCTTTTTCATAAAGTGGGGTGATGGGAACATAACAGATTGGACGCAGCTAGATGATGGACAATATGAAGAGACTCACGCATGGGATTCAGTAGGCAATTATATTATTGCAGTAAAGGCAAGAGATAGCTTAGGCCTGGAAAGTGAGGATACAAGCTTTTTACTACCAATTTATAGATATAGAGCAAATTTGGGATATTCACTTTTTAATTTATTAAATAGATATCAATTATTGTTTGCAATATTTAAAATGATAATTAAAATATAATTTAAAAATAAAGAGACTAGGCCGGAATAGTAAAAACCAACAAGATTGATTTTATTCTAAAAAATGCTATTTTTACATTATTTTAGTTTTTCAAAGGGCATTTGTTTCTCTCTCACTAAACTTCTCATTTGGTTTGGATTTAATCTAAAAAAGACTTTTTATGTTTATTTCATTTAATCTGTAAAAATCTAGAACTTGTGAGTATAGAGTCTTAGATATATGTTATTTTAAAAACTTGTCATCTCGTCATATCTTTTATTTCAAAAGATTCTCTTCAAATGGTCAATACTTCCTAAAAACAGGTCTGAGAATGAGTGAATATATGTAATCAATCCACATCATCCAGGAACAGCTAGTTCCGCTTAAATCTGAAAACACGTTGATATTATTTGTTCCTCAAACCCTTATATCACATATCATATTTGTTAATAAATCTATTGGTGAATAAAATTATTTTTTTATAACAATTGTTGCAATATGTCAAGAAAAGATTTAAATTCTAATATTATATTGTTATTTTGTATTAATGTTTAGGGGGAATTATTACGTTCGATAATGATTTAATAACAGAAATTGTTAAAATTATTTATAGTAATGGTAAAAAAATGTTAAGAACAAATCTTAGAAAAGAAACAGGTCTAGAATATATTGATTTTATAAGTTATATATCTAAACTTGAAAAGTTGGGATATATAAAAACCTATATCGGTTCTCAAATAAAATATGATAGAAATATTTATTTATCTGATGAAGGAATAAAGTTGGCAAAACAATAATAATATTAATTATATTCATTTTTCTTACTTTCCTATGGATTAATTGAAAATACATTCATTAAAAAATACGTTTAAATATATAATGGGCTAGGCCGGAATTGAACCGGCGACCTCCGCGTTGTAAGCGCGACGTCATAACCACTAGACCACTAGCCCCTGTTACAATCGTAACATATAATAATATTTAGTTGTTACCTTATTCTCATAAAATTATTTTTATTGAAATAACTTTTACTAATTTTGTATTTTTATGATATTGTTTTTTTTGCGATAGACTTCACGGTTGGAAACGTAAATATGCTTTCTGTTTTTGTAATTTACTATGATTTTGTTTAAAAATTGAATACATCTTGATAAATCTAAAGGTTTAATTACTTTTTTTCAAGATTATAAAAATATTTATCTCTTATTTTATTGATGTCTTTCATTATTGGAATGGTTAAACCTCTAACAATTAACTCGTCTAATCTTTCTCCAATCCAAGTTATCCATACATCTTCTCCATTTGTTTTAATTTGATTAATCATTTCATCTTTTATTTCATTCCATTTTAATCCTTTTTTTATAAGCTCAATACAATCATCTAAATCACCAGGTCGTTCTGTCATACTTTTAAACAAAAAAATATCTTCATTTGAACATTTATTAACAGAGATATTTTTTAGATCTAGAATTTTGTCAGATCGTTTAACCATATCATCAGACAAGGCAAATTTTTTACATACTTTTTTGAGAAAAGCATCTATTCTATAATCATTCCGCACCATAATTTTATTAAGTTCCATTTTCTTGTAAGGAGCAGATGGATTTTCTTCTTTAAAATTCATTTTGGTTAAAGATTTAATGAAAAAATTAAATTCATCTTTCTCTCTTAAAATTAAATCAATATCTTTTGTAGCAGGTTTTAATCCTTCAAATAGAAGAGCAGCACCTCCAATTATATATACATTAACTTTATTTGTCAAGTTTTCATCAATTTCATTAAATAATTCTTTTATTTGCTTAAATTCTGATATCATACATTGCTCCCTTCTCTATTATCTCATCCAAGGTAGGATAATTCTTTATTTTATCACCTTTAAGAATATTATCAATTTTTTTTAGAACTGGATTTTTTATTTTCGAGAATTCGTCTCTAAACTTTATATAAAAAAGTGCAAGGTAAGTTAAATATCTATAATCTTTTTCTTTGTTAATAATATAAATTGAATGAAGTAATATTTCTTCTTTTGATAATCTCTTATTAGGGAAATAGTAAAAATTTGTTGGAAGAAATAGTTTTATTCCATATTTTTCATATACTGAGAACGCAGTAAGAGTTGCTTTTAATTCAAAATTATTTGAAAATAAAATTTCATCCTCATTTTTATAATATATAATGGAGTTTACAGGAATTCTATTATCAATTGTCTCTTCGAATCTTTTATTTTCCTCTAAATAACTTTTTAGATTTGGCCATATTTTTTCATTTATAGTATATTTATGATTTTTATTCTTTTGAATTGCACTGATATTACGTCCTATCCTAATTTTTTTATAAACAGTACTTTTCCCTAGATTAGTCTCGGCCATTATCTCATCAATTAATTTTGGTTTTAAAATTGACATTAGAATTTTTAATCCCGAATCTGAAAAAAGTTCAATTAGATTAGGATATCTAAAAATAAGATTAAGAATAAGTGCCGAATTAGTTGATTTCTCCGGTTCTAATCTACCTCTGTTTAACTGTAAAAAACCATGTTCTAATAGGTTTTGTTTTGCTCTATAAATCTGGCTATTGCTTCTATGAATGTTATGGGCAATATTTTCTATTTTATTATTCCCATATGAAATTTGTTCCAATACTCTTAATTCAGTTTGTGACAATTGCATAAGATTATATTTATATGCTATTAATATATATACTTTTCGCATTTTAGTGGAAAAATGATAATATTTTATTTATCGATTAATATTAGCTAATACACTCCTTAAAGATTCATTAAAGTATCCCCTGTTGAATAGAGGAAATAGATTATACAATAAAAAGAAAAAATGAGTTTTTTATTTAGATCGTGGAAAATACACACTGTTTATATCTAGAAAACTTGGACCCTAAATATGTGATTACATTTTTTTCGCTGAGATTCTCGTCGATTTTTTCGTCGATAATAGCGGAGAAAAGAACAAGGTATTAACCACTAGACCACTAGCCCAAAGTTTTAGACTACTTACTTTTTGTAAGACACCGAGTTTGGAAATGGAAATATACATTCTGTTTTTGTAATTTACTATGATTTTGATTTAAAGTTGATTATCTATTGTTAAATAAATAATTTTTTTAACAACTTTGAATACTTTAAATAATAGCTCAATAACTTAATTAATAGTTGGTCTCCATTTATATGCATCATCATGATGGCTAAAATAATAAATTGTTACTATTTCCTCTGTGTGATTTATGTCAAATATTAATACAAAATGTGAATTAATATGGACTCTTGAAAAATTTTGTAAAGGTGGTCGAAGATGTTTATATTCATGATTAGGCTTGGATCTAATCTCTTGTATTTTTTTATGTATCATTATTAATTGCTTTTTATTTTTCTTAGCAAGTTTTTTTAAAATTTTATCAGCAGTTGGCTTGATTTCAAGATTATACATCTAAGCCATACCTCTTGGCAAAATCATCAACGCGAATACTTTTTTCTTTTTTTATTTTATTTATCTTTTCTATAAATTCAGGTTTTAATTCAGGCTCATTTTCGTATTCAATATATTTTTTTACAATAAATTCAATTGTTTCACTTTTATCTTTTAAATCATATTTGGCTTTAACTATGTTTAAAACTCGATTAATATTATCATTTAATTTTATTAAGGCTTGAGTCATAATTAGTTCACCTAATTTTATATTAGTTTAACTAATTTATATAATTTTCTATAAAATCCAATATTATCAAATATTCTAATATTAAAATCTCAGTTTTTTTTTTTTAAATATAGCGAGAATTCAGACTCCTATAACTCCATATAGTGGTTTTTTAAAAACAAACATGGAAAAATAAGATCAATATATAAAAAAAGAAGGTTTTTATTGAGATCGTGGAAAATATTCAATGTTTATATTGAAAAAACCTGGATCCTATCTATGTGATTACAATTTTTTCATTGAGATTGTTGTTGATTTTTTCGCCGATATTAGCGGAGAAAAGGACAAGGTAATAACCAACTAGACCACTAGCCCGAAGTTTTAGACTACTTACTTTTTGTAAGACACCGAGTTTGGAAATGGAAATATACATTCTGTTTTTGTAATTTACTATGATTTTGATTTAAAGTTGATTATCTATTGTTAAATCTAAATTTTTAGATAGATGTCAAGATAAAAATATGTTTAAATTTATTTATAAACTCTTCATATTGGAATCTTATTTTATAAAGGCAAATATTCTTTGTATTATCGGAAACATATCTAGGTATTCCAACCAACGTGTAATGTTTCTTGGATTTGATAATTTAAACTCAAATTCAGTTTCATCACTTTCAAGTCCAAATGTGTCTCTTACTTTAGCTCTTATAGTAAAAGTATTTACATGCTTCCATGTGTGACTAAGAGTTACTGATTCTCCTGTATTGACATCCTCTGTCCATCCAGAATTTGTTCCATCTCCCCAGTTGACATAATATGAGATAGGATTTCTATCTGGATCAGTTGATAAGAGAGTGAAGGTATATTTTGAATTAATCTTACCACTTGTTGGACCTTCAATCATGGGTGATTCTGGAGGGTAGTTTGATTCTTGAGGTCCAAATGCATGGAGATAACCATAAGACATTCCATTTACATTATCTGATGAAGATCCAATATATATAGTACCATCATCACCAATGCAAGGTGATGATTCAACCCACCTATTAGCTATCTTTTTCTTCCATTTCTCAGTTCCATCTGGATTTACAGCTATTATCTCTCCACCATGAGTTTCACCAATGTGAGTTCCAAAATAAATGGTTCCATCAGCTGATATTGCCGGAGAAGAGGTGCCAATGTATCTATTATCACCTATATCAAATTTCCATTTCAAAGAACCCTCTGGATTTAATGCAACTAATTTATCTAAATATCCACAATAGATAGTGCCATCACTTGCAATAGATGGATTATTAGGTGTTCCCGCATCTTTATATTTCCATTTTAAAGTTCCATTTGGGTTCAGTGCATATAGATAACTATCCCACGAACAACCAATATAGATAGTTCCTTCATCAGCAATCGAAGGAGAGCCATAAATTTTGTTTCCTGTTTTGAATTTCCACCTTAATGTTCCATTAGAATAAAGAGCATATAAGTAATTATCATGTGAACCAATGTAAATTGTACTATCATTGCTGATTGCAGGGCATGAGGAAATATAATCATCTGTATTATAATTCCATTTAATTGTGCCATTAGGATTTATGGCAACTATTTTCTTCCCAAAATTTCCAAGATATATTGTTCCATCTTCTGCAATAACGGGAGAAGAAAATATTGAATCACCTGTTCCAACACTCCATTTCTCAGAACCATCTGGATTAATGGCATACAATCTTGAGTTTTCTGAACCTACATAAATAGTGCCATCCTCAGCAATTGCTGGAGAATCCCAAACCCAATCACCTACATTCCTCTTCCACTTTTCTGTTCCATTAGGATAAAGTGCATGTAGAAAATAGTCAAAACACCCAAAATAGATAGTTCCATCATTACTTAAAACTGGTCCTCCTTCTATCCAATTATTCATTCTTATTCGCCATTTCTCTATACCCTGATTATTATCTGTAGAATAAGGACTTCTGCCTGTATGTCGAGCATCATGACAATACATAGGCCAGGGGCTATCCATAGGACCATCAGATGGCTCAA
>Ga0272442_10007412_pt1 | contig 14185 bp, 9 predicted proteins | sample SSMForm2O_FD_200262 | JGI IMG/M metagenome (GOLD analysis project Ga0272442, IMG submission 200262) | Marine sediment archaeal communities from Little Sippewissett salt marsh, Falmouth, MA, United States - SSM-Form-2O | ecosystem: Environmental > Aquatic > Marine > Wetlands > Sediment ...
GGAATTCTGCCCGCCCTTCGTGACCTGCATGTACCCGTCCTGGAGCTTCCAGTTCTTGTTCCGCCACTGGGAGAGGTCCTTGCCGTCGAACAGGACGGTCGCGTCGCTCGGCGCGGGCACGGGTTTGCCGTCGTACTTCGGCTGGACGTACTTCGGCTGCGGGCGCGCCGGGTCGTGCACGTGCCATTTCGTCCCCGGCAGGATCGGGGTGTTCGTGTAGCCGTCGATCTTGTTGGTCGGCTCGGGCCGGTCCTCGGCTGCGGTGGCCAGGCCCGCGAAGGCCAGCACGACGGCCGCCCACGTCAAACTTCTCATTGCCATCTCATACTCCTTTGGCTCTCTCGAATCTCGCGAAAACGCCCACAACGACAGGCCGGCCATGATCCCGTCTGCCGGCGTCGATGTCAACCGACGGGGTCTCAGGTTTGCCCGGCGGCGCCGGCGGCGGTATGATGTACGCCCGGATCCGCAGCGGCGAGTGAGATAATGAGGTTTCGAACCACCTTCACCCGAAAACACGTGCTGGGCATTCTTGTGGCGCTGTCGGTTCTCGCGTCGGTATCGGGGCCGCGCGTGGCCGGTCCGCTCCGCCAAGTGGCGGGCTTCCTGTTGCCCCCGGTCAGCGACCTGCCCATGTACGCGGTCACGCAGGTGCAGTCGCGGCTGTCGCCGCGGCAGGGGGGGCTCTCGGCGGTCGAGGCCGAACAGCTCCGCCGCGAGAACGACTACCTCCGCCGCGTCTCGGCGTACTGGCGGCGCTACGGGGAGGTGTACCGCCGTCGCAGCGAGGACCTGTCGAACTTCCAGCGGATGTACGGCCCGACGGTCGACTTGGCATGCGAGCTGATTCCCGCGCGCATCCTGGCGGCCGGGGCGCTGCCCTACGACCAGACGCGCATGGTTCGCGGAGGCGGGCGAAAACTTCGCGTCGGTTCGCCCGTCACGACGCGGCTGCTCGTCACGCGGCGGGCGAAGGCCCTGCCCAGCCGACTGGCCGTGGTGACGAGCAACTTCCTCGTCGGCCGGATCGTGGCGTCGGGCGCGTTCACGGCGCGGCTGCAGTTGATCACGGACCCGTCCTTCGCGATCCCGGTGCGGATTCGTCGCGTGATCGTGCCGGGCCAGCGGCGGCGGTGGATCACGGTGACGGGGGGGGAGTTGCCGCGAACGGCCCCGCTGACGGCGGCAAACAACGAGCCGGTGGACGCGATCGTCCGGGGCACGGGCACGGGTCGCCTGGTGGTTCGGGACGTCAAGGAGTATCACAAGATTCGCCCGGGCGACTTGCTGGTCGCCAGCGCCGCCGGCGGGGAGATGCCCACGGAGGTGCACATTGGTAAGGTGGTCGAGGTCCGCCGGGACCCGGAAGACGCTCGTCGCGTGACCGTGCTGGCCGAGCCGCACGCGCCGCTGGCCGGCCTGCGAAACGTATACATTCTCAGTCCGATCGCCCCGGTCGGAGGCTCCTAGGCCAAGCCCGCGAGAGAGAACCGTGCGCTGGATACCGCTGCTCATCCTGACGTATCTTCTGGTCGTCGTGCAGACGACGCTGGGACGCCTGCTGGTGTTCTCCACGGCGATCGGGCCGGTCGGCCCCGACCTTCTCGCGCCGCTGGCTGTCTTCGTCGCGTTCGGCGCGCGGAGCTGGCCCGACGCCATGCTCGCCGCCTGGGCCATGGGCCTCGCGGTGGACCTGGCAACCGCCGGCGGGCCCGCCGGGGCCACCGTCGTGGGCCCGATGGCCGTCGCCTACGCCCTGACGGCTGGCGTCCTGTTCCGCGTCCGAGAGGCCTTCTTCCGGGAACGCGTCCTCACGCAGGGGCTGTTGACGTGCGCGTTTTGCCTGCTCGCGCACGGGCTGTGGATCACCGCGCAGTCGTTGCTGGCCCCGGGAGCGGTTCCGTGGTCGCTCTACGGACGCGCGTGGGGGCAAGTGGCCGCCGTCGGGCTCTACACGGCCGTCCTGACCCCGCTGCTGCACTACGCCTTCTCCAAAACGAGGCGGTGGATCCTTGTCGGCTCCGCCGGTGCCGTCCGGCGAGGCCGACGGTAGCCGGCTGGGCGGCGAACGCATAGGAAGGACAGGGGACGGTGAGGCCCCATGTATAAGCTTCGCATCAAGGTGTTCCTGGGGGTGTTGGCGGCCGTCTGGCTCGTCCTGTCGGCCAAGCTGGTCCAACTCCAGGTCCTCCAGGGCAACGACCATCGCCGCCGGGCCGAAGAGGCCATGCGGTCCGTCAAGATCCTCCCCGTCATGCGCGGGCGGATCACCGACCGCAAGGGGCGCATCCTTGCCATGGACGAGCCGTCGTTCGACCTGTGCCTGGACTACCGGTTTCTGACAGCCAATGCCGCGTGGGTCCGCCGCCAGAAGCGGCTCATCGCCCGCCGGCTTCGGATCGGCGCCGCCGAGGCCGAGACCATCTACCGCCGCCGAAGCGACGCCACCTGGGCCCTCGCACGCGACCACGCCGGGCGAAAGGGCGTCGACCTCGACAAGGCCGTCCGGCGAATCGTCCAACGCGTCCGCGCCGTCCGGCGAATCGTCAACAACGGTCAGGTCGCCGATATCTCCGTTCGCGAGGAGCAGCAGGTCCACCCCGTGGTGACGGGCCTGGACGAGGCCGACGCGCTGAGACTGAAGACCGACGTCTCGCGGCTGGTCGGCTCGGCCGTGCGAAGCAGCCACCGGCGGTGGTACCCCTACGGGCACGACGCCTGCCACGTGATCGGCATGACGGGCAAGGTCTGGCCCGAAGAGACGGCCTCGCTGAACCTGGACCCGAACCGGGCCGACTGGCTCACGCGGATGCGCCACAACTACCTGCCCGACGACGCGATCGGCAAGGTGGGCGTCGAAAAGATGTGCGAGACGGTCCTTCGCGGGCGCCGCGGGTACCGGCGGTTCCGCCTGACCGGCGAGACCCTCCGCGAGGAACCCACCGTCCAGGGCGCCGACGTCCACCTGACGATCGACGTCGTCCTCCAGCGAAAGGCCGCCGACTTGCTGGCGGCCAAGGGCCTCACCGGGTCCATCGTCGTTCTCGGCGTTGGCTCCCGGGCCGCGCCACGCTGCGAAGTGCTCGCGCTGGCCTCTGTGCCCACGTACGACCTCAACGAGTACCCCCGCCGCTACAACGAACTGCTCGCCGAAACCGTCCGCCTGCCCCTGATGCACCGGGCGGTCGTGCAGCGCTGGCCGCCCGGCTCGACCGTTAAGCCCATCGCCGCCCTGGCGGGACTGGCCACCGGGGCCATCACCACCGGTAGCACCATCACCTGCCGCGGGTACCTCTACAGCCCCGACGCCTTCCGCTGCTGGACCTGGAAACGCGGGCGATACGGGCACGGGCCCCTCGCCGTCGTCGAGGCCCTTCAGCGAAGCTGCAACGTCTTCTTCTACGAGGTCGGAAACCGCGTCGGCGCGCCCAGGCTCTGCGAGTGGTTCAGCATGTTCGGCTTCGCCGAGAGGCCCGGCACGGGCTTGCCCTCGGAGCGGCCCGGCACGGTGCCCACCCGCCGGTGGCTCCAGAAGCGACACCACCGCGGCTACCGCCCGGGCGACGCGCGGTTCATGGCCGTCGGGCAGGGGCTCCTGACGGCCACCCCGCTGCACCTGGCCAACGCCATGGCCACCATCGCCCAGGACGGCGTCTTCCTCACGCCGGCCTTGGCTCTGGAGGGCGCCCCGAAGCAGAACCGCCGCGACCTGCCCCTGAACCCGCTGCACCTGCGGGCTGTTCGCGAGGGAATGCACCGCGTCGCCAACCACCGCTACGGCACGGCCTGGAGGTACTTCCACGGACCCGGCGTCGAGCCGTTGGAAGGCATCGAACTGTGCGGCAAGACCGGGACGGCCACCACCGCGCCGCAACGGGTCGACTCCAACAACGACGGGCGAATCACCCGCGCCGACCGCGTCGTCCGTACGGGCAACACGGCCTGGTTTTCCGGCTTCGCCCCGTACGGCCGCCCGCAGATCGCCTTCGCCGTCGCCGTCGAGTACGTCGAAGGCGGCGGCGGAGCCAACGCCGCGCCCCTCGCCCGCGAACTCGTCCGCATCTGCCAGGCCATGGGGTACGTCCAATGACGGGCACGCGATGAATGCTTGATACCCTCAGACGATATCTTCGCTACACGAGCTGGCCGATCATCGCGGCCATGTTGGCACTGATCACGGTCGGCGTGCTGGCGATCGGCGTTTCCGAACGGGCCGACGCGCACATGAAGGGCTTCGCGCAGAAGCAGGTCGTCTTTGCGTTCGTCGGCGTCGCCGTCTTCGTGGCCGCCACCGTCGTGCCCTACCAGGTCCTCGGGCGGCTGGCCTACCCGCTGTTCGCCCTCACGCTCGCCCTGCTCGTGCTCGTGCTCTTCCTGCCCGCCATTCGCCACAGCCACCGATGGATCGACCTGAAGGTCGTCCTCGTCCAACCGTCGGAAATCGCCAAGATCTCCTTCATCATCCTCCTGGCGTGGTATCTCCGTCGGGGCGAGCATTACCGCAAGCTGCTCGGCCTGGCCGTGCCCTTCGTGCTGACGCTCGTGCCGATGGCGCTGATCCTGATCGAGCCCGACCTCGGCACGGCCCTGCTGCTGCTGCCAACCCTCTACATCATGCTCTTCATGGCCGGCGCAAAGCTGCGACACCTGCTCGGCATCGTTGCCGTCGCCACCATGGTGGTCTTCCTGCCGGTTCCGCACAAGCTGCCGGCCGATATGAACCCCGCCGAGGCGCTGGATCGCGAGGCCCTGGCGTACTGGTCGGACTCGAAGAGCGGGCGGTGCGTCTCGGCCGCCCCGCTCGTCAAGATGAAGAATCATCAGGTCACGCGCATTCTCGGCTGGCTCCGCCAGGACCCCGAGGACGGCGCGGCCTATCGGAAGATCGCGCTCGGCGCGGGCTACCAGCTCCGCCAGGCGAAGATGGTCATGGGGGCCGGGTGCTGGACGGGCCAACACCAGAAGTCCAAGGCCTACGAGTACTTCCGCATGCTGCCCGACGACCACACGGACTTCATCTTCAGCGTCGTCGGCGGGCGGTGGGGGCTGGTCGGCTGTCTTGGCGTCCTGTTTTGCTATGCGGTGGTTTTCGTCTTTGGCGTCGAGATCGCCGTCATCACGTACGACCCGTTCGCCCGCCTGCTGGCCGTCGGTGTGCTCGCGCTGCTGTTCAGCCAGGTCGTCATCAACGTCGGTATGACCGTCGGGCTCATGCCGATTACCGGCATGACGCTGCCGCTGGTCAGCTACGGCGGATCCAGCCTCGTCGTCAACTGCACCGCACTTGGCATGCTCGTCAACGTCGGGCAGCGCCGGCCCATCCTGCTGGGCAAGAGACCCTTCGAGTTCGGCGAGAAGAAGGACAAGCCCCCGGCCCCGTACGGCCCGCTCGCCGACAGCGATTGGCACGCCGGCGGGGCGAACGGGGTCTCCAAGCCCCCGGAACGCTGAGCCGCGCCCGCTCGAGCGCGTGTGCGGATGCCTCGAGCTGACCTTGAAGTCGAAGCCGTGAACGCAACCACGTCGAGCGTATCGAGCGGCTCAGCGTGTTATGGTCAGCGTGCGGGCTTTGGCCTCGACGGGCAGCGCGGCCTTGTACAGGCCGTTGCCGGCTGGGGCGAACGTGACGCCGGCCGACGTCGGCGCCCCGCGGGCGCTCCAGACGGCCAGCGGGCCGGACTCGACCAGGCGCACCTTCAGTTCCCTGTCCGAGGCGCCAAGCACCTCGACGGCGGCGGAACAGAGGTACTTGTCGGTTCGGCCGATAACCGCCCATCCTTTGACTATGGGGCTGAGTTGTATCAGTCGATCCGCCAGCCCGCTCAGTTCGAATCCATACTCCTTGGTAAACCGTAGGCCTTTGCCCGCATACCAGTCGTACAACACAAGCCCCTCCGCGGGCAGTCGCCGTTTGCCGGGGTATGGCTGGACCATGGCATCTGCGTGAGCGTAGTCTGCCGTCGAGACTCCGGCGGTGACAGTCGCCGCCTTCTTGCCGTGTTTGAGGTTGTAGACGACAATTGCCGCCGACCCGTTCGACAATGGGGCAATGACCCGGTAGGGCACGGGGTTGCGGTAGGGATCGACGAAGATGGAATCGGGCAGCGGCGCCGCCGGGGCCAGGGGCCTGAGCAATCTGCCGTCGCTGTAGCAGAGCGGCTTGACGGCTTTATGGTCAAACTCTGTTGGCGCATCGGACAGGTAAACCGGCCCGCCCGACACGGCCTTGGAGACGGCCATTATGCGGCCGGCCATTTCATCGCTGGAATGGAACATGTCGTGATCGCACCACGCCAACTGACCTATCCAAAGCGTGTTGGCGTAGGACTGAAACAGATGTCGTCTTGCGGAGAACAGGTTGTTCTTGACGTAGTCCATGCTGCAGCGCCCGACATTGCTGTACTTGCAATTGAAGAAGTTGACGGGGTTATGCCAGTTGCAGTTGATCAGGCCGATGTTCTGCTCGTGCAGCGCCCGGTCAAAGGCTTGTGAGTTGTAACAGCACATTTCCGCGGCGTTATCCACCTGGCCGGCCAGTCGGCTCAACTGTGCAGATTGGAAATCCACCTTTACGGCATCGAAACCATAGGCCTTCACCGATCCGACAAATGCCCTGTAGAAGGCCAGCGCCGACTGCGGGTTGTTCTTGGGAGTGAGGTTGTTCCTGCTTCTCAGTTTGATGAGATTCTTGTTGAGTTCCGGCCCGAAATCGTTCTCGATACTGATTCCGTTCTGGCTCCCCTGGAAGAAATGCCACAGGCACATCCACCTGATCTTGTCCTTGGTTCGGCGCTTCAGAAGCGGGGCCCATTCATTCGGGAATTTCTTTGGGTTGGGCCTGAACGTCGTTATGGCCCCGCCCTTGCTGGAGGTATGTCCCATGTCGATTATCATGTAGCGGATGGGCACGTTGGAGGCCTCTATCTCGTCTATTGATTGAAGCATGTTCCGCTCATTGATCTTCCCTTTGAAATGCTCCCAACTGCACCACCCGAGATACTTGAAGCACTCGGGATACCCCTTCTCATGGCGCGGATGTGTCCAGCCCGCAATCGGTTTGGCCGTAATGGCGGAGCCTATGGCTTTGCCGCAGGCCTCGTAAACGTCGTCGGACCTGGCCCATGCGAAAAGCGGGACATCACAGCTCTTCACTCCGGCGGTTCCGAAAGTGCCGAAGCTGAGCAGCAGACGGCCTTTCGCGTCGGAATGAAGCCAGGACTCGCTCTTGGGCCCGGGCATGGCGGTCACGGCGAGATATCCGCCCTCTTTCAGCTTGAGAATGAAGAACACCACGCCGTCGCGCAGGTTTGCCATGCTCTTCGGGTCGTTGGCGAGGATGTACGGATAGCCTTGGTTTCTCATGTTGGGCCACGCCCTGGCCTTTGTCGCGTGGGCGTAGAATAAGCCTCTCGAGTACGCTGGTGTGGCTACTTCATACGTTGCCAGCACGCCCCACTTGCCCCCATCCGTGTGTCCGGAAAACCCGGTCAGAATCCTGCATCCCGTGCCCGACAACTCATTCATGTCCACCTTTCCGGTGACCCGCGGAGCGGGTTGTGCCTTCCAGTCTATTGCCAACGCCTGGCCTGCACAGATTATGAACGATGCCACCATGGCGGTTCTTACCAGCTCAGTCATGCTCTCTCCCTGTTGGCTGAACAGTTACCGTCCCGTGGCACGTCGAGTCGCCGGCGCCCATTGCGATGACGTCCATGCCAACGTGACGATCGAACAGCGTCGTTCCGCGATCCACAAACCGGTTATGGTGGATGTCGCACTTTTGCCCGGGAGTAATGAACCCCAGGGCGACCACCTGGTCACCGTGATAGTCGACCGTCAACCCCGCGCTCTCGATCTGCGACGGCCTGCTGAGGAAGACAGGGCTGTAGAGGGTGTCCCAGACTCTCCGGGTGGTGGAGGTTCCGTCCTTCGTTGCGATCCGGTTGCCTCTTTCGTCCACGGCTGCGAAGCGGTAGTGATACGTCGTGTCGGCTTCGAGGTTCTTGAGATGGTGAAGGTGCAGGCACAAGTGCCTCTCCGCCTGCGGTGTCGTGTGTCCGTAGTTTCTGCTCGTGCCGTACTCGACCCTTGACTTAGCGGGGAGATTCGTCTCCCACGCGAAACAGGCACTGATAGGAAGTTTACTGATAGGAAATCTGATTCCGCGTGGGCTGGCAACTGGGCCCTGGGGGCGGGGGGAGGTGGGGGCAGGGGGGACGATGTCCGTCATGGCTCTGCTCTGGAACACCCGTTCTCTCGCGTTCCCGAGGTCAGTCTGCTCACGATCAGGGCCCCGTAGGCGCCTTGGGGGGCGCCCCCAAGCCTGACAGGCGCAGGATACCCCCGATCCCGGTTTCTTTCAAGTGACGGAACGGCTGGACTTGGGGCGATGCTCAGGGCTCGGAGGGCAGCTCGAGCTGCTCGGCCTGCTGGCGGCGTTGGTACTTGAGGGAGTCGGGATTGGCCTCGCGGCATTACTTGGCAACGGGACGGACAAGGCTATTTAACGATCGCTTTGCCAAAGGCTTGCGGTGTTAGGGGAACCCGAATACAGCATGGTTGCAGCGCAGGCACCGAAAATGCCGCCGGCACATGGATTTGGCACTGCTTAACACGCCCTTGGCGCTGTCGTGAGACCGCGCTGGCACTGTGGCACAAGCATGATCGGGCCGGTGCAAGGACCGCAACGTGCCCGCAGTGGGCGGAGAACGTTCCTGACGCCTTTTTCTGGGCCGGCGGGCGCGGCGCTATTCGATCCGCTTCGGCGGGGTCAGGCGGCGGAGGGTGATTTTCCGCAGGGCGCTGCCCGTGAACCACGTCGAGAAGCCGAACGGGCGGGCGTCTTCCATCTGTGGCCAGACCGCGAACCGCCGGCCCGTCGTCGCCAGATCGATTGTCTTCGTTCCGCCGATCCACACCGTCAGCCGCTCGTCGAACACGCGCAGGCGGATCGGGTACCAGCGGTTCGACTGGAACTGAACGATCTCGGTGGTCTCGTTCTCGCTGGCGGGCTCCTCGTCGACGTTCGAGATCCCGACGACCTGCCCGCCCCAGCCACCGACAATCAGCGACGCGTGCGAGCCGCTCACGGGGAAGGTGACCCCGCAGAAGAAGTCCCGCCCGTCGGTCCGCATGGCTTCGAGGGAGACCTCGTAGTTGTCCTTGGGAAACACCCCGGCCCAGCGGAGGCCCGTCATCGCGTTGCCCTTGGCGAGTTCGATCCGCCCGCCGCGGGCCCGGACCGCCCCCGGCAGGTCGTAGTAGCCCTTCGTCAGGGGTGTCCAGCCGGCCAGGTCCCGCCCGTTGAACAGGGCGGTCGCGTCCTTGCCCGCCGGTGAAGCCGTGCCGCAGCCGCCCAGCAACCACGCCCCCGCGACCGAGGCCATCGCCCCCACCAGCCGCAATGTCCAACATCGTGCCATCGAATGGACTCCCGCAGGAGAAAGCCTACGTTCCGGGCCACTATACTCCCGCGGCGTCCCGCCGGCAACGACGCCTTCGGTGGCATCCGGGGGCTTTTGTCCTTGAGCAGCGAGGCGGTAGCTTCCGCCGGCGCCCGCCCAGCCGGTCAGTCGGTCTTGGCCTTTTTGATCTCGTCGCGAGCCTGGTCGGCGATTTCCTGGACGTCGCCAGCCGGCAGGATCACCGGCGCGCCGCCCGCGAGGTTCATGCCTCGCCGCCCGCCCATCATGTTGACGCTGCGCCCCTGGCCCTTGGCGATGCGGCGCGTGCAGATGCCCAGCAGCTTCCCGTCGGCGGCGAAAACGGGCGAGCCGAGCGAGCCGGCGCCAATGTAGAACGTCCGCGGCTTGGTCACGACGGCCGCGATCCGCCCGACCGAGATCGTCAGCGTGTGATTCAGCGTCTTGCCCAGACGTCCCAACGTGATGATCCGGTCCAGGACGGAGCCCTTGCCCGCCGCCTTCGAGAGGTCGACGTGGGCGATTCTCTTCCGCGTCTTGGCGTCGAGCGGCTTGGCCGGCGCGACGAACGCCAAGCTCAGGTCGTCGTCGGTCAGGACCAGCCTGCCGGGCAGTTCCGTGCCGTCGGTCAGCCGGTACTTCACCTCGCGAATCTCGCCCTTGAGCGTCAACTCGATCACCCGACCCCCGGCGTTGAGTTTCATCTTCCCCATGGCGGCCGTCGGGTCGAGAAACGCCACCACCGTCAGGCCCGACGGGTCGATCACCGTGCCGAGGACCTTGACCTTCTGCTCCTGCTCGGGCACCTGGATCGACCCGCCGCCGGTCGCGCTGATCTTGACGACGGCCTCGACGTGGACGATGGCCCGGTCATATTGCTCGCCCAGGCCGCGAGCCTTCTCGGCCAGCTCGTCGCCCTCGGCGCGGGCGACCGGGATGGCGGTCAGCACGACACAGGCAATCGCCCACAGTGTTGTCTTGTTCATCTCCATTGACCTTTCCTGCGAAGTACGATGGGTACGGGGGACTTTCCGGACCGGCCTGGGGCGGTCAGCTCTTGGGCTCCTGCCGGGCTGGCTCGATCTCAAGGAATACCGTATGGATGCCGCGCCGGACGAAGAACACCACGCGGCGGGGGCGATCCGTGCGGACTTTCTTCAGGATGCCCTTCAACGCCGCGACGTCGCTCGTGGGTTGGCCCTGGACGCTGACCAGCACGTCGCCGACGGACAGCCCGCCGAGGTTCGCCCAGCCGCCCGGGACGACCTTCGCCACCAGGACGCCTTTCTCGTCGGCGCCGAGCTTCTTGCGGAACCGGTCCATCGCCGAGAGGTTCCTCGCGGTGAACTCGAAGTCGTCGTCCTCGTGTTTCGCCAGGCGATCGGTCTGCGTGGGCGGGGCCTCGAGCGTCATCTTCACCTCGAGGTCCCGCCGGCCACGCCGAACGCCCAAAACCACCGTCGCCCCGACGCGATACTGGCGGATCATCGTCTCGAAGACCTCGCCGTCCTCGACCTGCGAGGCCTCGATCCGATCGGAATCGACCTTCAGTATGATGTCGCCGACCTTCAGGCCGGCCTTGGCACCGGCCCGGCCGGGGTACACCTCCGTCACCCGGACGCCCGTCTTGCCCGCCAGCGACATCGCCTTCGCCAGGTTGCGCGTGAGCACTTGGGTGGCCACCGCGGGCCAGGGCTTCCTGGCGCGGGCGGGCTTGTCCGACGGCTTCTCCTGGCCGACCTTCACGACGGTCATGAGCTTCTTCGTGCCCCGCGCGAACGCCACGAGTACGGGCACAGGCTCGGTGGCGCGGCGGGTCGCGTCGGCCGTCACCTTGCGAAGGGCGGCGAGGTCCTTGACCGCCCGGCCGTTGACCTCGCGGAGAATATCCCCGCTCTGGATCGCGGGCTTGGCCTCGCCGCATGGCCCGCCCGGGCGAAGCGTGCCGATCAGCACGCCGTTCTTGTCCGCGCGACGACGCTCCAGGGCCATCATTCGCGACAGGTTGCGCGCGGTGATGCCCCACGACTTCAACTCGACGGACTTCGGCAGCGCCGGCTCGCGAGCGGCCGTCGTCAGCTTGACGGTGAGGGTCCGGCCCTCGCGAAGCAACTCGACGGGCACCGTCTTGCCCACCGGCGTGGCCAGCACGAGCTGGTTGAACAGGGGAAGCTGCTCGGCGAGCCCGCAATCGACGACCTGGCCGCCGAAGCTCGTGACGACGTCGCCCGCGCGAAGCCCCGCCTTCGCGGCGGGCGACTCGGCGATGACCCCCGCGACGAGCACGCCAGCCGACGCCTTGCCGCTACGCAGCCGCGGCTGAACCTCCATCCCCGTCCAACTCCGCCGAACGTGCCCGTGCGCGATGATCTGCTCGACGACGTACTTCGCCAGGTTCGACGGAATGGCCCCGCCGAGCGAGCCGAGGCCGATCTCGTTGATCCCGACGATGCGTCCGGCCTTGTCCACCAACGGCCCGCCGCTGTTGCCCCCGTAGATCACCGCGTCGTGTGCCAGCCAACGCACCACGGAGCCGACGTCCTCCCCGTCGAGCTTGAACATCCCGCCGCGACGCCGCGGGACGATCAGCTTCGTGTTGCTCACGATGCCCTTCGTGACGGACTGGCTGACCGCCGCCGGAGAACCCATCGCGAAGACCACGTCGCCGACGCGCACGGCGTCCGAATCGCCCCAGCGGGCGACCGGTACCGGGGCCGAGGGGTCCTTCAACTGGCTCAGGTCCAGCTTGAGCACCGCGACGTCCGCCAGGGCGTCCGTGCCGACCCGCTCGGCCTCGATCTCCTGCTGATCGGACAGATTGCAGAGGATTCGCCCCGCCTTGCCCGCCACGTGGTGGTTCGTCACGACGTAGCCGGCCTTGTCGACGATTACCCCGCTGCCGGCGGCCTGGATCTTCCGCATGCGCCCGCCGCCAGGGCGGTTGACTACCACGTAGATCCGAACCAACGCCGGGTAGACGTTCCGGACCGCCCGGGCCACCGCGGGATCGGGCCCGGGCGAGCCACCACCCGACGAGAGATCCGTTCCCGTACACGAAACGCCCGAAAGGAGCAGCAGAATCAGACCGGCACACGTCGCACGACCCATTGCTCGCATCTGTCGTCTCCTTGCTCTTCGGGCGACAGCCCCCCCTCGCGATGCCCGTCGGCCGTCTGTGTATTCCATAGACGTCTGCCGCCGCCGCGACCTGTCAACTTTCTCGTCTTCCCCGGAGAACCCCTGCCCCTTTTTTCTACGGTCGGGACCAGAGCTTCCGCAAGAGGGCGTAAGCCTTGGGGTCGTGCGTCTTGAGCTCGGCAACCACGAACGGGTAGAAGTCGTTCGTGCCGAAGTAGGCCTCCGACAGCTCGGCGAAGTACTCCATCGGGTTGGTCATCGCGTAGGCTCTCAGCCGCCGGCCGGTGTACAACAGGCAGGCGTCGTAGTCCTTGGCGGCCTTGGCACGCTCGTAGGCGGCGCGGAGGGGCTTGTTGGCAAACCCGTCGGGCAGGAACTGATCGTGGTAGGCGTGGGCCAGCTCGTGCAGCACGACGGACGGCTGGACCCGCACTACGCGCAGGAACCGCTCGGCCCGGGCGAACTCGACGCTGTCGGTCTTGTCCGGGTTGTAGCCGTTCTTGACCAGCCAGCCCCGCGACGGATGGTACGCGCCCGAGCGGCTGCGCCAGTGGCGATACTCCATCCAGATCTTGACGGTTCGCAGCTTGGCCAGGGCGGCTGGCGGCACCATGCGGGTCACCTCGTGCAGCCGCCCGGCGAGGACGACCTGCACCTGGCGGTCCAACTCTGCGTGCCGGTGCACCAACTCGCCGTGGAAGTAGACCTTCCAGCCCTCGATATCGCGAACGACGTACCGGTCGGTGGGGGTGAATCGCGGCGTATCCGCGGCGGGCCTGCTGGCCGGCCGGGCGCCGGGGCCGGGCGCGGCGGGCGACGAGGCCGCCGCAACCTTCGCCGCTGGCCGACTGCGCGGCTCGTTGGGCTTCGGCGGTTTTCTCGCGGCCTTGCCCGGCTCGCGCCACAGCGTCCGCAGCAGGGCGAACAGGCCCGGATCGTGTTCCTTCAGCTCGATCCGCACGAACGGGAAGAAGTCGTTCGTGCCGTACATCGCCTCGGTGGCCTCGGCGAAGTACTCCTGCGGGTTGTTCATCGCGTAGGCCCGCTGCGTCCGCCCGTTGATGTGGAGGACCGACTCATACGTGCCGGCCTTGATCGCCTTCTCGTACGCCGCCCGGATGCCCGCGTGCCCGTGGCCGCCCGGAAGGAAACGGTCGTGGTAGCCGTGAGCCAACTCGTGAAGGACCATGTTCGGCTGCTGACGCGTCCACGAGACGAACGTTCGGGCGTTGGCGAGGTCCACGCTCTTGGCCTTGTCCACGTTGTACCCGTTCTCCCGAAGCCACCGCGCCGACGGATGGTAGCACGCGCACGAATGACGCTTCTGGCGGTCGTATGCGCTGAGCCAGATGGGGATCTGACGGAGTTTCGCGACGGCTGGCGGCGGGACCATCTGTACGATCCGGTCCAGCTTGAACGCCAGCAGCCGAAGGGCCTTCTCGCCAAGGGCCTTGTCCGTCGTCAACAACTCCTTGTGCACGCGAACGGTCCAGCCGACCATCGTCCGCACGCGGTAGTCGCTGGTGGGGGGGTAGGCCACCCTCACCGGCTTGGCCGGGCGCTTCGCAACCGGCGCCGCGATGGCCGGCACCGCGAGAGACCCCATCGCCACAAGACACAAGAAT
>Ga0272442_10007413_pt1 | contig 14185 bp, 10 predicted proteins | sample SSMForm2O_FD_200262 | JGI IMG/M metagenome (GOLD analysis project Ga0272442, IMG submission 200262) | Marine sediment archaeal communities from Little Sippewissett salt marsh, Falmouth, MA, United States - SSM-Form-2O | ecosystem: Environmental > Aquatic > Marine > Wetlands > Sediment ...
TGCCACTCCCACTCTAATCCTTTTTTGTTATCATACTCCATCAGACCAGCTTGCCACATTGTCTCAAATAATCCTGCCTTTTGCCATTCCTGAAATCTGTCATGTACAGTGCTTGAAGCTCCATAACATCTTGGCAAGGCTTTCCATTGACAGCCAGTGCGAAGGAGATAAAAAATACCGTTCATTATTTTCCTATCATCCTCTCGCGGTCTTCCAGACTTCTTCTTCGGTTTTGGAATTGGTAGTAAACACTTGATTACATTCCAGAATTCGTCTGAGATCTCGTAGTCGTGTCCTGTTTTTCGTTTTGTCACTAATAATCATTACCATTAATAGCAGTATTTTTACTTTTCGGATAGGCTCTTAATTAATTTTCACTTAGCTTTTAATTGATATTTAATGTCATTTTGATATTCAATCGAAATTCCTTTGATAATTTTTGAGATTCAGTTGGCATTCCTTTAATAATTATTTTATACAGGCCGAACTGCGATTCCTAACTTTTCAATTATTCACAGGTTTCAAAGCGTTCTACTCATGGAGCCGAAGGTTTGAGTAATTTTTTCCCGAGCAGCTCATCCGCCTCTTCCTTGCTCAAAACCCCCCTCATCACCGCAACTTCCGCCACCGGAACCCTCCTTTCCAGCGCCTCCTTTGCAAGCTCCGCTGCCTTCAAATACCCTATCTTCGGCACCAGGAAAGTCACAAGAATCGGGTTCAGCTCAAGGTAAGCCCTGCACCTATCCTCATTCGCTTTAATCCCCTCGACGCAGCGTTCCTGAAAAACGGGAAGGTAATTCGTTAGCAGGGCAATGGATTCCAGGATATTGCAGGTCATAAGCGGGGTTATGACGTTTAGTTCGAACTGCCCGGCCTGAGCTGCCATGGCAACTGCTGTGTCATTGCCCACGATCTGGAAGCCGATCATGTCCAGGCACTCAGCCATAACCGGGTTGTATTTCCCTGGCATGATGGAAGAGCCCGGCTGCACGGGAGGGAGAACGATTTCCGAAATCCCGGTTGTAGGACCTGCGTTCAGGAGCCGGAGGTCGTTTGCAATCCTGATGAGTTCAAAGGCAAGTTCCCTGAGAGCCCCGGAAAAGGCTGCAAGCTGAGACCGGCTCTGCAGGGCTTCGAAACTGTCCCTGGCAGGCTGGAATGGCAGAGAGCAGAGCAGGGTAAGCTTCGAAATTACCGTTTCCCTGTACTGCGGATGCGTGTTTGCCCCGGTCCCGGTTGCCGTCCCTCCGATCGGAAGCTCCAGGAGGTCCCCCAACCTTTCTTCTATCCGGGAAGTTGCCCTTTCCAGGGAGGATGCGTAAGCTCCGAATTCGGCACCCAGGGTAACCGGAACCGCATCCATCAGATGGGTCCTGCCGGATTTGGGAATCTCCGAAAACTCAACAGCTTTTTCCCTGAAAGCGTCCGAAAGCCCGGAGAGGACGTCCAGGAGCCCCTCACCTGCTAAAATAACCGCAATATGGGACGCTGTGGGAAAGGTATCGTTGGTGGACTGGGCTTTATTGACATGGTCGTTCGGGCTCAGGAAAGCATAGTCCCCACGCTTTCGCCCGAGCAGTTCCAGCGCCCTGTTTGCCAGCACCTCGTTTACGTTCATGTTAAAAGAAGTCCCTGCCCCTGCCTGGAAAACGTCCACAGGAAACTGGTCCTGGTACCGGCCGGAAAGTCCCTCAAGCACCTCATCGGCTGCTTTCACGATGGCATTTCCCCGTTTTTCGTCAAGGACCCCGATCTCCATGTTCGCAAGAGCAGCTGCCTTTTTTACAAGGATATAGGCCCGGACAAACTCCGGCCTTTCCCTTCTGCCGCTGACAGGGAAGTTGTACATGGCCCGCCTTGTCTGGACTCCGTAATAGGCATCTTCGGGAACTTCCAATCCCCCGAGGGAATCACGCTCAATCCGGGTTTTCGGGTTAATAATCATACCTCCTCTAATTATCAGTAAAAAGATTCGAAAATCTGCTTATTTCGGTTTCTTTCCTTATTTCGGTTTCTTTCCTTATTTCGGTTTCTTTCCTTATTCCGGCTCCTTTCATTATTCCGGTTCCTTTCTTTATTCCGGTTCCTTTCCAAGCTTCTGGATTTCCCTTCTTGCCTTGCCGATCCCGAGGATAGGGGGGACACTTTTCGGGCAGACAGCCTTGCAGTTTGCATTGAACTCGCAGCCCCACCAGCCTCTTTTGTCATTGGCAAGCATGAGGCGGGAATCGTCTTCCACTTCACGGGGATCGATATGGAAGCGGTAGAGCTTGGCAAGGGCTGCTGGACCCAGAAACTCTTTTGTTTCTCCTTCTCCGCCCCTCTCTTCTTTTCCTTCTCTTTCTGTTTTTCCCGAAATCGGGCAGGCACCTACACAGGAGGCGCAGAGAACACAGTTCGTGCACTTTTCAAGCTCCGAAACGGCTTCCTGGTCCATTAACCGCTCCTTTTCGGGAGCTTCGGAAGCTGGCTTGAAAGTGGGTTCGACAGCCCTGTAGAACTCGAAGAATTTGTCCATGTCCACGATCAGGTCCTTTATTTTAGCCAGGTTCGGGAGAGGTTCCACGAGCACTTCGCGTTCCGGATCCCAGTCAACAGTCTCTTCCATTCCCGGAAAGGGCCTGAGTTTGACCTGTCCTTCTCCCCTGAGCAGGCCTTCCACCTGGGTCCGGCAGGCAAGCCTCGGAACCTTGTTGATAAGCATCCCGCAGCTCCCGCAAACTGCACCCCGGCAGGAGTAGCGGAAAGCAAGGGAATCGTCAAGCTCTTCCTGGATTTTGAAGAGGGCAGAAAGCACGGTCATCCCGGGTCCGGACTCGATTTCAAAACTGTCGTAACGGGACTCCCCGCTTTCCCCGTCATAGCGAAACACCTTCAGCTTCATTGGTACGCACACCCCATCAGCACAAAACCAATCGGTACAAAACCAATCGGTACAAAACCAATCGGTACAAAACCCATCAGTATACACGCTCCTTTACCGGGAATTTTCCAAGCCTGACAGGCTGGTATTCGAGTACCGGTTTTTCTTCTGGCTTTCCAACCTTTTCTTCAGGCTTTCTTTCGGGTTTCCCCTCAATCTTTCTTTCAGCTCCCGGACCTTCAAGGCGGTAAATCGTATGGGAAAGGAAGTTTTCGTCGTCCCGGTCCGGGTAATCGGTCCGGGCATGGGAACCCCGGCTCTCTTTCCGGGCTATTGCACCCCTTGCTACGGCTTCTGCGATGTCAAAGAGGCCTCTTAGTTCCAGGGCGTAGATAAGTGCCTGATTGAAAACAGCGGACTTGTTTTCAATGTAGACCTCAGTGTAGCGGCTTTTGAGTTCCAGGAGTTTTTCAAGCCCCTCTTCCATTTTCTTTCCTTCCCGGAATACCCCGAAATACTCGAACATAAGCTTCTTCAGCTCATCCCTGAGCCCGGCCATTTTCACGCCCGAATCCCTGGCAAGCAGGGCTTTTACCCTTTCGTCTTCTTCAGAGAGCTTTTCAAGGACTGCTTTTTTGTCCCCGGACCGGACCCCTTCACCAGCTGAGGAAAAGGAAAGGGACTTTGAGATCGCCTGCCCGGCAAGTTTCCCGAAGACCACAGTCTCGAGCAGGGAATTTCCTCCCAGCCGGTTTGCCCCGTGTACGCTTACACAGGAACATTCACCAGCAGCATAGAGTCCGGGAAGTTCGGTTTCAAGGTCGTTTCCGACTGCGATTCCCCCCATGGAATAGTGCTGGCCCGGCTGTACGGGGATTGGCTCTTCTATCGGGTCGACACCTGCAAAGTCCATGCTGATCAGGCGGATGCCCGGGAGACGCTCCATGATCTTATCTTTGCCCAGGTGCCGGAGGTCGAGCAGGACGTACTTATCGTCAAAACCCCTGCCTTCATCGACTTCCTGCTGGATCGAACGGGCTACGATGTCTCTCGGAGCCAGTTCCATGGATTTTGGGGCGTAGTCTTTCATGAAGCGCTCGTTTTTATTGTTCAGCAGGTAGCCGCCTTCCCCCCTTGCCCCTTCGGTGATCAGGATGTTGGTCCCGTAGAGGGTGGTCGGGTGGAACTGCACGAATTCCATGTCCTTTAAGGAAACCCCTGCCCGCAACGCCAGGGAAGCCCCGTCCCCGGTATTGATCAGGGCGTTTGTGGAGCGGGTAAAGAGCCGCCCGAAACCCCCGGTTGCCAGGAGCAGAGCCCGGCAGGAAAAGCCGTGCAGGGTGCGGTCGGCAAGGTTTATGCAGGTACAGCCCACGCAGCGTTCCCCCTGCTCCGGACCTTTCTCCCCGGAAGAAATTCCGGTTTTTACCAGGGAAGTTACGAAAAACTCTTCGTAAAAAGTGATCTTTCCGCCGCTTTTACTTTCTTCGCTTCCTTTACTTTCCTTACTTCCTTTACTTTCTTCACTTGCTCCGCTTACTTCGCTTCCTTTACTTTGCTCCAGTTCCCTGCCAATGAGTTGTTCGTAGAGCGTGTGCAGGATGTTGTGCCCGGTACGGTCGGCTGCGTAGCAAGTCCGCGGGAACATGCCTCCTCCGAAGGGGCGCTGGGCAATCCTCCCGTCTTGCAGCCTGGAAAAAACGGTCCCGAAGTGCTCGAGCTCTATGACGGCTCCGGGAGCGTTTTTACACATCAGCTCCACTGCATCCTGGTCGGCAAGGTAGTCCGAACCCTTGACCGTGTCAAAGGCGTGGTCTTCCCAGGAATCACCTGCCCGGGCATTTCCGAGTGCTGCGTTAATCCCTCCCTGGGCTGCCACCGAGTGCGAACGGAGCGGGTGTACCTTGGAAATGACCGCAGTATCGAGCCCGGCGTCCACAGTCTCGATGGCTGCCCGAAGCCCTGTCAGCCCGGCTCCGATGATGATGACGTCATGGATGTGGATAGGGTATCCTGATTCTGTTTCTTCTCCCCCCAAATAATTCCCCCTAAATTTGGTTTCCGGATTTGATATTAGATTCGATTCTGAATTTGATTTTTTGGATTCTGTTCCCGGATTTGGTTTTTGAATAATCAGAGTCAGTAAAAGGTACCTGGCTGAAAGGTGCCAGGCATTCAGAGCTCGCAGACAAGGTTCCCGAGTTCTATCGAAAAGGTCTCGTAGTTCACGGAATAATCGATCGGGCACTCGACGACCGCCACCCTGTTCAGGGCAAAGGCTTTTTCCAGGACTTCGACGAGGTCGTCGCCTTCTTCTACCCTGAAGCCTGCTGCCCCGAAACTTTCGGCAAAACTTGCAAAGTCCGGGTTTCCGTAGTCGAGGGCGAAGTCCTCGAAGTGCATTTTCTTCTGCTTCCATTTGATGAAGCCGTAGGCGTTGTCGTTCAGGATAAGGACGACCAGAGGAATCCCGTAGCGAATTGCGGTTTCAAGTTCCTGGCAGTTCATCATGAAACCCCCGTCCCCGCAGATGGCGAGCACCCGCTTATCTGGGTTGACTATCTTTGCGGCAATTCCTGCAGGTAGACCTGCCCCCATGGTGGCAAGGGCGTTGTCCAGGATAAAGGTGTTAGGGGCATAGGCTTTGTAGAGGCGGGAGAACCAGAGCTTGTAGATCCCGTTGTCCAGGCTGATGATGTCATTCCTTCCGAGCACTTCCCGGACGCTCCGGACAACAGCATGGGGCAGGGGAGGATAACTTTTCCCTACCGGAGCATTGATTTTACCTTCGATGAAAGCCCTTGTTGCTTCAAAGATGCGAAATTCCCGTTTCTCCGGAATCTTTGCGGCTATTTCCCGGATCGAGGCCGCAACGTCCCCTATGACTTCCAGGTCGGGGTTAAAGTACCTGTCAGGCACGGACTCCACATAATCAAGGTTGACGATCTTTTTATCCAGCCACCTGTTCCAGAGGTAAGGGGGATACTCCACGATGTCGTACCCCACGGTTATGATCAGGTCTGCCTCGTCAATCCCGCAGTTCACGTAGTCGTGGGCATGGATCCCCGTGGCAAAAAGGCTGTAAACACAGTCGTCAGGAACAACTCCTTTTCCCATCTGGGTATGCACAAGGTAGATCCCGGTCTTATTGGCAAAGTCTTCGAGCTCGTCTGTGATGGCTTTTCTGTTTGCCCCGGAAGAGACGATGACCAGGGGGTTTTTTGCATCACATATCATGGTCGCAGCCTTTTCAACGGCAGCAGGGTCAGGGCGCGGGATTTCGATTTCAGGCTTCTTCTGGACCTTTGCGTCGGTCTCCTCCTCGGCAACGTCCTCGGGAAGCTCGATATGGACCGCCCCCGGCCGCTCGGCTTCCGCATGCTTGAAGGCGTTCCTGATAACGGTAGGGATAGTCCCGGGATCGGCTATGGAAACCGCCTTTTTGCAGAGAGGCTCCATCATCCGGACCACGTCCACAAGCTGGAAGCGGGCCTGCCAGTTATCGAACAGGGCTTTTTGCCCGGTAATCGAGATGAAGGGAGCCCCGATGAGCTGTGCCTGGGCAACGCCTGTTACGAGGTTGGTTGCTCCGGGCCCAAGTGTTGCAAAACAGACTCCCGCCTTCCCGGTCAGCCGCCCGTAAGCCGCAGCCATGAAAGCCGCTGCCTGCTCGTGCCTTGTAATGACAATTTTGATTTTCGATTTCCTGAGCGAATCCAGGAAGTCCAGGTTTTCCTCTCCCGGAAGCCCGAAAATGTACTCAACCCCTTCTTCTTCAAGCTGGGCGACAAAAAGATCCGACGCTTTCATGCAAAAATCTCCTGAATTTTCTTTATTTGTTGACCTCGACGGTCCCTTATTTGTTGACCTCGACGGTCCCTTATTTGTTGACCACCACGGTCCCTTATTTGTTGACCACCACGGTCTTGATGTTTACAAACTCCTTTAGCCCGTAGTGGGAAAGCTCCCTTCCTACCCCGGACTTCTTGATCCCTCCAAAGGGCAGCCTGGGATCGGACTTGACCATCCCGTTGACCGTGACGAAACCGGATTTTATGCGCTTTGCAAGCCTTTCTGCCCGGTCCGGGTCCCCTGACCAGACGGCAGCCCCGAGCCCGAACTCGGTGGAGTTTGCGACCTCCACAGCCTCGTCCTCGTCTTTGACCGTGATCACCGGCGCAATCGGCCCGAAGACTTCCAGGCTGCAGACCTTCATGTCGGTACTGGCAGCCGGGACAAGTGCAGGCTTGAAGAAGAAGCCCTTCTGGTGCTCTTCCCCGTGGATTTTGGGTTCGGACCCCTTCTTCTTTGCATCCTTCAGGACCTTTTCAAGCTCCCCGACAAACTCCGACTTTGCCACAGGCCCGATATCGGTCTCAGGGTCCATTGGGTCCCCGACCTTTAGCTGCTGCATATACTCATCGAACCTCTCGGTAAACTCCACGACCACATCTTCCATGACGATAAAGCGCTTTGCAGCAATACAGCTCTGCCCGGTATTGATAAAACGCGCCGTTACCGCCATCCGGGCAGCCGCATCAATATCCGCGTCCTCGAGCACGATGAAGGGATCCGACCCCCCAAGTTCCAGAACAAGCGGCTTGATCTTCTTTCCCGCAAGCTCCCCTACCGCAGACCCGGCTGCAACGCTTCCGGTCAGCGAAACCCCGTCCACAAGCCCGCAGTCAATTATCTTCATAGCAGTCTTCGAGTCGATCAGAAGCGTCTTGAAAACATTCTCAGGCAGTCCCGCCTCCAGAAAGACCTTCTGTATCTCCAGCGCAGACCCCGGCACGTTCGAAGCATGCTTGAGCAAACACACATTTCCCGCAGCCAGCGCAGGCACCACAAAGCGAAACACCTGCCAGAAAGGAAAGTTCCAGGGCATGATCCCGAAAATAACCCCAAGAGGCTCGAAGCTGACGTAGCTCTTTTCAGCCTCCGTCTCCACAAGCTCGTCCTTCAAAAAACCAGACGCATTCTCCGCATAATAGTCACATGCCCAGGCGCATTTCTCCACCTCAGACAGGGACTCCTTTATCGGCTTTCCCATTTCCTTTGTCATGACCTCGGCATAGACCTGTTTGTTCTGCCTGAGAACAGCGGCAGCCCGGGCAATGTACATGGACCTGTCCTCGACAGAAAGAGAACTCCAGCCTTCGGAAGCAGTTCTAGACAGTTCTATTTGCTGCTCGCAGTCTTTGAAAGAAAGAGCGTCGTAGGTCCAGTTGAGTTCTTCAGTATAAGGATTAACGGATTTGATTTTCACGTTGGTTCCCCCCTTTAGTAATTGGGGGGTTTTGAGTATTATAATTTAGGGAGGAGAGGAAATGTGAATAAATCCTTTTTTCTAAAAATGTAGAAAGGTTTGGGATTAAACAAAACTCTTAAATAAAATTCTAAAGAACTATATATGAAATAAATAGAATATGTTTAACAGTATGGAATGAAAATAATTAAAACTTTCAACAAGTCATGTGTCACGAAGGAGTAGAGATGGATTTCATTGATCAGATTAAAGAAGTAGCAGCAAGGATTCCAAAGTTACGTGAAAGTATAAAAACCGAAGAGGCTACAAAAAATGCCCTTGTAATGCCCCTGATAAACATATTGGGGTACAACGTTTTTGATCCTACTGAAGTTGTTCCTGAATATACGGCAGACTTTGGGACAAAGAAAGGCGAAAAAGTCGATTATGCCATATTCAAAGATGGAAATCCTGTAATACTTATAGAGTGTAAAAATATTGATGCTGACCTAGATAGAGTGCATGCTTCACAATTATTCAGATACTTCAGTGTAACCGAAGCAAAAATTGGAATACTGACAAACGGAATCATTTATCGATTTTACACTGATCTGGACTCTCCAAATAAAATGGATGAAAAATCTTTCCTTGAAATAAACTTACTGGAAATTAAAGAACCACTAATTCAGGAACTTAAAAGATTTAAGAAAGAGTCCTTTGACATTGATGATTTGGCACCCGTGGCTTGCGAATTAAAGTATACAAGAGAGATAAAACAGATTCTTTCAAAAGAGATGAATTCTCCATCAGAAGATTTTGTCAAATTTTTTGCCAAACAAGTGCATGACGGCCCCTTCACTCAGAAAGTCCGAGAAAAGTTTACAGGGATCGCGAAGAACGCACTTGGACAATTCATAAATGAAAAGATAAACGAGAGACTTAAATTTGCCATGTCGGAAGAAACCTCCGAAGACACCATAGAGGAAAACGGTGGAGAGGACTTCGGAGATATTGAAAGTCCAGACAATTCAAATGATGGTATTGTAACGACTGAAGAAGAAATCGAAGGATACCACATTGTAAAATCAATTTTGCGTGCGACCATTGATCCCAAAAGAATAGCCATGAGAGATAAAAAACGCTACTGTGGAATATTGCTGGATGACAACAATAGAAAACCTATTTGCAGATTGCACTTTAACACCAGACAAAAATACCTTGAACTATTTCCCGATGAGAATAGAAACGCTGAAAAGGTTCCAATTGAAGAACTGAACGAAATATACGATTATTCGGATCAGTTGATAAACACAGTAAACAATTACGGGATAAGTTAACAATATATTTTCTATTTTTTGATGCCTTTGTGTAAGAATAAGAAATCAAATTAACTGAGGATATGCCATTTTTCCCAGAATCCTTTATTTTCCAATAATATTGATTAATAAAAATTATTTATCGAAAAAATTTGTTTAAAAAGCTTTTAAAACGATTATATGTCAAAATAGAGACATAATGTGAATTAAATTCAATATTAGTCGTTTAATTCTTAAAATAGAGGCAAATAGAAATTTTAAACATATCAAAAAATTAAATTTTAATTCCTTCTATGATGACAAATCGTATTAAATATTAATTATATAAATATAAGTAACATTAATTAAGCATTTATAGTTAAAATTTTTGATCCGCATCTTAATGGGTACGAATTATAAGGCACCACATATAATTTTTTGACAAAATAGGCATTTTTAAACCTTTTTTGCCGTTTTTAAGAGTTTTAATGAATTTTGGTATATACTCAAATAACTTCTTTATTTTTCAACATTAATTCTTTTACTTTTATTATTTTATCAATTTTCAAATAAAAATAGCAAGTGCTATATATTTTATTTACTTCACACTGTTACTGGAGGTTTCTGATGAATTTTAACAAAAAAGTATTTACAGTTTTAATTCTGGCTCTTGTCCTGTCCCTTGCCGGGAGCGGTTGCGTTTCCCAGGGAGAAGGTGCTGAAGAAGGAGCGCATTCAGAAGCTGCTTTTGAGGGAGCCGGTTCGAACATCCGGGCAAACCCCGTAACTCCCTGGAACCCCGAGCCTACCGAGCCTAAGATTGACCCGACAGCCTACATCCACCCCCAGGCATCCGTGATCGGGGATGCGACTATAGGGGCTCGTGTTATGGTCTCCCCGTTTTCTTCGGTGAGGAGTGACGAAGGCATGCCGATTTTCGTCGGGGACGAAAGCAACATTCAGGACGGCGTTATACTCCATGCCCTTGAGACCATTGACGAGGAAGGCGAAGCTGTGGATAACCACATCATCGAGGTAGACGGGGAAAAATACGCAGTCTATGTCGGAGAAAGGGTATCTCTTGCCCACCAGGCCCAGGTCCACGGTCCGGCTTACGTCGGGGATGACACTTTCGTTGGCATGAAGTCAATGGTCTTCAATGCAAAGGTCGGGAGCAATTGCGTACTCGAACCGACATCCGCCGTAATCGGCGTAACCGTCCCTGACGGCAGGTACGTCCCCGCAGGCACCGTGGTAACTTCCCAGGAAAAAGCTGATGCCCTTCCCGAGGTCACCGACGACTACGCCTACAGGCACACCAATGAAGCCGTGGTATATGTAAACGTCAACCTTGCCGATGGTTACAATGCAAAGTAATGCAGCGCAGAGCAACTCACTGAAAATTAACTCAATGAAAATTAACTCAATGAAAATCAACGCTATGTAAAAATATCAATTTGAAAAGTTAAACTCCCCGGACATCCACCCTCCTGCAACCCAATCAAAAATCAGGATATCCGAAGAAAAACGTTTTTCCTTCTGTTGCAGACCTGGATGGGGCATTCAGTCCTCCCCGTAACAGGTTTTTTGCAAGTTTAATTTGCAAGTTTAATTTGCAAGTTTAATTTGCAGGTTTAATTCACAGGTTTAATTCACAGGTTTTTACTCGGGTTTTTACTCGTCCAGCTCTTTTCTCCCGAAAGTATAGTTTGCTACTCTCAGGGCGTCTCTTTCTCCTGTTTCTTTTTCGGGGGAATCGCTGAGTTTTACGACCGGGATTCCGTTGATCGCGTGCAGTTTGATGACCATGTTCAGGGGCGGGCTTTTCCGGAAGAAATCGGAGTTGTTGGTGAGGTTAGTCCCGATCCCGAAACTGCAATTGATTTTGCCTTCACAGTATCTTCTGATATTGATTGCGGTTTCGGCATTAAGGGCGTCACTGAAGACAACAGCTTTTTTCATAGGGTCGATTCCCAGTTTTTTGTAGTGGGCAATAACCCTGTCCACAAAAGTGATGGGGTCCCCGCTGTCGTGCCGGACGCCGTCGTAGATTTTTGCGAGTTTCAGGTCAAAGTCCTTGAAAAAGGCTTCCGAGCCGAAGGTGTCGGTAAGGGCTATCCCGAGGTCGCCTTTGAAGACTTCCACCCAGTTTTCAAGGGCAAAAAGGTTGGAATAGCGAAGGCCTACCAGGGCCGAGATCCCCATGATCCATTCATGCCCCACGGTTCCTATGGCTTTCAGGCCGTATTTTTTTGCAAAATAAACATTGCTGGTCCCGCTAAGGGTTTTTATCCCGCTCAGGCTCTTCATGGCCTGGTCGTGAATTTCAAAACTCCGGCGGCGGCGGGTCCCGAATTCTGCAAAGAGGCAGCTGTTTTCTTCCAGGGCTTTCCCGATTTCAAGGATCCTGTTTCCATAGTCTGCAAGGACGGATTCGGATATTTCCGTTTCCCCGTGCCCGTTCCAGCTTGTTTCTATCGTGCTGAAGTAGAGTTCGGAAACCGCAGCCATGAGTACGATTTCCCAGAGTATGGTGCTGTGCCAGGACCCTTTTATCCGCATATCAAGGTTCCTGTCTTCCGTAAGACAGATTTCAACCTCTTCCGGCTTGAAGCGGAAGTTTTTGAGGTATTCGAGGTAGCCTGGCTTGAGGTAAGGGCAGTTTTTCCCTAGCCAGTTGTATTCTTCTTCCGTAAGCGTGAGTCCGGAGATTTCTTCGTCTACGGTTCTCCTGAGCTCTTCGACAAAGCCTTCGGTAAAACGCTGCGTTCCCCGGTTGATAAAGCGGTACTCTGCCTCCGCTTCGGGGAAGAGTTCCAGCACTGCCATCTGCATCGTGAACTTATAAAGGTCATTATCAAGTATTGATCCGATCACTTAGGGTCTTCCTTTTACGTTTTATTGTGACTCTGATCCGCCACTTTTCGTGCCTTTTGCACTTTCGTGCCTTTTGCACTTTTCGTGCCTTTTGCACTTTCGTGCCTTTTGCACTTTTCGTGCCTTTTGCACTTTTCGTGCCTTTTGCACTTTTTATGCCTTCTGTATGCTTCCGCTGTGTTATTATTGTTTACCGCAGGTCACACCGGGATCATATTAAGGTTTTACTCAGGCTATATAGCGTATTATATTTTTTAAGATTTGTGACGGAACCCGCAGAAAACAAGCTATCTTTACTAAATTTGTTTTATGGTATTCCTGTTTTCAGGCTTTGCCTTCCAAACAAATAATTAGTGGGAGAACAGATAATTTTCCTGTATATATTTTTTACAGGGGGTTTTTGGGGAAATGGAAAGAGAAATGAAGTTCGGGACCAGATGCGTGCATTCGGGAGAAAAGCCAGACCCGGTTTACGGGGCGCACACGACGCCGATATTCCAGACGTCAACTTTCGTTTTTGAGAATACGGAACAGGGTGCGGCAAGGTTTGCAGGGGAAGAAGCGGGATACGTGTATACCAGGATTCCCCCAAACACACCCACCCATGCCGTACTTGCCGAAAAGGTCGCGGACCTTGAAGGCGGGGAAGCAGGCCAGACCTTTGCCTCGGGAATGGCTGCGATAACTGCGCTTGTCCTTGCCCACCTGAAGCAGGGGGACCACCTGATCTCAACGGACGTGGTCTACGGCTGCACCTACAGCCTTTTTCTTACGATCCTTCCGCGGCTGGGCATAGAGGTGAGCTTCGTAGATACCTCTGACCCGGAAAGGGTTAGGGCAGCTTTCAAAGAAAACACGAAAATGGTCTTTCTGGAAACGCCGGCAAACCCTACCATGACTGTCTGCGACATCGGGAAAATTGCCGGCATGGCCCGGGAATACGGAGCTGTTTCCGTTGTTGACAATACTTTTTCAACACCCTATTTCCAGAAGCCCCTGGAGCTTGGGGCGGACCTGTCCCTGAGCAGCTGCACCAAGTACATAGGAGGGCATGCCGACCTACTGGGAGGGATCGTTGTCGGGAGCAGGGATTTCATGAGCTGCCTTGCTCCTGTTGTCGGGTACACCGGAGGGATCATGGGCCCTCACGAGGCGTGGCTCTGCATCCGGGGCCTGAAAACCCTGCACCTCAGGATGGAAAAGCATGCTGAAAATGCCCTGTCTGTTGCCAGGTTTCTTGAGTCCCACCCGGCGGTTGAGTGGGTAAGGTATCCCGGGCTTCCCTCTCACCCGCAGCACCTTACCGCAAAAAAGCAGATGAGCGGGTACAGCGGAATGCTCTCTTTCGGAATAAAAGGCGGACTTGAAGCCGGCAGGAACTTAATGGACAGTGTCAGGCTCTGTTCCCTTGCCGTGAGCCTGGGAGCTACCGATACCCTGATCCAGCACCCTGCTTCGATGACCCATGCCTGCGTCCCCTGTGAAATAAGGAACAGGGTGGGAATCACGGACGAACTGGTCCGGATCTCGGTCGGGATTGAAGACCCCGAAGACATAATCGCGGACCTTGAGCAGGCGCTTGAAAAAATCTGATTTGGGATTATCTGATCGGTTTTTCACATCGTCTGTTTTCCGGGTCAGATAGGTATATCATCGGGAAAACCAATCTTTCATCGGGAAATTCCTGTGCAGGAGACCTTTCCATAAGGGACAAGAGCCTTTCGGAGAGGAAATTCCCGTATGCAGGTCAGGTTTCCAAAAAGGAGATTTCCAAAAGGGGGATTTTTGTTGAAAGCACTTATATTCGGAGCAGACGGCTTTGAAGACCTGGAACTTTTCTATCCTTACAGCCGCCTGAAAGAAGAAGGTATCACTGTCCATGTGGCGTCGATGGAGAGGGGA
>Ga0272442_10007414_pt1 | contig 14182 bp, 11 predicted proteins | sample SSMForm2O_FD_200262 | JGI IMG/M metagenome (GOLD analysis project Ga0272442, IMG submission 200262) | Marine sediment archaeal communities from Little Sippewissett salt marsh, Falmouth, MA, United States - SSM-Form-2O | ecosystem: Environmental > Aquatic > Marine > Wetlands > Sediment ...
AAAACCAAACGATGCGTCGTCATCGACGGCACCGGTCACAAAGCCCCTCGAGGTAAACGCTTTTTCTCAGGACGGTGAACTTCTTTTGCAGGACGGCGGGAACCTTGATGGCGTCGAACGGCTTGTGATGGAAATCGATAATCCGCTTACACTTAATACATTTGAAGTGCTGGTGTTTTTCCGTTCCGGCGTCAAATCGTTTCGGCTCGCCCGTGCCCTCGACAATGGACGCCTCCCCCATCTCATGCAGCGTCAAAAGCGTCCGGTTTACCGTGTCCAATGAAATACCCGGAGAGGTCTTCTTAATTCTCCGGTACAAAATCTCCGCCGAGGGATGATCGTCGGAGCAAACCAGCTCTTTATAAACGGTAATTCGCTGAGCTGTCACTTTCCGGCCGGACTGCCGGCAGCGATCCACGAATCCGCCAACCTTCAAATCCATCTCTCCACGGGTCATTGTCTTATCCTTTTTATTCATACCTAATACTAAATAGTATCTACTCCTATTTAAAATAATTGTTCTCTCGCCGGAGGGAAAAAATTATTTCGATCTCTACTTTTTTTGCCTCCTCCAATGTCCTGATCTTTTTTACCGTAAAACGGTTGCGTTTTCAAGAGCCTTATCTTAATTTCTCAACAGAATTTAGAACGGAATAATTGGTCGAAATGATTTCTTTAGAGACGAGTTGTAGAAATGAAGTGAATTCAGTAAACTTAGGTAACTTGCGTTTTATCATAATGGATCCTTGAATGGATAAAATATGGTAATTGCCATTATTAAACCGGTTGATCGTTTTAATCCTTACGGAGAATAAAACATGCACAAGCCAAAATCCATCACACGACGAGATATTTTGAAGGCCGCCGCCGCGACCGTCGCCGCCCGCTCCGCCCTGCACGGCATCCCCGCCGTCGCGCAGCCCAAAGGCGAGCGCCCCGCGCAAACCTCCGACGTCACGGTGCTCAATCCGCAGAACCGCGTGCCGGTCAGCTTCATCATCGACGACTCGACCTGCCTGGTGAACCTGGCCTACTTCGGCATCCCGCAGTTTCACGAGGTCTTTCCCGACCGCTACAAGCAGGACTGGCGCAGCCTGCCGCGCGAGATCCCCGATGCCTTCGTCCGCAAGTTCGGCGAGTGGTGCCGCGAGCACGGCGTCAAGGGCAAATACAGCATCGTGCCCTACCCTGCCTGCGTCGGCTGGATGGATCGCTACCTGCCGGGCTGGTCGAAGAAGGAGCTGGCCGACAGCCTCAAGCTCGTCCGCGAGCTCATGATGCCCGACTGGGACATCCACCCGGAGATGATCAGCCACACCCGGGTCATCGACACCAAAACCGGCCGGCCCTTCCCGGAGGCCAGCGAGCAGTTTATGGAGAACTGGGGCTGGAGCCAGGACAAATCCGCCGACGAACTAACCGACTACATGGCCTACGCCCTGCGCATCCTCAAAAACGTCGGCCTTCCGTGCGAAGGCATCACCACGCCGGGCGGCTTCGGCGGCCGGAACCGCGAGAATCTCGCCAAAGCCACGCTCGAATCCTGCCGCGACGTCTTCAACGCCGAGATCCCCCACTACTTCCGCGACCTGTTCACCGACGAGCGCAGCGTCGCCCCGCTCGTCCAGTACGCATCCGGCCTCGACGGCGACAATCCCAAATGCGTCGTCTCCGTCATCGGCTGCACCGGCGACTGGTTCGGCGGCTGGGACGGCCTCGTCCCCGGCTCGGTCGATAAGTTCATCACCGAGGACCTCCAGGGGGGCCGACTCCCCCAGGTCATCGACAAAGGCGAGCCGGCCATCCTCGTCTGCCACTGGCCCGGCATCTACTACAACGGCGAGGAAATCGGCTTCAACATCTTCAAAGAGGTCTATCGCCGGATGCACGCCCGCTACGACAACCTGCTCTGGATGAAGAACTGCGAGATCGCCCGCTACTGGGCCGCCAGAGAGCTCACCCGAATCGACAGGCAAGCCCGGCGGATCACCTTCACCGCACCGTTCGGGACGCCGCGGTTCACCATCCGAACGCGGGCGCGGATCGAAAAGACGCCCAAATTAATGGCCACCGGGAAACCGACCCTCCCGCTCCGGCGGGTGAACGCCCCATTACGACTCGAACCGGGCACATGCCACACCAACGGCCGGGAGATGACCCTCTGCTTCGACCTGCCCAAGGGCAAATGCACCCTAATGCTCTAATGAGCCGAAATTGATCTCGTTGTTAAAGTCATATGAGAAAAAAGATCTCAAATATCAAATCTGAGATTTCAAATCCGAAAGGCCAGGAATGAACTCTCAAATATCAAATTTCAAATCCCAATTGCGAACTCTCAAATCTCAAATTTCAAATCTCAAATCCCTGAAAGGGCACTGCGATGAAATACGAGCGGTTCGAGGACCTTCCCGTCTGGCAGGCGGCTATCGAATTGGCCAGGCGGGTTTATGACCTGACGAAAGACCGGTTCTTCTCCCAGTCGGGCGATCTTCGCAGCCAGCTCCGCCGGGCGTCATTGTCGGTCTCCAACAATATCGCCGAAGGTTTCGAGCGCGGCTCGACGGCGGAACTATTGGCTTTTCTCTATATCGCCCGAGGCTCATGCGGCGAAACCCGCTCCATGCTCCTTTTCACCGAACGCTTCAAAGAGGCTGCGCATTTGAAATCTGAAATTTCAAATCTCAAATCCTTAGCCGAGTCATGCTCGCGCCAGATACGCGGCTGGACGAACAACCTCCAGAACAGCGACATCAAAGGCCAGCGACACTTGAATGACGGTTCGAGACAGGAGTACGAATCCCGGCGAAGCGCCGAGGCGTTCAATCGCCAGATCGAACAATTGGTCCGCCGCACCCGCCCGCAAGATTATCCCGAAGACGACGAATGAAAGGAATCTCAAATCTCAAATCATAAGCCTGGAATCTCAAATCTCAAATGTGAAATCTCAGATCTATCTTGGGAGAGTTTGTGAAACTTCAATGTGCCGCCGATCAACGCGGAGAATGCTGATTCAACCGACGACATACGATATACGAAAATAGGAATCCGTTTTATTATTCTTTGGTTGATCGTTACGGCTTTTTGTTGAAAAGTTCGTTGAATTTCTCGGTAGAACGTTTGTTTTGATGTCGGTAATTGAGGAAGGTTATAATACTGCCTATGGTAATTAAAAGAATCAAGATTCCAAAGTCGATACAATCGAGATGATACCAAGAATAAAACGTTGTAAAGGCAAGTAAAATAAGGAACACTAAGCTGTTAATCTTGTAGAAAGTAATCCATTCGTTCTTGGGGATGCGGTATTTTGAGGGAAGCAAGTTTCCGTAATCCTCTGATTTCAGAAATTCTTGTTCCGCTTTCGTCAGAAAAAACAAATTTCGACGGTGCCAGTCATTGAGGTCGATCATCACATTCAAGGCCCAGAAGATAATGAGAACCGCTAGAGAAATACCAAAGAGTGCAGATAAATATTCCTGATGAACTCCAGCAATGATGGTACCTACAACGGTTAATGGAGCAAGCACTTTCCAGACACCCTCCATAGATCGAGTTATGTTCGCCCAGTAAACGGAGTACATTTCTTTGATGAACTCGGCTCGTTTTAGATTATTATTGTTCATATTTTTCCAGTCATCAGTTTTTCGCTACATTCGTCACTGAAATATCCGGATGATTGGCACGTCCCAGGTAGGCGATGTATATATCACAGTCGAATCTCTGACCGCATGCGGTACATTGTTTTTTCAGTTCACTATCTACTCGATGTGCAGGTGGTTCCTGTTGCCGAACCAGATTGCCCCCTTCTATCTGATGAGGATCATGCTCAAATCGCAGTGCAGTTTGTCGAAGCTCTCTGACCTGACCAATTGTCCAGGCTTCTGCTCGGTAGACGAGTTCATCTGAAATTGGTATGCAGATCAATTGCTTGGAGGTTTCGGCTTCATTCACGAAGAATAAGACACATCGCGTAGGTAGTTGACCAGATTTCTCCCTGAAGAGATTTGCATACGTTAGGAGTTGGAGGACATAATCTAAAAGATAAGGAGAATCGGCCTTCGTTCCTTTATAATCCCAAATCTCAATTTCTCTCATCTGTGCCTGGCATGGGTGCTCTATTACTGAACCTTCAAATCGCTCAATGCTTGACCATTCCCATGTACGCGGATAATTGAGAGGTTCGTTACTCTGAACTACAAGATCAAGAATACCAGTCAACATCAACTTCGTCTTCCCACCAAAGTCGCCTGCTATGAGCTTTCGGACCGTACGCAACTCATATTCTGTATGTGTCGCCCCTTCGACAGCAACTTTAGCTGTCGGATGCATTCGATTGCGAGGAAAAAGATTTTTTAGAACGCGTTCAATAGTCACCGTTTTCGATTGGAAAGTTGTGCGTATCCCACGAGCCCAAAGTACCCTGAAATATTTATATAATTGGGCTTTCAACTGTTCACGATTAGCGTGATATCTATTTTTCCGATAGAGTCGTGTAAGCCACTCCATTGCATGGTGGATCAGTCGGCCCTCCATCGCTTGTACCTGTTCATAAGGATGAAATTGAGCATGTTTTTCATATACCCATGCTCGTGGGCAACGCCTGTGGGCAAGTAAATCTCCGGTATAAGATACTTGAAGTACGTCACCCATTCGACCACTCCTTAACATTAACTGAAGGCACGGCAATGTGTCCTGTTGAAGATTGTCCGTCAAAGAGTTGAGCTATCACGGGATTTTGTCCCATGTAATTGCTATTCATCGAAGGATCGTACAAGAAAGTAAGAAATTGGCGAGCCCGTGTCATTGCCACATACACTTCTCGTTCTCTGTCAGCTCGTGACAATTCTTGAACCTTACGATTCCTTGTTACGGCCACACCATTCGCTACTTGATAATTAATACGTTTACCGCTAAACAACTGAGTTCGTAGAACTGGCGTGATATCTGGCGTTCGGCCCATACCCGCAACATACACGTGATCAAACTCAAGCCCCTTTGCTTGATGAAAAGTTATCAATAAAACGGCGTTTTCTTCAAAAGAATCAACTTCTATATCATCCATTGATGCACTATCAAGAAGTGCCCCAAAATGACCAAGGAAATCCCAGAAACGATCAGCCCATATATATTTACTTCCTTGCCTGTTAACTTCAAGCGGCTGGTCCATCGAGTTCGCAGTAAGCCTTGTTGGAGCGATGTTTGCTTCCATCAACTGAGTAAATAGGGCTTGACGAAACATACTGACTGTAAATCCAGATCTACGAAAGAAAGGCTGGGCAAGCAGCCTATATACAAGCCCCGCGATTGTTAGTCGTGGAGCTCTCGTTCTCCTTGGATTAGAGAGGTTCTCCCGTACGGTATCAACCAGAGCCAAAAGTTGCTGTCGATCTATAGGAGTTGGACCAATACCTCGCCCACCGGCATTACGAAACTTCTTCTGGAAATCTATGTGCTTTTGATTAATAGGATGGGTTGGCGGGAAAGATTGAGCCTCTCTGCTCTTAACCGTGTCGCTCGATGATGCCCACACCATGATGGATCGTCCGTTCTTGCCAACGGGTTCATTCGTAACGGGATCTATGAGGTATGAGAGCAAGCCCAACAACATGCCGACAGGGCTGTCCGGGTTTGCAGCAGTTTTGTTCCGTGGATTATAGACTCGAATATCTCTTCTCTCCAAAGTCTGCCGCAAAGTAAGGGCCGGAGAAGTCCAGTTATGTTGCTGGGACGAGCGTTCAGAAGTACTAAACATCAAAATCGCCACTGAAGGTGAGATCGATTGTCCTTCATCAGGTATTTGACCAGCGTTTATTTGTTGAAGTTCATTAGCCATAGCCTCAGAAAGATCTTGCCAATTGCCTTCGAGTAAGCGTACAGATGTTCCCGTGATTGCATTGTCATCTGGCTGGATATGTTTTGGCATCGAAACTGAGTTGAGCACGGTTGCACTACGGAATGCTTGTGTAAAAGTTACTATACATTTCGTACTTCGATGATTTGTCTCAAGCCTTTCTAGCCTGTGAGCAATGTTTTCACGTTGACAAAATGGTTCAAGGCCCTGAAAACATTCAAGGTCGGAACCACGGAAACGGTAAATCGCCTGATCATCATCTCCGACAACAGTAAGACGTGTTCGCGTATTGTTTAACCATCCTGTATGTATCATGAATTGGACCGGATTAGTGTCCTGGAATTCATCTACAAATACATGTTGAAAGTGATCAATAAGTTCATTTTGGTGTAAAATGAACATCTTTTGGATTGTTCTGAAGTCGGTAAGGTTGTATCTCTCAAGATGATCCTCCCTCCATCGCCTTTCAAGTTCAATTAAATCATCTGTCAGGCCTGTCATTGGGTGAACATGTTCAATACCATTTTTTTCTTGAGGTTCTGCACATCTTGGTTCCCATGTTTCTATGTGCTGACCTATCAGAGATTTAACGAATTCAACGCGTGCCATATTACTGACAGGCCATGCATCCGTCTCCCAAGGTGGACGAAAGAGCGCGACAAGAGCGTCATTACTCAAGATTCGATTGAGCAATCTCGGATGATTGGGAGGGCTTCGATAACCGAGGACAAAACGGTAGTTACGTGCTAATCTAACAGAGCTTTCGACATCATCGATTAATTGAATTCCGTCCTCTACATAGTTGTCACTAAATTCGGCTAAAAGGGAGTCGCAAATGCTATGAATAGTACCTATGCGGACATCGTGTACATGGGGATCATCTACAATGATACCAAGTCGACGTGTTTGATCAAGAAAGACGTCACAACGCTCAACAAGACGCACCTGTAATTCAGTAGCAGCACGCCGAGTGAAGGTTGTGACCATAACCTCATTTGCTGGTGTTCGAAGCCCAAAAAGTTCGTATAGAACACGCCAAACCAGCATTTCTGTCTTGCCAGATCCCGGCCCAGCCAAGATTTGTAATACTCGATCAGTATCCCTAACTTCGATAATTGATTGTTCATGCCCGCCATGTGGGAGTGCTGCACGTCCTGAGTGAGTAAGAACGCTATTCACAACTTCAAAAAAGGTTTGTGTCGTTTGTATATTTTTTTGGATGTTTGGAGCCATCTCTTAACCTGCGTACAAAATCAGTCATTTACTTCCTATTTATATACCTGTAAGCAAATGGCATAAATCTGCACCTCATATCATATCTTGATTCAACTCGGAACGTTTTTCCCGTGCAACACCTTGTGGTAAAAAACCCACGTATTGTGTAGACCTCGGCGCTTATTACGAGCTGCACCCCGGAAAACAACGACCTGTATACCTGCTTTTCGGCAGAAGGGACATGAACACTTTTCCCATGGTCTGTTTTTCAGAAGAAGGTCATGTTTTTCAGCAAAGTGGTTATTCTCGCTTTTGCGAGTCAACAACGGTCCATATTCGTTTATGCTATCGGTAACTGACTTTTTAGCTGACGCATCTTCGTCGCATACTTCAATGGCATCGAGACAACGTTGTTCCATCTCTGTGAGTTCTGCCGCATCGAGGTTTGCTTCTTGAGCGGCCAAACGCATGGGTTTTGAAGTACTGATCGGAACACGGATCGTCCCGTACCAGTTTCGCCCATCCGGAGCCAAGTAGTTCTGATCGGAGCGTAACCATGCCTTACGAAAATAGGACGCACTATCGAAACTTGAAACACCCATTTGTCTGAAGATTGGCTGTATCTTCGGGCGAAGAATCCCAAAAAGATGAAGCCAGATATTTTTGCGAAAACCTCTGGTTCGTTTTTGAATTTCTTGCCTTACTCCACAGAGTATCTCAATAATTTCCCGATCTGATCGTGGTACAAGTCCACCCAATGCGATATGCTCATACCCCATATCCAGATAATCGTGCACACAATTCACATAAGACCGAGTATCGATTCCTTGAATGACACCGAGAGGTGTAAACTTATATCCACGTTTATTGCATATTCGTATAAATTTTTCGGCATTATCACGAGTTAAATTCATTCGGTTGCGACGTGTAGATCGGGATAGTTTTTTCTTGCGGATGCTTCCATCTGCTCGACGTATCGGAATTTCTGGAAGCGGAATATGGTCCACCGATGCACCGATGTCGAATCCGAACTTATCGTAGAGTTTCGCCGCACGTTCCGGTGTAAAGGGAGGGATAGTTTCTCCTACGTATGAAAACGCCCCACAATCGCCGAACAGTAGAATATCAGGGGGGATTCTGAGCCGTGTTCTTATTCGTATTTTCTGTCCGTTACTGTTGGAGAATCTATGCAGAGCACCTTTTCCTGCTTGCAGATGAGCGAGACTTAAAAGGACACCATCGAAAGGAATTTTGCCTTTGCATACTTCATAGGCATATTTCTTGATTCTTCCTGAAACGTTTTGCTCATCGGGTGTAAAAGGTTCATAAATAAAATCGTCCCAGTCTGGAAAAAAATAAAGGTAAGATTGTCCTATTTGTGAATGTCTTTTTACCGTTGATGTTTTGTTATTCAAACTCTCAAGCCATTGTTTCATCGCCCTCATCTTCATGCCAATCGGACCTTCAGCCACAATGATCTCAGAATCGGGGAAAATTTTTTCCAATCCGCTGATAGCAGGCATGTAATCCTGACCAAGATTAATAAAGATACGACGGGGAACAGGTAATTTTTTAAATTCTGAGAGTACTTTCTTATTTATTTTCCTGGCTAGATTTTTATCTAATCGCAAGTCGTATGGCTCGATAAGTTTTGAAGCGTCGATGAGCTTGTACTTGGCCGAAAGGATTTTGATTTGAAGTCCGGGCGGCCAACCCTCATCTAACAAAACTTTTCGGAGAACACGGTAGTTTACACCGTCATATAGATGAAGTGCTGGTGCGGGTGATACACTTACATTCTTTCTTTGGGAACAAGCCAGAATGAGTAGATCACCGGCCGGGTCCTTATCTTTGTTCCGGCTTTTTTTCATCCTTCTCGACTACTTTTTTAGTTTATTCTTCCCAATAGAATACACCGAAATTTTGTGTCTCTCTGACACCAATCTTTTTCAAACGAATATTTTTTCGATTCAACATGCTCGTCAACTCGCCATAAAGATAGGCCGCTACGTTTTCACAAGTCGGATTCTTATCCTGAAACTGATCCAGTGTATTAAGGTCTCTGTGGTCAAGTTCCTTTAGGACGCTCTGTACTGCATTATCTACATCGTAAAAGTCGATGCCGATCCCGGTTTCATCGAGTTTATTACATTCTACGACAACTTCAACAGTCCAGTTGTGTCCGTGCGTTCTCTCGCAATCGCCCTTATATCCTTTCAGATGATGGGCACCTGAAAATTCGCTTCGCACACATATTTCAAAATGTGGTTTACTTGCCATCGCTATCTCATATTTTTCATTTTCGACGGCTGATTCCCGCTCTCGGCTTCAAAATTTCAAACCGCTTAGCCTAACGACAAACATATAATGTGTCATGGTGTCTCCGTCAAGCATATAAAGACAATAAAATCCGCCTCAGAAAATTGAAGTTGTCAGCCTCGCCTCATAGAGCGTACTTTTTTCGGGAGCTTGCCTAATGGGATGAGTTTATTTATGACGATCCCTATGGGACAAGTAGGCGATTGACTAACGACGAATGACGATTGATCATTGACTATTTTCTCGGTGTGCTCGGTGGCCTCGGTGGCAATAATTCGTATATCGTCGTGCGTATTGCGTATGTCGTATGTCGCCAATGAAAAGAGCGGCCGGAGGCCATCCACAATTTTGCATTTTGCACTTTGATTTTTTATTTGGGTTGCGGCCTTGCTGCCGCGCCAAGTGCTCGGTGCTCTCGGTGGGTCAAATCGGCTATTCGCCGGATTCGGATTTTTGGTGTTCAAAACAGCGCAATTTTTTTCAAATCACTCTCATTATTTTTCATTTTTTTACAAATTTTTACCGGATTTTCGTTTTTGCCTGTAAAAAACAATTTTCTTGTAACAAAGGGTGGTTTCAAAGCGTCTGATTAAATAGGTGTGTCGTTTGCGCTATTGTTGTTCGTAAAAATTTATCATGAGGCGATATTCCGCTTGATATAAGTATATTTTTTAAATACAGTTATAGTTTTGGCAATATTTTTATAAAGACCCGGGAGAAGTAAGCTTGGAGACAAACGGGAACAGAAAGAAGCGGTTGGGGGAATTACTTTGTGAAAAAGCCTACTTAGACGAATCCAGCCTCGCGTTGGCCCTTGCCGAGCAGAAAGTCGAGCATCGGCGTTTGGGCGAGATACTCGTGGACCTCGGCTATATAACGCAAGCGCAACTCAATGAAGCACTTGCGCTCCAGGCGGGCATCGAGAGGATCGACCTGACGGAGATATCCCTCGGCGGTGACTTGATTGCTTTAGTGCCCGCCGAACTGGTTAGCCGGTACAATATCCTCCCCCTCCGGCGGGAAAACGGCCGCCTCATGGTTGCGATGACCAATCCGTTTCAGCCCCAGGTTATGGAGGATTTGCGATTGGTGACGGGATGTTCGGTCCGGCGATATTATGCCGAACCGAAGGAGATGGAAAACGCCATTCTGAAGTTTTACGGCAGTAATGTGGCACGAATGCTGGATGATCTGGCGCCGGTCGAGCAGACGTCGGACATTGAGAATGTGGAGGGCAACGGAGACTATTCGGCGGCGAAGCTTCAGCAAATGGCCCGGGAGCCATCTCTTGTTAATCTGGTGAACCTTGTTATTCTCGAAGCAATTGAAGCCCGCGCCAGCGATATTCATATCGAGCCGTTCGAGAACGAGGTAAAGATCAAGTACAGGGTCGATGGCCTGCTCGTCGAGCGGACGCCCTGCTCGAAGCGGCTACAGGCGGCGATTGTCTCGCGACTCAAGATCATGGCGAGTATGAACATCGCCGAGCGCTTTGTGCCGCAGGACGGGCATATTGAATTCGCCGGCAAGAAGGGCAGGATCGATCTGCGTGTCTCGACGGTCCCGACCGTATTCGGCGAGTCGATTGAGCTGAGAATTCTGGACCGCACGGCGTCGCTCATGCCACTACATGGTTTGGGGATGAACGAGCAATGCCTGGAGGGCTTTTCGAAATGTCTTCACAGAACCAATGGGATTGTGCTTGTCACCGGCCCGACCGGATGCGGCAAGACAACAACCCTTTATTCTGCGCTGAACAAGATATATACCCCGACCGTCAAAATGATCACGATCGAAGATCCCGTGGAGTATCAGCTCGAAGGCATCAACCAGATGCCGGTCAATCCGAAAAGAGGACTCACCTTCGCTACAGGGCTGCGTCATATCCTCCGGCACGATCCGGACATCGTGATGGTGGGTGAAATTCGCGACAAGGAGACGGCCAATATCGCCATTCGGGCGGCTCTGACCGGGCACTTGGTTTTCTCGACCCTCCATACGAACGATGCCCCCGGGGCGGTCACGCGACTGATCGACATGGGCGTTGAGCCTTTCCTGCTGGCCAGCTCGCTGGAAGCGGTGCTGGCTCAGAGATTGGTGCGTAACATTTGTCCGCACTGCAAGCAGCCCTACAAACCGGACGCGAACCTCATCAGGAACCTGAACGGCTCGATGGATATCGATCCCAGCACGACGTTTTATCACGGCGTCGGCTGCAACGAGTGCAACCAGACCGGCATGACCGGACGAACGGGAATCTATGAGCTACTGAGGATTACCAACCCACTCCGGGAGCTCATTGCAACCCGCCCATCAACGGAACAGATCATTAAAGCGGCTCCAGCCGATCACATCAGCATGGTTCACGATGGTCTGACCAAGGTGCTCGCGGGGATCACGACGCCCGAAGAGATTTTCAGAGTCGCCAAGAGCATCGGCGAGGACGAATAGTACAAGACAGCTTCTCGCGCGAGACGGTATCATTCGAAAGGTGTGATATTTAAATTGGGCCAATTTGCATACAAGGCAGTAGACAAGAGTGGCGGACACGTCACGGGGACCATCGAAGCGACCGACCGCAGGGGCGCCGTTGTTGCTTTAACCCATCAGGGTCATTTTGTCACCGAATTGATTGAAAAAGCAAAACCCAAGGACGGCCGGGGCGGCGCAGGAATTATCGAAGAACTCAACCGGCTTTTGCGATTTCATTCGCAAAGGGCAACCAGCAAAGACATTTTAGCCATGACGACCCAGCTTAGCACGGCTTTGCGAGCGGGCCTCCCCCTGCTTACCGCGATCGAACTCATTCGCAAACAGCAACATAAAGAAGGCGGCAGACAATTACTGGGCGATCTTGCCGAATCGGTCAGTACCGGCCATGCCCTTTCCGACGCGATGGCGAAACATGAGCGGGTGTTTAGTCCTTTATATATTTCCATGATCAAAGTCGGCGAAACGGGAGGGATTCTCGAACAAACGTCCTCCCAGTTGGCGGAGATGCTCACCCGTGAAGAAAAAATCAAAACGAATATGAAAAACGCCTCAGCGTATCCGCTCTTCGTTCTGACCCTTGGGATCGCCTCTGTCATCCTCGTGATGACCGTGATCTTGCCGCGGATTATCCGGACGCTCACGGCCGACGTATCCCTGCTCCCCCTGCCGACGCGAATTCTTATGGGCATGAGCGGTTTTATTAAAGGCTTATTCACAACGCCCCTGGGATGGCTTATGTTAGCAGCGATTATAGCGGGCGTGTTTTACCTTCGAAAATGGACGAGGACCCAGGGACGCCTGAAATACGATGCGTTCAAGCTGAGAATTCCTATCATGGGCTCGGTGATGCGGACGATTGCGGTGGGTCGGTTTGCTCGTACCCTTGGTGCGCTGACGATGGGAGGGGTGACGATCCTGGAAGCCCTGAAAGTCGTTCGCGATACGCTCGGCAATGAATTGCTCGGTACGGAGATCGACGCCGTGGCCGAGAAGGTGAAGCGAGGCGAACCGTTGGCGGATCCATTGGAAGCCTCGGGGTATTTCCCCCCCCTGCTCGTACAGATCGTCTCGGTCGGTGAGCAGACGGGCAAGCTGGACGAGCTATTGCTGAATGCCGCCGATACGTTCGACGCCGAGGCGGATTCCGCGATCAACAAATTTATGGCCATTTTCCCGGCGCTGTTGATATTATTGTTAGCCCTTGTGATTGGCTTTATCATCGCGGCGACGCTGTTGCCCATTGTGATGATGCAACTCGGAGGCGGGGCGCTGGGATAAAGTACGATAAACGAGATATAATTCGCAAGAGACATTATTTCGAGGTAAGGCAAATGAAACGCAGGAACAGGAAAAGAAAGGCATTTACACTTGTCGAATTGCTCGTCGTTGTCTTAATTATCACGATGCTGGCCGCGTTCGTCGCGCCGAGGATGTTCAGCGGCATCGGCAAAACCAAGGCGGACCTGACACGCGCGAAGATGGCCATCGTCGAGAATGCCCTCGCCCGGTTTAGCATCGATTGCGGACGCTATCCGGACGATTCCGAAGGTCTGGAGGTGCTGATTGCGCCGCCGGCGGAGATGGAGGAGGAAAAGTGGAACGGCCCCTATTGCAAGGAAAGCGATCTGATGGACTTGTGGGACAATCCGTATATCTATGTCGCTGAAGGCGAAGTCAATCCGGGCAGTTTCGACCTGGTCAGCTATGGCCAGGACGGCATGGAAGGCGGCGAAGGGGACAACGCGGATATCGTTAATCAATAAGACAATGCGCTCGAACGGTTGCCTATCAATGCGAAACGCAAGAGACATCATACGGCGGCGAGGGTTTACCATCGCGGAGCTTCTGCTGGTCGTGCTTGTTATTGGGCTGATTACCAGCGCGGGAACCGGTCTGTACATGGGAACGTTCAAGAGCATGAAGGTAAGAAAAGCCGTACAGGATTTCCTGCTCACAGCCCAGTATGCGAGAATTATGGCGCTGGAGGAACAAACACCCTACAGGCTGGAGCTGGATATGGCTAACCAGGGATTCTGGCTAACCACCTTGCAGTGGGACGAGGATAGCGAACAAATGGGCCTTCAGATCGTTCGGGACGTTTACTGCAAACCGGTGCAATTCGATGCGGATGTCACGTTCGAGGCGGTTGAGATCGTGCCGGGCGAGTGGGAAACCGAGTCGGAGAGCGAACAGCAACAGACAATTATCTTTTCACCGAACGGGACAGCGCAATCGGCCGTGGTTCAAATCGGCAACGGCAGAACGCGCTACGCGATCAGTATCAGCGCCGCCACGGGAAAGGCCAAG
>Ga0272442_10007416_pt1 | contig 14176 bp, 13 predicted proteins | sample SSMForm2O_FD_200262 | JGI IMG/M metagenome (GOLD analysis project Ga0272442, IMG submission 200262) | Marine sediment archaeal communities from Little Sippewissett salt marsh, Falmouth, MA, United States - SSM-Form-2O | ecosystem: Environmental > Aquatic > Marine > Wetlands > Sediment ...
TCGCTTCCTCCTCGGTGCCGATGTCAGTCGGCGTACTTGTTGATTCCCGAAGATGGTAGCGATGGTCGTTCTTTCAGACTGCGTCTCGGCAGTCTCTCAATACACCACATGGTTGGACTCTACTGAGCAGAACCAGGCAGCCACAGCCCCAAGAAAACGAGAGAGTCTTCTTCTCCAGTTCTGTAGCCTGTCTTGTGTGAGGTAGCCAGGAATCTAGTATCGCTGACAGAGCAAGTCAAGTTGCAAGTGTGGGGGGTCAGGTCTTTATTTTTGAATCCAGTGTGCAGTGGAGTTGCAGCGAGCGCATATGGAGTTGGCTGTGCTCTCCCAGAGTAGCTCTCACACATCGTAGAGATTCAAAAATAAAGACCTGACCCCCCTCTCCCACGATTCAAGAATGAAGAGCTGCCCCCTCCGTAGCGGGGCTAGTCCGCACAGTCGGGCGGTTCCTGCTTGCGCAGGAGGAGGCTATCGGAGATCGCGGCGGCGTCGACGCAGACGGTGTCGCCATCCTTGATCTCACCGGTCACGATCATTCGCGCCAACGGGTTCTCGACCAGCCGCTTGAGTGCGCGGGCAAGTGGGCGCGCGCCGTAGTGGGGATCGTACCCCTCTTTGGCGAGCACACGCTTTGCTTCGTCGGTCAGCGTGAGCTGGATCTTCTGCTCGGCCAGCCGGCCGTTCAAGTCATCGACCTTCAGGTTTACGATTTGCTCTATCGCGGCTGCCGACAACGGATGGAAGATGATCGTCTCGTCGATCCGGTTCAGGAACTCCGGCCGGAACGCGGTACGCAATTCGTCGCGGACCCGCTTGTGCACTGTCTCCTGCGGTGCGTCGCTCTGGAAGTGCTCGCTTCCGACATTGGACGTCATGATCAGGATGGTGTGCCGGAAGTCCACCGTGCGGCCGTGCCCATCGGTGAGCCGGCCCTCGTCGAGCAGCTGTAGGAGCAGGTTCATCACCTGCGGGTGCGCCTTCTCGATCTCGTCGAACAGGATCACCTGATACGGACGGCGGCGGACGGCCTCGGTGAGCTGGCCGCCTTCGTCGTACCCCACGTAGCCGGGGGGCGACCCGATCAGCCGGGCGACTGCATGGCGCTCCATGTACTCGGACATGTCGATCCGCAAGAGCGCGGTGTCCGATCCGAACAGGAATGCAGCCAGCGTTTTCGCGAGTTCCGTCTTGCCGACGCCGGTTGGGCCGAGGAAGAGGAACGTCCCGATCGGGCGCCGCGGATCGGACAGCCCGGCGCGCGAGTGCCGTACGGCCTCGGCGACGGAGCGGACGCCCTCGTCCTGATCGATCACGCGGGCGTGCAGGGCCTCCTCCAGGTTCGCCAGGCGTGCGCGCTCCTCCTCGAGCATGCGCTCCGCCGGAATCCCCGTCCACTGCGAAACGAGCGAGGCGATCTCCGCTGCGGTCACCGTGTCGCCGGTTCCGTCGACGCGGAGGCGACTGGCCGCCTCGTCGACCAAGTCGATCGCCTTGTCCGGCAGGAACCGTTCGGTGATGTAGCGCTCGGACAGGCGGGCGGCTGCGTCGATTGCTTCGTCAGTGATCTGGATGTCGTGGTGGGTCTGCAACGTGTCGCGCAGCCCCTCGAGGATGGCAATCGTCTCGTCCAATGACGGCTCGGCTACGTACACTTTTTGGAACCGGCGCTCGAATGCCGAGTCCTTCTCAATGTGCTCGCGGTACTCGTCAAGCGTGGTTGCGCCGATCACCTGGAACTTCCCCCGCGACAGCGGTTCCTTCAGCATGTTCGATGCATCGATCGCACCCTCGGCCGCACCGGCGCCGACCAGCGTGTGCAGCTCGTCAATGAACAGGATCGTCTCGCCGGTGTGCGCCTCGATCTCGCGGATTACGGCCTTGAGCCGGTCCTCAAACTCGCCGCGGAACTTCGACCCGGCAACCATCGACGCGATGTCGAGCGCCACGATCTCCTTGCCCTTGAGCGTGTCGGCGACGTCGTCGGACACCACGCGTTGTGCCAGTCCTTCGACCACGGCGGTCTTGCCTACGCCCGGCTCACCGATCAGAACGGGGTTATTCTTCCGGCGGCGTGACAGGATCTGCTCCATCCGGCGGATCTCCTCGTCGCGGCCGATCACCGGGTCGAGTTCCCCGCGCTTGGCCATGTCGGTGAGGTTGGTCGAGTACTTCTTCAGAATCTGATACCGCTCCTCGGAGCCGGGATCCGTTACGCGCTGCTCCCCACGCACTTCGCGCAGCGACGTGTAGATCGCTTCCGGCGTGATCTGATGCCGGCCGAGGATTCGACGAAGCTGTGGGTCGGTCGTTCGGCTGAGTGCAAGAAGAAGGTGGTCGGTGCCGATGAACTCGTCGTGCAGTCGGTCCGCCTCCATCTGCGCGGTCTGAACGACGGTATCCAGGCGAGGTGTAATGTAGATCTGGCCGCCGACTTGGCCGGCAACGCGCGGTTTGTCGCGCAAAAGCGCGTCCAGGTCCCGCGCAAGAGCGTCGAGGTTGACACCCATCCCTTTCAGAATCTCCCGGCCTGTGCCTTCCTTGCTGACCAGGACGAGGGCGATGTGCTCGGCGTCGAGTTGGTTGTGCGTGTACCGGGAAAGCAGGTCCTGCGCGTCGCGGAACAGCTCCTGCGCTCCCTCGGTCATCTTGTCGAAGCGAATCATCGCGCCTCCTGTTAGCAGTTACATGTCTAGACTGCTAACAAGTGTACGAGGCGACCCGTTGGATGTCAAGAATCTGGATGGAAACCGGGCTAGGCGACTGCGTGGATCCCCCTGATGATCATGTTGATAGCCGCATACAGCAGGACGAGGCTGAACGCTTGCCGGAGGCGCTTCTTCGGAATCCGGCTTCCGACAATCGGGCCGATCTGGGCGCCGATCACGATTCCGAGGATCAGCGGCAGTGCATACTCGAAGTGCAGTGTCCCCTGGACGTAGCTCAGCGCCGACCCGATAAGCGCCGTCGGAACCATTACGAACAGGCTGGTCGCTACGGCAGTCACGATGTCGAACCCGAGGAAGACGACAAGCGACGGCACAAACACGGTTCCGCCGCCGATTCCGAACAGCTTCGTCACCGTGCCGGCGATCAGGCCGAGGACGGCTGCCAGAACGTAGAAACGCACTCCGGAGGCGGTCTGTTCAACTCGGGAGCGGACATCCTTCGACGATCGCCCCGTGATCATCACGCCCATCGGGTACAGCAGGAAAAGGCCGAAGGCGATCGTCAGCCAGCTGGCGCTGACGACATTGCCGATCGCGTATCCGACGAACACACCTCCGATCGCCGGGATCATGAACACGAGGCCGGTGCGAACGTCGATCGCTCGGCGGCGGACGTAGGCAATCGATGCGGAGATGCCGGTGAACACCACGGCGGCGATGCTGGTACCGGCGGCGTCGGGCTGTGTGGCGACGAATCCGCCGAGGAGCAGAAGCGGCGTCATGAAGATGCCGCCGCCGATTCCGAGCAGGCTGGCCGCGAATCCGATCACTGTGGCCAGTCCGAATAACAAGAAGAACGTTCCGACTTCGATTCCCAGCATATCGTGCGCAGACTATACGCCATTGCGTGTCTCGAGCCATCCCGAAGTACCGGCCGAAATGCGTGGACGAGAGACGGCAAGCTCGGTAGAGTAGGCTGCGTACTCTGCGAGTACGTTGCGCGTTCTGTGAGTAGGCTGCGTACTCTGCGAGTACGTTACGCGTTCTGTGAGTAGGCTGCGTACTCTGCGAGTACGTTGCGGTCCAGACGGGCACGTGATGTGCTGGTATGGGTTGAAAGGAGATGCCATGACGAGGCCGACGCGCGACGACGCCTACGCGCTTCTGCGCGAGTTCAACGAGACGGAAAGCCTGCTCAAGCACGCACTGGCGGTGGAAGGCGTGATGCGCTACATGGCGCGAAAGCGCGACCAGGATCCGGACGTGTGGGGCATCGTCGGGCTGATTCACGACCTCGACTACGAGAAGTATCCGGACAAGCACCCGCACAAGGCGAAGGAGATCCTGGAGGAACGCGGATGGCCGGAGGAATGGATCCGCGCGATGATGTCGCACGGGTGGACGCTGGTCACCGACGTCGAACCGGTTAGCGAAATGGAGAAGGTGTTGTTCGCCGTCGACGAGCTGACCGGCCTCGTCACTGCGGCAGCACTGGTACGGCCGTCGAAGAGCGTAATGGATTTGTCGGTTAAGTCGCTCAAGAAGAAGTGGAAGGACAAGTCGTTCGCCGCAGGCGCGAACCGCGACATCATCCAGTTGGGCGCCGAGAGACTGGAGATGGAGCTTGCGGACCTGTTTGCGGACGTGATCGAAGGAATGCGTGAAGTTGCGGACTCGCTGGGCCTTGGCTTGTCGGCCGACCCGGCGAGCGGCTGAGCGGTTGGAGGGACGATGACAGACGCTACGTACACGAAGGGCCGTTGGTCGTTAACGGATCTGATTCCCGCGTCGAGTGGGCCGGAGATGGAGGTGGTGTTCGACGATCTGAACGCGGTCGTCGCAGAACTCGAGACGCACCGCGACGACCTGTCGCCGGAGATCGCCGCCGACACATTTGCGGAGATGGTCGGCCTGGTTGAGCGGATTGCGTATCGGGCGAGTCAGCTGCTCGGGTACAGCACGCTGTGGCTGGCGGAATCGACCAGCGACCAACAGGCGCTGGCGTTCCGAAGCCGTGTTGGGCAGGCGCTGGCGCAGGCGCAAAACCGGACTCTGTTCTTCGACCTCTGGTGGAAGGCGCTGGACCCGGCCGCGGCCGAGCGGTTGGCCGCAGGAAGCGGCGACGTGCGCTACTACTTGGAAGCACTTCGTCGGTTCGCCCCGTACACGCTGACCGAAGGCGAAGAGCGGGTGATGAACACCAAGGACGTCAACGGAATCAGCGGGATCAAGACCCTGTATGAGATGATCACGTACGCGCTGACGTTCGACATGGAGATCGACGGCGAGGTGAAGCCGCTGACGCGGACCGAACTGATGGTCCATGCACGCTCCGCGGATCCCGATCGGCGCAAGGCGGCGTACGAAGCAATGTTCGATACATTCACCCAGCACAAAGACGTGCTCGGGCAGATGTACCAGTTCGTCGTCGGCGACTGGGTGCAGGAGAACGTAACGCTGCGCAAGATGGATTCGCCGATGGTCGGCCGCAACCTGGCGAACGACATGCCCAATGAGGTCGTTGACGCCTTGATCGAAGCGTGTCGCGAGAACGTGTCGTTGTATCGCCGGTTCTTCCGCCTGAAGGCGAAATGGATCGGCATGCCGAAGCTGCGGCGGGTTGACATCTACGCGCCGCTTCGAGCGGCGGAGATCAAGTACTCGTTCGACGACGGCGTGCGCTTCATCCTCGACACGATGACCGCGTTTTCTCCCGCGATGGCACAGCTGGCGGAACGCGTGTTGTCGGAGAACCACCTCGACTCCGAGCCGCGGGTCGGCAAGGATACCGGGGCGTTCAACTACGGTGTCGTGCCCGATCGCACGCCGTGGGTGCTCGTCAACTACAACGGGCGGGCCGACGACGTGTCGACGCTGGGACACGAGCTGGGACACGCCGTGCACTCGATGATGGCGTCGGATCACTCGATCCTAACGTGCCACTCATCGCTTCCGCTGGCCGAGACGGCGTCAAACTTCGTCGAAATCCTGCTTCTGTCGCGTTGGCTGGATGAGGTTACGGATGACGAAGCGCGCACGGCGCTGATGGCGAAGTACGTCGACGACAGTTACGCGTCGGTGATGCGGCAGATCTACTTCGTGATCTTCGAGCGCGACATCCACGAACAATTGGTCGAAGGCAGCATGACGGCCGACGAGGTCGCCGAGCGGTACATGGAGACGCTTCGCGAGCAGTTCGGCGATGAGCTCGACCTTGCCGACTACTTCCGATGGGAGTGGATCACCATTCCGCACATCTACGACCGGCCGTTCTATTGCTACGCGTACACGTTCGGCCTGCTGCTTGTCCTCGCCCTGTACCAGCAGTACCGGAGCGAAGGCGACGCATTCGTCGCGCGTTACCTGAAGATCCTTGAGTACGGAGGATCCAAGGCGCCGATGGAGATCCTCGACGAGGCCGGGTTCAACGTGCGCACGAAGGCGTTCTGGCAGGGCGGGTTGGACGTGATCGCCGACATGGTGAATCAGCTGGAGGCGCTGGCGAAGTAGCCCGCGAACGATGCAACTGCAGCGAAGATGTGGGGAGCCGCACCGCGGCTCCCTACGTATTCCATGCGCGGATGTCGGCCACCTGCGCGTCGATGAGACGGATGAGGTCGTGCGTCGCGATACGTACGAGGGTCCCGCGGGCTCCGGCGTTGAGGATCAGCGACGAGTGTGCGGCGGCCGCTTCGTCCAGCACGGCGGGGAGATCGGTCTTCGCGCCGAGCGGGCTGATCCCGCCGACCTGATAGCAGGTGACACGCTCGGCGTTGCGCGGGGAAGCGGCGCCGACGTGCTTGTGCCCGGTGGCGCGGCCGAGCTTCCGCGTGCTGACGCTCCCGTTTCCGCCGACCAGCGCGAACACGAACGACCCATCGTTTACCTGAAACATAAGGCTCTTCAGCACGATGTCCGCAGGCGGATCCACCGCCTCGGCAGCGATCCGTGCGCCCATCCTTCGATACCGGTACTCGAGAACCTCATGCTCGACCGATTGGCTTCGCAGGAGATGGATCCCGCGTGTCGTTACTGGCTCGCCTCCCGTTCGACGCTCAGGATACGACGATCGTTCGAGAGCCGCCAGTCGCGGAAACGTCGTTCGTTCGTGCGGTGCCGTGTGCTGAGAAGCGTATCCAGATTATAATGGCGCACGGTTCGAGGAGGGTGGATGGAGGAGCGGAAGCTCGTGCTGCGGGAGCTGATTCGGCAGGATCCGGCCGACATTGCCGAGGTCCTGGATTCCCTGTCCGACGAGCAGGCTGCGGAGCTGGTCCACCGCCTGTATCTGCGGCACGCGGCGGCGGAGGCGCTGTCGGAGATGGACCCGGACGACTCCGCCGATCTTGTGGCGAAGCTCGACCGCAGCGAGGCAAGCATCATCCTGTCACGGATGGACCCGGACGACGCCGTCGACGTGCTCCTCGAGTTGCCCGAAGGGATTCAGGACGAGCTTCTGTCGTTGTTGAGCCGCAAAGATGCCGCCGTTCTCACCGACCTTCTGGCGTATCCCCGCGACACGGCGGGCGGCCTGATGTCGCCGGAGGTGGTGCCGCTGTCGTTGTCGCTGTCCGCACAGGAGGCGATTGATCTTCTCCGCCGCCGGCAGGAGGAAGCGGAAACGGTGTACTACGCATACGCGGTTGACGCGGATCACCGACTGCAGGGCGTGCTCAGCCTGCGCGACATAGCGCTCGCGCCGCCGAACACCGAGTTGTCCGATCTCGTCGTACGGGACGCGGTCAGTGTTCCGGTGGAGATGGATGTGGAAGACGTAGCGCGTCTGTTCGACAAGTACGACTACTTCGCACTCCCGGTGGTCGACGACGGTGGACGGTTGCTCGGCGTGATCACGTTCGACGACGTCATCGACGTCATCCGAGAAGAAGCAACCGAGGACATGTACGGCCTGGCCAGCGTACCGAGCGAGGAAGGCGTAGACACCACATGGTGGACGTCGATGCGGCTGCGGCTACCGTGGCTCTACGTTCGGCTTGCCACGGCACTGGTCGCTGCAGTCGTCGTTGGGTTGTTCGAGCGGACGATCGCTCAGGTGGCGGCGCTGGCGGTGATGATGGGCGTGATCGCTGGTCAGGGGGGGAGCGCCGGCATGCAGACCGTTACCATCTTGACTCGCGGAATGGCGTTGGGCGAGATCGATCGCGACCGCGGCCTGCGCCTCCTGATCAAGGAAGTGCTACTCGGTGCTGCGAACGGCCTTCTGATCGGGGCTACTGTCGGGCTGATCACTGTGCTGTGGAAGGGGGAGATCCTCCTCGGCGTGGCGGTGTGCCTGGCCATGTGGATCAACCTCGTAGTGGCCGGAGTGAGCGGCGTTCTGATCCCGCTGGCTGTGCGGGGACTGGGCAAGGACCCGGCTCTGGCGTCGGGCATCTTTCTCACCACGGTAACCGACGTATTGGGGTTTGGTTTGCTGTTCGTGATCGCAAAATGGCTGCTCCCGGGGGTGTGATGAAACCCGTACTTCCAATCTGGTCCGCTCCACTACTACTCGTTGTGTTGGCGATCGTTCTCCTGGTCGGCAACCTGCCGGCAGCGGTCTCCGTGGTTGCCGCGTTGGAGACGGTTGCCTACACGGTGTATCTGCTCATTCGTACGCGAATCGCGCGAGAAGACGCGCCGGCACCGGTTGCCAACGTCCTTCCGCTTCTTCCCGGCCATCTTCTGCTTCTCCTGGCGGTCGCGTTGGTTCCGAATCCCGGCGTCCTTGCGTGGTTGTGGACGATCCTCCCGGCGGCCTCGGTGGCATACGACATCGTAACCGTGTGGATGAGAGACGGGATAGCCAGAAGATCGATACTCGCAACCCTCTACTGTATACTGTGGGCCGATCTCTTCGTTCTGTTGGATCGTGTGATTGCCGCCAGACGGGGATTCACGAAGACGGAGGAGATTATTGCAGCGGGCGCGTTCGGATTCGTGGCAATCTGCTTTCTCGCTGTAGGAGTTGTACGTCACGTGCGCGCCGTCAAGGAGTGAGGACATGCTAAAGCGGATTACTGCAGTACTGATCGGCTGGTGGGCGATGGGGCTTACCGCCCTTGCGCAGGCGATCGGTTCGACGACGGAGGAAGCGGCGTCGGCCGCGACGGAGGCCGCCGAGAAGACGACGAGCACGGGAGGCTACGACTACCTGTTCTTGCCGATCATGCTCATTCTATTCGGCGGAATCTTCTATTTCATGTTGATCCGGCCGAACCGGAAACGTCAGAAGCAGATGACGGAGATGGCCGAGAGCCTGAAACGCGGGGACCGCGTGATGACCGCCGGAGGAATTCACGGAGAGATCGAATCGGTCGGGGACACGTCGGTCGTCCTTCTTCTCGAAGAAGGGTCGAAGCTCCGGATGGCCAAGTCGAGCATCATTCGCAAGATCGAAAAATAGGAGAACACGGGGATGTCACACAGCCACATGACGCGGAACGACTGGCTTCGGTTCAGCGTTGTCATTGCGGTCGCGGTTGCAGCTCTCGTTCTGCTCTATCCGTACTGGCCGCTGGGCGACGTGCTCCAGCTTGGACTCGACCTTCAGGGCGGGATTCGCGTTGTGCTCGAGCCCGAGCCGGCGAGCATTGAAGGGATGGACACGGAGGATGTATCCGCCTCGGTGAGCGAGATGGCGGACATCATCCGCACACGCGTGGATCAGTACGGGTTGACCAACCCCGAAATCCGCGTGCGAAGCGGAGAGACGACCGACCAGATTGTAATCAACCTGCCTGGAATCGAGGAGGAGGATCGTGACTCCGTGTCGCGGTTGATCACGCAGCAGGCGTTTCTCGAGGTGCGACGCGTCGTCGAGATCGGCGACAGTCTGTTGACGGACTTCCCGGACGCGAATCTGGCTTCGGAAGAACCGTTGGAAGGCGTTGACGGGCGAGCATACCTTGTCGAACGAGAGCAGATCATCACCGGTGCCAGCCTGTCCGAGGCTACGGTAGAAATCGCCGGCGTAGCCGATTACTCGGTGGGACTCGAATTCACCGACGAAGGCGCAAAGGCCATGGCGGGCTACCTCGCATCGATCTCCGAATCCCGGATTCCGGCGTCTACGGGTGCTACGTCGGGGCAAGAGCTCGAGTTCATCGCGTTCGTGCTCGATAGCCAGGTCATCAGCGCCCCGTACGTGTCTCGTAGCGTGTGGCAGAACGCGCGGGATGGGTGGGAAAACCTGTTGGATGGCACCGAGATCACGGGCGACTTCACGTTCGATGAGGCGAAGAGTCTGGCGATTTCCCTGCGATCCGGTTCGTTCCCGCTGCAAGTGCGAACGGTGGAGGAAAACAGCGTTGGTCCGACACTCGGAGCGGACTCGATGCGCCGCGGCATGATGACGATCCTGATCGGATTCATCCTGATCCTTGTCTACATGTTCGTCTTCTACCGGGTGCTTGGCGCGGTCGCGAACATCGCGCTGGTCCTAAACATGATCCTGGTTCTCGGGGCGATGGTCGCGTTCAACGCGGTGCTCACGCTGCCCGGAATCGCAGGTATCATCCTGACGATCGGTATGACGGTGGATGCAAACGTGATCATCTTTGAGCGCGTGAAAGAGGAACGCCGTACCGGGAAATCCCCGCTGGCGGCTGTACGCGCCGGATTCGAGAAATCGCTGTCGACGCTGCTGGACGCGAATATCACGACGTTGTTTATGGCGGCGATCCTCTTCCTTCTGGGAACCGGACCGATCCGCGGCTTCGCAGTTACGCTCGGAATCGGAGTCGTCGGCAGTCTGTTCTGCGCGCTGGTTGCCAGCCGACTCCTGATGGAGAAGACATTCTTCTCTCGGTTCATCCCGGCGAAGGTGGACACGAGCGCGTAACGCTCGCGAGCGCTATGCGCTCGATGGAGAAGTCAAATGATGCGGGGCGCGCGGAAACGCCGCCCCGCGTTCTATTTTACGCGCCGGCCGGCTGCGCGACCGCGAACATCAGCTGCAAGACGGCGTCGCTCGGTGCAATCTCGCCGCTTTTGACGCGTACGTCCAGGTCGAGTCCGCTGCGCACACAGTGAAGCAACTCGGACCGCCGAAATCGCTTGGCTTGTCCGACCAGCCGACGCAGGAGCCAATCGGGCACCCCCATCTTGCTCGCCAGCGCGGCGCGTGGCACCTTGTTGTCGAGCAGGATTCGTATCGTCGCCAGCCGGGTGACGTGTCGGATGATCCCGCCGAGCACGCGCACCGGAGACTCACGTAACTGATCGAGCGATCGAAGTGCCGTGGGCAGGTCTCGGTTTCCCAACTGATCGTAGAACGGATACACGGTTTGCTCCGCGAGGGGGAACACGATCCGCGTAAGGTGTTCCGGATCGGCCGCCCCGCTGGCGGCGTATGCGCGAAGTTTGTCCGCTTCGCGTGACAGCGCCAGGAGGTTGTCGCAACGGACGACTACGTCGCGTACGGCGGTCGTCGGTAGGTCGATCGCCTGCTCCGCAAGGAGCCGCTGTGCGGCGTTCAGAAAGTCGTTGGCTCGCCGCGGCGACGGCAGTTGCTGCACGCTGCCGTTCTTTGAGACGGCTTTCTGGATCGGACTTGAGCTCTTGAGCGTCGCCGCGATCAATGTGACGGCGGTTCCAGGAGACAACGGTCGTGCAAGCAGTTCCGCCCACGTCTTCGGCGGCTGGGCGCGATCGACTCGGCGGACTACGAAGTGACGTGCGAGGCTGAACAGCGATTGCGACCGAAGCTCGATATCGAGCGATGCCACGTCCACATCGTCGGCAAAGCGCACGTGCCGTTCGACGTGTGGATCTTCGCAGCGGATTGCCTCGTCGCGTTCGCGTAACGCGCGCTCGCAGCGGTATGCGTCTCCGATGAGAAGATGAACTGCAGCCTGATCCATGGACCCTCCGGATGGCGTCCATGGTAGCCGTATGGCCGGGAACGAGCAACGTTCGACAACGAAGATGGGATCGGGTATACCTGACGGCGTGAATCACGTGACGATCTACACGGACGGCGCATGCAGCGGGAACCCTGGGCCCGGTGGGTGGGGGGTGCTGCTGCTGTCTGGCGACCGTCGCAAGGAGATCGCCGGAGGCGAGCCGCAGACGACGAACAATCGGATGGAGCTCACTGCGGCGATTGAGGCTCTGCGTGCATTGCGGCAGCCGGCGACGGTCGACTTGTACACCGACTCGACGTACGTCCGCAACGGAATCACCGAGTGGATCGACGGGTGGAAACGAAACGGATGGCGCCGTCGATCGGGAAAGCGCCTTCTGCCGGTGAAGAACGTCGATCTGTGGAAAGAACTGGATCGGCTCGTGGGCGAACACGATGTTTCGTTCCATTGGGTTGAGGGGCACAGCGGGCACCCGGAGAACGAACGCGCCGACGAGCTCGCTCGTGGGGCGATTCCGCAGGGCTGACGGCGATGGCGCGTATATTCATTACCTCTCGCTTCTACGACGACGAAGCGCAACGGCTGCGAAACGCCGGCCACACGGTAAGGATTCGCGACCGAAGCGAGCCGATTTTGCCGAAGGAATTGATCGATGAAGCAGCCGAGGCCGACGCACTGATCTGCCTACTGAGCGACCGGATCGATGCAGACGTTCTCCGCGCGGCTTCGCGGCTTCGCATCGTGGCGAACGCGGCCGTGGGGTACGAGAACGTCGATGTTGCGGCCGCTGCCGAGCGAGGAATCGTCGTTACCAATACGCCGGACGTTCTCACGGAGGCTACCGCGGACCTTGCGTTCGCCCTTCTCCTCGCGGCGGCGCGGAACATCGTTTGCGCTGACCGATGCGTTCGCGCCGGCGACTTCCCGGCGTGGGGGCTGCTGCAGCCGCTTCTCGGGATGGACGTTACCGGCAAGACGCTCGGGATTGTCGGGATGGGGCGGATCGGTCGCGCGGTCGCGCGTCGCGGTGGGGCGGGTTTTGGAATGCGGGTTCTGTATCACAATCGACATCCGAGTTCCGATGCCGATGCCCTCCAGGCGACGTGGCGACCGTTCGAAACGCTGCTCTCCGAGAGCGATTTCGTCAGCGTGCACGTTCCGCTGACCGACGCGACGCATCACCTGTTCGACCGGGAGGCGTTCGAGCGGATGAAGCCCGGCGCAGTGTTCGTCAACGTGAGCCGCGGCGCGGTGGTCGATGAAGCGGCGTTGGCCGACGCGTTGTCGCAAGGGCGGATTGCGGCGGCGGGATTGGACGTGTTCGAGGAAGAGCCGCGCGTTCATCCGGACCTGCTCGCGATGACCGACCGCGTGGTCCTGACGCCGCACTTGGGAAGCGCAACGACGGCTGTGCGTCGCGCGATGAGCCGGCTGTGCGTCGACAACCTCCTTGCTGTGCTCGGCGGAGACGCGCCGCTCACGCCGGTTTCCCGACGCTAGAAACAGCCGAGCTGACAGGGGCGTACTCGGATCGACAACGCTTCGGCACAGCTGCCGACGACAATCCGAGGCAGGCCGAGTTCGTCGGCGATCCGCCACAGCGCGGCACAGGCGACCATACCGTCGGCGTTCGCTGCGCCGCGAATCGCAGACTCAATCAAGGAGGGGACGGCACCGGGCTCTCGTATCCACGTCTTCTCGCCGAACTCCGCGTACCCGAACAAGCCGAGCTGGCAGGAGGCGATGCGGAGGTCAAGCTCGTTGGCGCGTACTCCCACGTCACGCGGCATTGCACCGCAGGAACTCGCAACCTCAAACGCTCTTCGGCATCCGACGAATCCGTCTCGTGCAGCGGCGGTGAGCGCGTCGTCCATCGATGTCTGTGTATCCATGGTGGGAATCGTACGGGAGAGACGGCTACTCGTACCACTGCCCGCTGCGAGGAGCGGATCGGGTATCCTTGCTCGCCGGACTCCGGCGGGAAAGGCGCGTGACGAATGCTCTGGATCGGGTTCTCACTGGCGATTGGGCTGCTGTTGGTCGTGTCTCGTCGCAACCTCGCCCTCGGGATGGGACTTGCTGCGTTGGCATTGGGCGCGTTCACGATGTCGTTCGGCGGGATTGCCGAAGCGCTGTGGAAGACGTTCTCCGATCCGTCGGTTCTCCTCCTCACGTTGATCGTTGCCGTGATTCCCGTCATCGGCGGCACGCTGGAGCGGTCGGGCGAAATGGATCGGCTGGTTCGTAACCTTCGCATCGGATCGCGCCCGTTCCTTGCGTTGTCGCCGGCGCTGCTCGGGATGCTGCCGATGCCGGGCGGCGCGTTGCTCAGTGCCCCAATGGTGGAACGAGGAGCGGCAACCACGGCCCCGGACGTGAAGGCCGCGGCCAACGTATGGTTCCGCCACGTGCTGCTTCTCATCTACCCGCTCGGCCCGGCGTTGATTGCGTCGGCGAAGATCGCCGGACTGGACGTGTACGCGGTGATTCCGTATCTGGTTCCGGCGTTTGCACTAAGCGTCGGGCTGGGGATCGTGTTTCTGCTGCGCCGCGCGGCCGGTCGGGAGCCGACGGACGCGCCGTTCTCACTGGCCGGGCTGCTCACACCACTGGCGATCATCCTCATCGCACCGGCGATCGACC